>LNFM01001804.1_pt1 | contig 72349 bp, 68 predicted proteins | sample 596031 | NCBI WGS metagenome assembly LNFM01 (sample SAMN04254537, study PRJNA301005) | activated carbon metagenome | isolation source: dual media filters at the Ann Arbor, Michigan drinking water treatment plant | place: USA: Ann Arbor
CCAGGTCTGGCCCGCGGCCGACATCAGGATGATCTGCCCGCGTTCGAGCCGCCACTGGTTCGGCGCGAAGGCCGCGACCGCGGGATCGCATTTCGGCTTCAGGAACACCTGGAAATTATCGCCTGATGCTTCGGTATTTGTCAGCGTCAGGCCGCAGATCATCTGGCCTTTGCCGCGGACCATCTGCCAGTCGCCGATCATCTGGTCCATCGACTTGGCGAGCGAGCGGGCGGCGGCGAGGTTCTGCAGGATGTAGACCCCCTCGCCGGTTCGCAGACCCTCGAAGATGCCGCTCTCGACTTCGGTGAAGTCGATCACCGGCTGGCCTGCAGCGTCCTGCATCCGCACGATATCCAGCCCCTTGATATTCCAGGCGGTGATATCCTTGGTGAACGGTAACGCCTTCATACAGCCGGGCTCGAGTTCAAGCTTCAGTCCCTGCGCCGTCGAATCCTCTTTCATGGTCACGACACAGGTCTTGCTGCGATCGGTCGTGGCGAGTTCCCACTGCCCGATCATCTCCTTCTTCAGCGCAGAGGTATCCTGGGCCCCGGCCGGTGACGCCAGCGCGAGTAGCGCGGACAGCGCTAGGCACAGGCGCCGGGGCGACATCAGCGTCCCTTCACCGGGGTTTCCGCGACGGGCGTCAGCGGCGGCTTGCCGGCAAACCAGTTCTTCAGATTGTCGACGACGAGCTGATCCATGGCGTTACGCGTTACCACCGAAGCCGAGCCGATATGTGGCAGCAGCACGACATTTTGCATGGATTTCAGCTCGTCCGGTACGTTCGGCTCATTGGCGAACACGTCGAGCCCCGCCGCCAGGATGGTGCCGGACTTCAGCGCCGCGACCAGCGCCGGCTCGTCGACGACCGAGCCGCGCGCGACGTTGATCAGCACGCCGCGCGGCCCGAGCGCCTTCAGCACGTCGGCATTGATCATCTTCGCCGTAGCAGCACCGCCCGGCACGATCACGATCAGCGTATCCACGTCCTTCGCCATCTCCATCAGATCGGGATAGTGCTGGTAGGAGACGGCCGAGGAAAGTTTGCGCGAATGGTAGCAAACCGGGACCCGCGAAGCCTCAAGCCGGCGGCCGATCGCCTGGCCAATACGGCCCATGCCGACGATGCCGATCTTGCGGTCGCGCAGCGAGCCGGCGCTGAGCGGATAGCTCTGCGTCTGCCACAGGCCGGAGCGCAGATAGCGGTCGGCCTTGACGAACTCGCGCAGGGTCGCGATCAGAAGCCCCATCGCGACATCGGCGACCTCTTCGGTCAGCACGTCGGGCGTGTTGGTGACGACGATGTTGTGCTCGCGCGCATAGGCGGAATCGACGTGGTCGTAGCCGACGCCGAAGCTGGCGACGATTTCGAGCTTGGGAAAGTGCGACAGCGCTTTGCCGTCGGCGGGCACCGTGTGGTAGGTGACCGCCATGCCGCGGGTTTTCGCCACGACGTCGGGCGTCAGTCGTTCGAGGTCGGCACGGGTTTCCGCCGTATGCAGGACGAACTGGTCCGGGAAGCCATTCTGGAGGATCGGCCTGATCGGTCCGTAGACGAGCAGATCGATCTTGTCGGCCGAATTGTTCGCGGCAGCCATCAGTTTTCCTTTCCAAGCGCGCTCTCGTGCCAGCGCCGTAATACCAGATGCGAAACTAGCGCCAGCAGCCCATAGATGACAATCCCGGCCGCGGACAGCAGCAAAAGTGCCGCAAACATGCGGGGAATGTTGAGGCGATAGCCGGATTCGGCAATGCGGAACGCCAGACCGGAGCCGGCGCCCGCGGCGCCCGCTGCGATTTCGGCGACCACGGCGCCGATCAATGACAGGCCGCCGGCAATCCGCAATCCTCCGAGGATGAACGGCAGCGCCGCCGGCAGTTTCAGGTACCGCAGCGTCTGCAGCCGCGACGCGCCATAGAGCTGAAACAACCCGGCCAGATTGCGGTCGACCGAATTCAGCCCGAGCGTGGTGTTGGACAGCACGGGAAAGAAGGCGACGATCCAGGCGCAGACGATTACGGCGGTCTGTTGCGACAGGTAGATCAGCAGCAACGGCGCGATGGCGATGACAGGCGTGACCTGCAGGATCACCGCATAGGGAAACAGCGAGTACTCCAGCCATTTCGACTGATTGAACAACAACGCCAGCGCGACCCCGCCAACGGCCGCGGCGACAAAGCCTTGCAGCGTGGTCAGCAGGGTGACGCCGAGCGATTCCGACAGCACTGGCCAGTCGCTGACCAGCGTCCGGAACACGACGACCGGGCTCGGCAGCACATAGGGCTGAATGTCGTTGACGCGGACCACCAGTTCCCAGAGCACGAGGCCTGCCGCGAGCACGGCGACGGGAAGCAGCATGCGGCCGACGTTTGGCAGGGACTTCATGCCGCGGGCTGCCCGGAATAGGACGGCGCCAGCGCGCCGGTGACCTCGCGGCAGTAAGCGGCGTATTCGGCCGACGTCCTGAAATCCTCGCCACGCGGTTCGGACGTTTCGATGCGGAATTCGTGGCTGATGCGCCCCGGCCGGGCCGTCATCACGATGACCCGCTGCGACAGGTAGACCGACTCGAACACCGAGTGGGTAACGAAGATGACCGTCTTGTGCAGCGTGCGCCACAGCGCCAGCAGATCGTTGTTGAGGCGAAACCGCGTGATTTCGTCGAGCGCCGCGAACGGCTCGTCCATCAGGAGGATATCGGGATCGGTCACAAGCGCCCGCGCCAGCGAGACCCGCATCTTCATGCCGCCGGACAATTCCCGCGGAAAGGCATCGGCAAATTCGGCAAGCCCGACCTGTGCCAGTGCGCTGCTGACCCGCCCGTCCGCGTCGGCGGCAGGCATATTGGCAAGCTTCAGCGGCAGTCGAACATTGTCGCGCACGCTTGCCCACGGCATCAGCGTGGGCTCCTGAAACACAAAGCCGATCGGATGCCGCCCATCCGCCTTGCCCGCCTGACGGGTGACGTCCACCGTTCCTGAACTCGGCGCGCCGAGCCCCGCGATCAGCCGCAGCGCAGTCGATTTGCCGCAGCCGGAAGGTCCGAGCAGGGCAACGAACTCGCCTCTCGCCACATCGAGATCGAGCGGCCCGAGCGCGGTGACGCCATTGTCGTAGACCTTGGTGGCGCCGCGCAGACGAACCGCGCGAGCGCCGGAGCGCGTGTCCATCCCTGAAGATGCGGGCTCGGCCATGTCAGGTCAGTTCTTCGGCCGCAGATCGAGACCGACGCCCTTGTTCGTGAATCGCAGCGTGTAGGCCTGGCGGTAGTCGATGTCGCGGCGAACCACGCCGGCCCGCACCATCTTGTCGAAGAAGCTTGCCATCCGTGCGTCGTTCATGGCGCCGATGCCATCCTTCAAGGTGTCGCCGGAATCGACGATGCCGTATTCCTTCATCTTGGCCACGGAATAGCTGAGCAGTTCGTCGGTCATTTCCGGATTCATCTTCTTGATCATCGCGTTGCCGGCGGCGTTGTCGCCGTAAAGGTAATTGTACCAGCCGATCGCGGAGGCATCGACGAAGCGCTGGACCAGGTCGGGCTTCTTGTCGACGATATCGCGGCGCGTTTCGATCAGCGTCGAATAGGCGTTGAAGCCGTAATCGGCCAGCAGGATCACGCCGGGCTTGAAACTCGCGGCCTTCTCCACGGCGTACGGCTCCGACGTCACGTAACCCTGCATCGCGCTCTGCTTGTTCACGATGAAGGGCTGCGGATTGAAGGTGTAGGGTTTCACCTTGCTCTCGCTGAAACCGTATTCGGATTTCAGCCATTGGAAGTAGCTCGTGACACCTTCCTTGGACACCAGCAGCGTCAGCGGCTTGAGATCTTCGAGCTTGGTGACCTTGGTTTCCGGATGGGTCAGGAAAACCTGCGGATCCTTCTGGAAGATGGCGGCGACCGCGACCACCGGCACGTTGTTGGTGACGGCGTCGAACGATTGCAGCGTATTTGCCGTCATGAAGAAGTCGAGCTTGCCCGCGACCAGCAGGATGCGGTTGTTGGTGTTGGGACCACCCGGCACAATGGTGACGTCGAGGCCGTATTGCTTGTAGGTGCCGTCGGCCACCGCCTGGAAGAAACCGCCATGCTCGGCTTCCGCGACCCAATTGGTCCCGAACGACACCTTGTCGAGGGTCTGGGCGCGTACGGGCGCCAGCCACGCAACCAGCGCAATGAGCCCTGCAGTTAACGCTCGCGGCAAAAAGGCCGGGTTCATGGTTGGACTCCGTCGCTCGTTCTGGCCCATGATAGGAGGCTGTGCATGTGGATCGCGTTCCCCTCGGGGCGTGTTTCCCGGAATGGCCAACAAACTACCCTGCTATTTCTTTCAAAGAAACGCTTCGCTCGATGGCTTCCCCTGTTACGCCCCGCGACTGGACCGACATCCACTGGCCTGACATTGCCCGCAGCGAGGCCGCGCGTTGGATCGCGGTGCTGCCGCTGGCGGCGACCGAGCAGCATGGCCCGCATCTGCCGCTCGAAACCGATGTCCTGATCGGCGAAGCCTATCTGGCGCGGGTGCGCGAATTGTTGCCGGCCGATGCCCCCGTCACTTTCCTGCCGCTGCAGCCGGTCGGCGTTTCCACCGAACATATCGATTTTCCGGGCACGCAGACGCTGCCGGTTGACGTCGCGCTGAAGGAATGGACGGCCATCGGCGAAAGCGTGGCGCGATCAGGCATCCGAAAGCTCGTGATGGTGACGAGCCATGGCGGCAACAGCGCCGCGATGTCGCTGGTGGCGCAGGAATTGCGCGCGCATCATCAGATGCTCGTCGTCACCACGAGCTGGTTTCGCTTCGGTATACCGGATGGATTGTTTTCCGACGAAGAGACGCGGCATGGCATTCATGGCGGCGCCACCGAAACGTCGATCATGCTGGCGCGCTATCCGCAAAGCGTGCGGAAGGAAGCGATCGCCGATTTTCGCCCCGCCAGTATCGACATGGAGAAAAAATTTCGCTGGCTGTCGGCGCATCGGCCCGTCCCCTTCGCGTGGCAGACGCAGGATTTGCACGAAAGTGGCGCGGTCGGTGACGCCACCAAAGCCTCCGCGGAGAAGGGCGAGCAACTGCTTGACCACGCCGCGCGTGCGTTCTGCGAATTGCTCGATGACGTCGACAAATTCGATCCCGAATTGTTTCTTCGTAAACCATGAAACGCGGGCGACATGCCCGTAAATAGCTGAAATATATAAGAAATAATCGACGAAACCATATTTCCAGGCGCAGTTTCGAACCGCTTTCCAACACGCTCCGTCCAACTGGGCATGCGGACCAAAATGGCCGCCTGAAACAAGGATGGAGTTTACCATGTCGATCAAGACCAAGTTTGCCGCTATCGCTCTCGCTACCCTTGCCGTCACCGGCGGAATCGCTTCCACCAGCCAGGCGCAGGCCAAGCCGCTGCACTGGGGTTACGGAGCCGGCCTCGTCGGCGCCGCCGTGATCGGCTCCGCGATCGCGGCCTCGGGCCCGGGCTACTATTACGACGGCTATCGCCGCTGCGGCTGGGTTCGCCAGTTCGACGCCTTCGGCAATTACATCGGCCGCGTCCGGACCTGCTCCTACTGAGTTTTCTTCGGCTGACTTGGTCTCGGTTTGAGAAGTGACTTCTTCAAGCGAACCATTTCAAGACGACGCTTCTCGTTAGTTTGACGGCGTTTTCTCTACGCGAACCGGAAACCACTTCGCTTGAAAACGCTTCTGTCGTGGATCCTGCGTCCAGCACGGGCGCCTCATCCACCCCGTGCTGAACCCGACCCGCCCGGTTGTCCCCCCGGGCGGGTCACCTTTTTTGCGGACCGATCACCCGAATCAAGCCCGGCATGTTGCGCGCCCGTCACGCGATGGTGTCATCTAGGAACCTCATGCTCGATCTTTCTTTCAATTGCGAGTTAGTCGCAATAAAATCAAGGACGGATTACCGCTCCTGGATCCGGCGTTAGCCAGAAACAGTAGCTATCCCACACCGAGCGGGGCGGGGCCGATGGATTTCATCTCATTTCCAGCGGCCAGGCGCGATTGCCGCGAGGGCGCGGCGGACCGGGGTCATCTCGACCCGCAAGATATGGATTTTGTCCTGTGATCGGGTTGGCGTACCGGACAACGTGGGGGATTCTGGCCGCGGGTGCCGCGGTTCTGGCCGCGTCCGGCGCGTTCGCTCAATTCAATCCCCAAACCGGCGTTGCACCGACGCAGTCGACTGCCAGCAGCCTGCCCTACAATGGCGATCCTTTCGGGACCCGCCGCTGGCTTGCCGATCACGGCGTCACCTTCGGATTTGTGTACACCACCGAAGGGCTCGCCAACCTGAGGGGCGGCATCAAGCGGGGCGCCGTCTTCGATGGCAAGCTCGAGGCGTTGATCGGAATAGACTTCGGCAGGCTCGCGGGATGGAATGGCCTGAAGCTGTTCGGCAACATCCTTCATCTCCAGGGCAACGGGGGACCGGGACGCAACCTGGTCGGTAACCTCAACACCATCAGCAATATCGAAGCGCTGCCGACCACCCGGCTTTCCGAATTGTGGCTGCAACAGAGTTTTCTCGGCGGATTGGCGAGCCTGCGCGCCGGCCAGCTCGTGGTCGACACCGAGTTTCTGTTCAGCCAGTATTTCAGCTTCTTCATAACCAGCGACTGGCCGACCAATCCCGCGATCAACATTCCAAGCGGAGGCGCTGCCTATCCACTATCGACGCCCGGCATTCGGCTCAAGGTCGATCCGACACCGCAAACCACGTTCCTGCTTTCGGTGCTGAACGGAGATCCGGCCGGCCCCGGTTTGAACGACCCGGAGGAGCGTAACCGCTACGGCTTGAACTTTCGCGTCAACGATCCGCCCTTTGTGATCAGCGAGTTTCAATACCGCTACAATCAGGATCCCCATTCGACCGGACTGGCAGGCGGCATTCGCTTCGGCGGATGGCATCACTTCGGGACCTTTGACGACCTGCGCTTCGATTCCGTCGGCAATTCCCTGGCGAGCCCGCTGAGCACGGGGGTCGCCCGCCGGCTCAAGGGCAATGACGGGATCTACGCAGTGCTCGACCAGCAACTATACCGTCCGCCCGGCGGCGACGCGAACTCCGGCGTGCTGCTGTTCGGCCGTGCCGCGTATAGTCCGCCCGACCGGAGCCTGAGCGACTACTATCTCGACGCCGGCATCATCTTTGCCGGGATGATCCCGGCGCGGCCCGCAGATGCCTTCGGCGCTTCGTTTCTCTACGCGCACATGTCCGACCGGGCGCGAGGACTCGATCGCGACATGCGCCTGTTCAGGGGCCTGCGGGTGCCCTTGCGCGACTATGAGCTCTCCTTCGAATTCACCTATGGTACCTCGATCGTGCCGGGCTGGACCGTCTATCCCACCGCCCACTTGATTTTTCATCCGGGCGGAAACGTGCCCGGACCACGTTCGCCGACCGAATCGATCAAGAATGCCGTGGTGATCGGGGTGCGGTCGGTGATTCAATACTAATTTATTTGGCGGCGACCGCACCATTTCCCACACCTTCTCGTGCAGACGGAGCGTCACCAATTCTGGCGGCCAATACCTTGTCGATTCGTCTGCCATCGAGATCCACGACTTCGAAGCGCCAGCCGTTCACCTCAATGCGATTGCCGACCTCGGGTATCCTGCCGAAGTGGCTGAGCAGGAACCCCGCAACCGTCTGGTAGGAACGGGACGCCGGCAGCACGATACGGAGCAGCGAAGCGAATTCCACGGCGGGCATCCATCCCGAAATGAGATAAGACCCGTCGTCGCGCTTCACAGCCGCCTGTTCCGGAGGACCCTCTTCGGTGTGAAAGCCGCCGACGATCGCCTCCAGGATATCTGCGTTGGTCACCACGCCCAGGAAAACCCCGTACTCGTCATGAACCAGTCCCATGTGAACCGCGGAGTCCCGCAGCACAGCCACGACGTCCCTCGCATCGAGGAATTCGGGAATCACCGGGGCCGAGCGGACGAGCTTGCGCATGTCGGGCTGCCGCCCGGAAAGATAACTGTCCAGAATGTCCTTGGCGTTGACGATCCCGAGCGCAGCGTCGGCATCATCTTCGAAAACAACGAAGCGGGAATGGGTGCTGGCCGCCAGCTCCGACCGGATCTCTTCAGGTGTGTCGGAGAGATTGATCATGCTGACTTCACGCCGGGGCGTCATTACCGCGCCGACCGGAAGGTCGCCGAGACGCATGACGCCGGCAATCATCTCTTTCTCGCCGGGTTCGAGCACGCCAGCGTTTTCGGCTTCGACGACGAGCGTGCGGATTTCGTCCTCGCTGACTTTCTCTTCGGCCGCACCGCGATGACCCAGGAGCCACAACAATCCCTTGCCTGACCGGTCGAGAAGCCACACGGCCGGCGCCGAGATCTTGGCAAGCAGCGCCATGTAGGGTGCCACCCTCACCGCCACCGATTCCGGATCGCGCAGGGCAATCTGCTTGGGCACCAATTCGCCCATGATGAGCGATGCGTAGGTGATGACCGTGACCACGATACCGACGCCGATGGCATCCGCCACGCCTTGCGACCATCCGGACCCGACCAACAGGCCTGTCAGCCGCTGACCGAGCGTGGCCCCGGAAAACGCGCCGGACAGCACGCCGATCAGCGTAATGCCGATCTGGACCGTCGAGAGAAACTTGCCGGGATCGGACGCGAGGGCCAGTGCGCGGCGGGAACCCCTGACGTTCTTCTCGACCAGCGCCGCAAGCCGCGCCGGCCGCGACGATACGATGGCCAGCTCCGACATTGCCAGCAGGCCGTTGATGACAATCAGGACCGCGACGATCCCGAGTTCGATGTAAACCATTATTCTTGTGGGTTCCGTTCCACGTTAGACCGAGACCCTATCAGATAGTCATTCGATAAGAGACCCGAAATAGCGCGCAAAATGCCGCAACCGCTCTATACCGCCGGCTGGAACGAATCCGCCCGCGCCATCGCCCAGGCGTCGTGGAAGCGCGGATCCATCGTACCTTCGAGCAACTCACCCGGACGCAGTGACGGATAGAGTTTCGCGTAGGACAATGTGTCATTCGTGGATGATCGCTGCGAGAAGTGAATTGGCCGCAACTGCTGCGGATGTTCGAGCCCGGCGGCGGCGATAAGCTCGGACAGCGCGTGCAGGGTGGCGTGATGGTAGCTGTAGACCCGCTCGACCTTGAGCGGCACGACAAGCGCGCGCGCGCGGAGCGGATCCTGGGTAGTTACGCCGGTCGGACACCGATCGGTATGACAGCTCAGCGACTGGATGCAGCCGAGCGCGAACATGAAGCCGCGCGCCGAATTGCACCAGTCGGCGCCGATCGCCATTGCGCGCGCCATGTCGAAGGCGGTGGCAATCTTGCCGGCGGCGCCGATCTTGACGCGGTCGCGCGCATTGATGCCGATCAGCGCGTTGTGAACGAAATTGACACCCTCGCGCATCGGCATGCCGAGATGGTCCATGAATTCCAGCGGCGCAGCACCGGTGCCGCCTTCATTGCCGTCGACCACGATGAAATCGGGATAGATCCCGGTCTCCAGCATCGCCTTGCAGATCGCCAGGAACTCCCAGGGGTGACCGACGCACAGCTTGAACCCGGCGGGCTTGCCGCCGGACAGTCGCCGCATCTCGCCGATGAAGACCATCATTTCAATCGGCGTCGAAAACGCGCGGTGCGTCGCCGGCGAAATGCAATCCTCGCCCATGGGCACGCCACGAATCTTTGAAATCTCTTCGGAGACCTTGGCCGCCGGAAGGACGCCGCCATGTCCCGGCTTGGCGCCCTGGCTAACCTTGAGTTCGACCATCTTGATCTGGTCGTCGCTGGCGATGCGGGCAAATTCCTCCGGGTTGAACGAGCCATCGCGGTTGCGGCAGCCGAAATAGCCCGAGCCGATTTCCCAGATGATGTCGCCGCCGCTTTCGCGGTGGTAGGGGCTGACCCCGCCCTCGCCGGTGTCGTGCGCAAAGCCGCCCTTCTTCGCCCCCGCATTCAGCGCCCGCACCGCGTTGGGGCTGAGCGCGCCAAAACTCATCGCCGAGATGTTGAAGACCGAAGCCGAGTATGGCCTGGTGCAATCCGGTCCACCGATGGTGAGGCGAAACTGCTCGACGGTGCGGGCCTTCGGCGCCATCGAATGGTGGAGCCATTCATAACCGTCGCGGTAGACGTCCTCCTGGGTGCCGAACGGCCGCTTGTCGAGCACCATCTTGGCGCGCTGATAGACCAGCGCGCGGGTGTCGCGCGAGAACGGCATGCCGTCCTTCTCGCTCTCGAAGAAATACTGCCGCATCTCCGGCCTGATCTCTTCGAGCAGGAAGCGGATATGCGCCGAGATCGGATAGTTGCGCAGGACGGCGTGGTTCTGCTGCGTGAGATCGCGAATGCCGAGCAATGTGAGCCCGCCGAAGATCACGATCGGGATCGAGAGCAGTTCCCATACCTTGAGCTTGGCATCGAAAATCCCGATCCCGACGAGCAAGGCTGTGACGACAGCGCAGATCGTCAGGATGATGTAGCGTGGCGAGAACGGAAGCAGCAGCGTTTCCATAGAACCCCTCTCGGCCAATTATTCTTGCTGGCCCCGCAGCTTAGTCCAACCCATGGAGTAAGCGCCATACGATATACGGGCGCACAATCGCGGATGTGACAAACGAACGGCAAAAATAATTGCCGGGCTACCTGCCCCCGGTTACCGACCGATCAGGACGCCTTTTGCGGTGCAGCGCAATGGCCTTGGCGGTTCAGTGGCTGTGCGGCCGCATCTCGTGGGGAATCCTGCCCTGCTGCAGGCCGTGCTGCGCCAGCCACGCGTCGGTGGTCGCAATCGCGCGATCGATGTGATCTGCCGTCCGCGAAAAATCATAGGGTGAGCCCACCAATGGGCACAGCGGCGGCACGACGAAATACTCGATGTCGGGCCCGAGGGCCTCAAGCTCGCTGACCAACTGGCGTGCGATCAACAGCGTCAGCGCATGCAGCGCGTTCGCGACCGCGCCGATCGGCGGTGCCTGCGTGGCGCAGGCATGTCCCGTCGGCAGGATGATGAGGCGCTTTGCGCCCTTCTGCACGGCGACCTGAATTGGCGTATTGCTGGAGATCGCGCCGTCGGCGAGATAGTAATCCCTGTAGCGGATCGGCGTGAACGCACCGGGGATCGCGGTAGACGCTACGATTGCCTCCGCGGTCGACCCTTCCGACAGCACCACGCTGTCGCCGGAGATGATGTCGGTCGTGACGATGTGCAGCGGCAGCTTCGCATCCTCCAGATTTCGATAGGGGATGTGATCGTCGATCAGCTTGCGAATGCCGTCATGGGGAATCAGGAAGTCGCGGTGCCACAGGAAGCACAGCACCGTCCGCCATCCCATCGGAAAAACGTCGTGCCGCTGCAGGCCGCGCCAGATCGCAGCCAGCCGCTGCACGCCATCGAGCGTCGGATCGCCGGCATAGAAGGCGCCGTTCAGCGCGCCGACACTGGAGCCGACCACCATGTCCGCGGCAACGCCGTGGGCGGCCAGCGAATGCAGCATGCCCACCTGGACGGCGCCGAAACTTCCGCCGCCCGCGAACACGAAGGCGGTTTTCGTTCGCCCGATCTCATCGCGAGCCGACAAGCGCGTACTCCCTCATCGCCGCGTCGGAGATGGAGGCGCGCGGCGTTTGGGAGTGGTTATAGCAGTGGGGGAATAGGGAGAGCTACTAGACTCCCAGTCATTCCGGGATGGTGCGTTAGCACCAGACCCGGAATCTCGAGATTCTCAGGTGCGCAATTGCGCACCGTAGTTCGATGTTTCGCATCGCCCCGGAATGACAGGCAAGAAATCTCAGCGTTCGACGAACGCCTTTTCGATCACGAAATGACCGGGCGTGTTGTGGCTGCCTTCGACGAAGCCGCCGGATTCGAACATCTGCTTCAGCTCTTCCAGCATGCCCGGACTGCCGCACATCATGATGCGGTCGGTCTCGATGTCGAGCGGCGATTGGTGGATGTCGTTGAACAGCTGCTCGGACGAGATCAGGTCGGTGATGCGGCCGCGATTGCGGAATGGCTCGCGGGTCACGGTCGGGTAATACAGCAGCTTCTCCGACAGCAGCGGTCCGAACAACTCGTCGTCGCGCAGCTTGGCGACGAGTTCTTCGCCATAAGCCAGCTCGGAGACCTGCCGGCAACCATGCACGAGCACGATGGTTTCGAAGCGGTCATAGACGTCGGGGTCCTTGATCAGGCTCGCAAACGGCGCCAGGCCCGTGCCGGTGGACAGCAGCAGCAGACGCTTGCCCGGAATCAGGTTGTCGGTGATCAGCGTGCCAGTGGCCTTGCGGCCGACCAGAATTTCGTCGCCCTCGCGGATCTTCTGCAGCTTCGAGGTCAGCGGCCCGTCCGCGACCTTGATGGAGAAGAATTCGAGCTCTTCCTCGTGATTGGCGCTCGCCATGCTGTAGGCGCGCAGCAGCGGCCGGCCCTCGACCTCAAGGCCGATCATCGCGAATTGACCGTTCTGGAAGCGGAAGCCGGAATCGCGGGTGGCGGTGAAGCTGAAAAGCGTATCGGTCCAATGCCGGACAGAAAGAACTTTCTCTCTATAAAACGCGCTCATGGGTTTTCGTTTTTCCTGACGTCTCGTTGTAGAACGTTTCGGTCTTCGGGCCGGAAGTGCCAACAACCCGCGAAATCATTGGCGATTTGACGCTTCATTTGCGCACAGAGCAGACATAGTCAATATGACCTACAGCACAATCGATAACTCGGAATGGCTGTCGTTCCATTTTGCAAAGTGGTTCGATTACCTTGATTAACACCTCGTTCACGCAATTTACTTGCTGAATTCGTGACCGATCTGGCAATAAGTTGCTGCGGGGGGATCTTGGAATTCCTCTAGTTCACAGGATCGTCAATGCTCAATAGCCAGCGCGTATTCGTCGACGCCGTCAGGCAATACTGCGCCAGGAACGATGTATCGGTCGAACTCAGATCGCAGGGCTGGGTCATCATCATGCAACGCGGTTCACAGCGGCAGCTTGCGTTCGGCTATGATCTTGGCCTGAACAGCGCCGTCGCGCATCGCATCGCCAATGACAAGGCGGCCACTTCCGAAGTCCTGCAGTTTGGCGATATCCCGTGCATTCCGCACACGCTGTTCCTGAACCCGTCGCTCTACGAATACGTTCCTCCACAGCGATCATGGGAACGCATGCTTCGCCTGGTCAAGGATCATCCGGCCGGCCTCGTCGTAAAGCCAAATGACGGCACCAGCGGAAAATCCGTCCACAAGGTCGTGACGGAATCGGATCTTGAACTGGCCGCACATCGGATATTCGCTTCGAACCAAAGTCTTGCAATTTCCCCCTATGTGGAGATTCAGCAGGAGATCCGGGTGGTCATTCTCGATGATCGGCCCATTGTGGCCTACAGCAAGCAGCGCCCGTCGGTCGTGGGCGACGGCAAGCGTTCGGTGCTGGAGCTGGCGCTTGCGGAAGCGCCACCTGCAAGGCGAGCCAGCGTTCTATCCAGCGCTTTCGAAAGCACAGGCAATGCCGAGCTTGATTCGATACCGCCGCTGGGCCAGCGCCGCGTCGTGAGCTGGCGGCACAATCTCGATTCCGGCGCACAGCCTGTCCTGCTGGAGCAAGGCGCCGATCGGGACGCCTGCATCGAGATTGCCCGGCGGGCAGCCGGGGCCATCAACATTCGCTTCGGATCAATCGACGTCGTGCAGGTCGCAGGCTCCTGGAAGATTCTCGAAATCAATTCGGGGGTCATGATGGAAGCGCTGAGCGGATCGCATCCTGAGCTGGTCCTTGCGGCCTACAGCGCTGCCCTGGACAAGATCTTCGGCCAAACGTGAATTGAACCAGAAACGCCTGAGGGAGAGAACATCATGAGCGACACCGTCAATCGCCAGATTCTGCTCGTAGACAAGCCGACCGGCAAGCTGGGACCTGAGCATTTCAAGATGGTCAGCGGCACTGTACCTGAGCCAAAGGACGGCGAGGTGCTGGTACGGACGCGCTATATCTCGCTCGACGCCGCCAACCGGGCATGGATGCACGGCGCCACCTACCGCGCCGCGGTCGAGGCCAACACGGTGATGGCGGGCGGCAGCATCGCGGAAGTCGTATCCTCGAAGGCGCCGGGGTTTTCGCCCGGCGATATCGTGTTCGGTGACACCGGTTGGCAGGATTACGCCGCCGTGCCGGCGAAGCATATGAACAAGATGCCGAAGCTGGAGCCGATGACGCATTTGCTGAGCGTGTACGGCATCGCGGGCCTCACCGCCTATTTCGGCCTGCTGCACGTCGGCAAGCCCAAAGAAGGCGAGACGGTCGTCGTGTCGGCCGCGGCCGGATCGGTCGGATCGATCGTCGGGCAGATTGCCAAAATCAAGGGCTGCAAGGTCATCGGCATCGCCGGCGGCAAGGACAAGTGCCACTGGCTGACTTCCGAACTCGGCTTCGACGCCGCCGTCGACTACAAGGACGGCGCGACCTACAAGGCGCTGCGCGCGGCGGCGCCCAAGGGCATCGACGTCTATTTCGACAATGTCGGCGGCGACATCCTCGAAGCCTGTATCGCGCTGATGAACAATCGCGGCCGCATCGCCTGCTGCGGCGCGATCTCGCAGTATGACGGCGTGCCGTCGGCCCACGGCCCGCGCGGCGTGCCCGGCCTGATCGTGGTGAAGCGCCTCACCATGCAGGGCTTCATCGTGATGGACTACATGGACCAGAGCGCCGCCGCGCTGGCCGACCTGCAGTCCTGGGTCGCCTCCGGCAAACTGAAGGTGCAGGAGGACGTGATCGACGGCATCGAGAACACGCCGAAAGCGCTGATCGGGTTGCTCGCCGGCGAGAACCGCGGCAAGCGGATGGTGCGGGTGTAGGCCCAACTCCACCAACACGTCGTCCTCGCGAACGCGGGGACCCATACGCCGCGGCGGTTGTTGCTTACAGGAGGTATCTGACGCCTGTGCCAAACCGAGAAGCCGCGGCGTATGGGTCCCGGCTCAAGGCCGGGACGACGTAGACATAGACTAATGCGTTGTGCCCGGCGCCTGCGTCACCGCCGCCCCAGCCTTCTTCGCTTTCCGCTCCTTCAGCCAATTCTCGAAGCGCTGGACGACGACGAAGAACATCGGCACGAACAGCACCGCCAGGCACGTCGATGCCAGCATGCCCGAAAACACCGTGATGCCGATCGACTTTCGCGCGTTGGCGCCGGCGCCGGTTGCCAGCACCAGCGGAACGACGCCGAGGATGAAGGCAAACGACGTCATCAGGATCGGCCGGAACCGTGCCCGCGCCGCCTCGACCGCGGATTCCAGCAGCGGCTTGCGGTCGCGCACGTGCAACTCGAGCGCCACCTCGACGATCAGGATGGCGTTCTTGGCCGACAGCGCGATCAGCAGGATGATGCCGATCTGCGTATAGAGATTGTTCTCGATCCGCAGTCCCGTCAGCACGATCATCGGCCCGAGCAGGGACAGCGGCACCGCCAGGATGACCGAGATCGGCGCCAGCCAGCTTTCATATTGCCCGGCCAGCACGAGATAGACCAGCAGCAGCGCAAGGCCGAACGCCCAGTAGATCTGGCCGCCGACAACCTTCTCCTGGTACGACATCGCCGTCCACTCGAAGCCGGTGCCCGGCGGCAGGGTCTTTTCGGCGATCTCCTCCATCAGCTTCATCGACTGGCCGGAACTGTAGCCGGTGGCCGGCAGGCCGATGACCGTTGCGGCGGGATAGAGATTGTACAGGCTGATCAGCGACGGGCCGACCGCCGGCGTGATCTTGGCGACCGTGCCGAGCGGGATCATGTCGCCATTGCTGTTGCGCACCATCATGTTCTGGATGTCGCCGGGCGTCAGGCGGAATTGCGCGTCCGCCTGCGCATAGACCTGGAAGGTGCGGCCGAACTTGTTGAACTGGTTGACGAAGGTCGAACCCATGTAGGACGACAGCGTCGAGAAGATCTGGTCGGTCGTGACATGCAGCGTCTCGGTCTTGATCCGGTCCACCTCGATGTCGAACTGCGGCACCATCGAGCGGAACGGCGAACTCACCCGCTGCAGCGCGCTCTGGGACGACGCATTGGCGACGATCGCGCTGGTGATCGCCTGCAGCTTGCCGAAGTCGGTATTGCCGTCGCGGAGCTGGACCTGCATCGCAAAGCCCGCGGCGTTGCCGATGCCCTGGATCGGCGGCGGCGGCACCACCAGGATCCGCGCCTCGTCGATCACGGAAAGCTTTTCGTTCAATCCGACGAACAGCGACCGCAGATCCTCACCCTTGCCGCGCGCGCTCCATTCTTTCAGGATCAGATAGGCGACGCCCCCGTTCGCGAGGCTGGACGAGTTATCGAGCGCGGAGATGCCGGCGATGGTGATTACCTGGTCGACGCCCGGGGCCTTGCCGGTTATCTCGCTGACGCGGGTCAGCACGCGCTGGGTACGATCGAGCGCCGCGCCGTCAGGCAGTTGCACGGCGACCAGCAAATAGCCCTGGTCCTCGATCGGAATGAAGCCGGTCGGCACCCGCGACAGGCCGTAGCCGGCGACGGCGATCAGGAGCAGCGCGCAGATGACGGAAATATTGCTGTGCGCGACCAGCCGGCTGATCAGCCGGCTGTACCAGGCCTCGACGCGGTTATAGACCGCGTTGAAGCCGCGATAGAAGAAGTTGCGCTGCTCCGGCGGCACCGGCCGGCGCAGCCATAGCGCGCACTGCGTCGGCTTCAGCGTCGCCGCGTTGACGGCGCTGAGCAGTGCGGTCGCGGCAATGACCAGCGCGAACTGCGCGTACATCTGCCCGGTCAATCCCGGAAGGAACGCCGACGGCAGGAACACCGAGATCAGCACCAGCGTGATACCGACGATCGGCGCGAACAGCGCGTCCATCGCGCTGATCGCAGCATCGTGCCCGGACATTCCCTTCTCGATATTGTGCGCGGCGCCTTCGACCACGACGATGGCGTCGTCGACCACGATGCCGATCGCGAGCACGATCGCAAACAGGGTCGAGATATTGACGGTGAAGCCCAGCGCCGCCATCGCCGCAAAGGCGCCGATGATCGTCACCGGCACCGTGGTCGCCGGCACCAGCATCGCGCGCCAGTCCTGCAGGAAGATCAGGATGACGATGAGAACGAGCAGACCCGCCTCGATCAGCGTCTTGTAGACCTCATTGATCGATTCCGAGACGAATTTCGTCGTGTCGAATGGCGTATCGAACACCACGTCCTGCGGAAACGACTTCGCCAGCACCTGCATCTTCTTCTCGACGGCCTGCTGCACCTCGATCGCGTTGGCGCCGGGCGACTGGAACACGCCGATGCCGGTGGACGGCTTGTTGTTGAGCGAAAACACCTGGCTGTAAGTCTGCGCGCCGAGTTCGACCCAGCCGACGTCGCGCACGCGCGTGACGTCGCCGCTGGTGCCGGTCTTGACGATCACGTTCTCGAACTCGCTGGGCTCGGCGAGCCGCCCGCTGACGTTCAGCGTGTACTGGAACGCCTGCCCTGCAGGCGTCGGCGGCGCCCCGACCTGACCCGCGGTGACCTGCTGGCTCTGCTGCTGGATCGCGGAAATGACATCCTGCGGCATCAGGTTGCGCGCATACAGCTTGTTCGGATCGAGCCAGACCCGCATCGAGTACTGGCCGGCGCCGAACACGGTGACGTTGCCGACGCCGGGAAGACGTGACAACTCGTCGCGAATGTTGATGGTGGCGTAATTGCTCAGGAACAGGCTGTCATAGGTCGCCTTCGGCGAGGTCAGCGTCACGAACAGCAGTATCGACGTCGATCGCTTCTGCACCGTGACGCCCTGGCTCTGCACCGATTGCGGCAGTTGCGAGAGCGCGCTCGACACGCGATTCTGCACCAGCACCTGCGCGAAGTTCAGGTCGGTACCGATCTTGAACGTCACCGTCAGCGTGTAGGTGCCGTCGGCGCCGCTGTAGGACTGCATGTAGAGCATGTCCTCGACGCCGTTGACCTGCTGCTCGATCGGCAGCGCCACGGTATCGATCACGGTTTTCGCGCTGGCGCCGGGATAGCGGGTGGTGACCTGCACCGTCGGCGGCACCACATCGGGATATTGCGCAACCGCAAGCCGGAACAGGCAGACGCCGCCGATCAGGACCATCAGGATCGCGATGACGTTGGAAAGGACGGGCCGCTCGATGAAGAACTTCGAAATCATGACCGGCTCCTACTTGGCCGCAGCCGGCGGCGCTTCGATCTTCTTCAGTTGCGGATCGACCTTCTGGCCGGGGATTGCGCGCAACAGCCCGGCGGTAACGACGCGATCGTCAGGCTTGAGGCCCTCCTCGATCACACGCAGGCCACCATCCTGCAGCGGACCTACCCGGACCTTGCGCTGCTCCACGACGTTCTCGCCGTTCACGACCAGCAGATAGCGACCGGCCTGGTCGGCGCCGAGCGCCACGTCAGGCACGAACAGCGCGTTCTGCTCCCGGTCGATCGGCACACGCACGCGCACGAAGAAGCCGGGCAGCAGGCCGCGGTCGGAATTGGGCAGCACGCCGCGCACGGGAAGCGTGCCGGTCGACTGGTTGAGCGTCACGGCGGCGTAGTCGAGCCGGCCCTTGTGCGGAAAGCCGGTCTCTGTTTGCGTTCCAACCTCGATCGGCAACTGCCTGAGATCGTCCGCTGTCATCCCGCGCCGGCGGGCCTCCGCGCGGATCCGCAGCACGTCCTGTTCGTTGACGTTGAAGTTCACCCAGATCGGGTCGAGTGCCACGATGGTGGCGAGTTGCGTCGGTGACGTCGCCCCGACGAGTTCGCCGACGGAGACGAGATGGGCGCTGACGACGCCGTCGAACGGCGCGGCCACATGGGTATAGCCGTAATTGACCGCCGCGATCTTGGTGTTGACCTGGGCCTGCAGCAGGCTCGCCTGCGCGTTGTCGCGCGTCGCCGTGGACGTATCGAGCGTGGCCTGGGAAACGGCCTGGCGTTGCACCAGTTCCTGCTGGCGCTTGTAGTCGGCCTCGGCCTGCCGCAGCGTTGCCTGCGCGCCGGTTTCCGCGGCCTGCGCCTGTTCGAGCTTCAGCTTGTAGGTTTCGGGCTCGATCGTGAACAAAGGCGTACCTTCTTTTACGAAGGCGCCGTCCTTGTATTCGATGGATTGCAGAAAGCCCTGCACGCGCGCAACCAGATCGACATTCTTGACCGGCGCGGTGTTGCCGGTCGCTTCGAGGTAACGCGTGAAGGAGCCTTGCACGGGCACCGCGACGTCGACTTTCGGAGGTGGTGGCGGAACAAAAGTATTTTGTTCGCAGGCACTTAAGATACCGAATGCGGCAAGGGCAAAAGCCACGCGGCAGACGGCGGCGCCTTTCTGTCCAGCGGCGCTGTATGATCTCAAGCGTGCAGGCGAACGCAAAGCCTTCATTTTTTCGTGCCCCGATACGTTTTTTCTGCAAAAGGCCTTTAATCAAAAATCGGCTTTCCGCCATCCCATAAAAATAGCAACAATCCGCTTGCAGTGGAACCGGAAACCGAAAATGATACGGCCCGTTTCAAATTTATACTGCAGTCACATTCGCTTTTTTAGTTCGGTCGAAGCGGCGGCTTCCAGCGACGGGAATTAAGGGTATGAAAATGATCAACACGTTGACACGTGCGGCGAAGCTCGTGCCGTTGCTGGCGGCCAGCGCCATTTTCGCAACCGCAGCGTTCGCGCAAGCGCCGAGCCAGGCCCAGCGCGACGCGATCAAATCGCAATGCCGCTCGGATTACATCGCGCATTGCTCCAGCGTGCCGCCGGGCGGCGAGGCCTCGCTGCAATGCCTGCAGAAGAACATGTCGAGCCTCTCATCGAGCTGCCAGAGCGCGGTGCGCGCCGTCGAAGCACCGGCTGCGACCAAGCCGGCTGATTCCGCGCCGGCGAAATCGGCGGCACCTGCGGCTGCAACGACGGCGGCACCAAAAGCCGCTGCGCCGAAGGCTGCAGCCGGACAGCCGACCAGCGCACAGGTTTCAGCCGTCCGCAGCGCCTGCCGCTCCGACTATCCGAAGGTCTGCGCGGGCGTTCCGACCGGCGGCGCTCCGGCGCTACAATGCCTGGAAAAGAATAAAGCCAAACTTTCGGCCGGTTGCGCAAGCACCGTCGCCGCGGCCAGCGGCGGCGGTACGGCAGCGCCCGCGGCTGGAGCGGCTCCGGCGGCAGCTGGCGCGGCGCCCGCCGCAGCTGCGGCCCCTACAGTGATCGTGCTGCGGCCGATGCGGCCGCGCGAAGAACTGTTCGTGCTGCGGTCCGCCTGCGGCGCCGACGTCCGCTCGATTTGCGGCGGCGTGGCGCCTGGCGGCGGCCGCATCGTGCAATGCCTCGCGACCAACGCCGCACAACTTTCGCCCGCATGCAAGGACGTGCTGGCGCAGTTCGCCGCGCAATAGATTGCGCGCAGCCGGCATGTAGCGCCGTGGATGCTATTCTCCGCGAAAGGCAAGGATGAGCTGGATGAGCCTGACCGACAGGGCGACATAAAAGATCGTCATCACGATTTGGTACGCGATATGCCAGTTCAGCTTTGCGAGCTTGTAGAGGCCGTCGAAAAAATTCAGCAGCAGGAGAATGGTACCGAACAGCATGACGCCGCGGCCGATCAGGCCATGGCGCAGATAGCCGAACAGAACGATCGATGGCTCCGTGCTGGAGACGTGGGCGCCGGCCGAAACGATCAGCGTTCCGATAATCATCTTTTCGACGTGGGAGAATATTTCCTTGGAGATCGGCTCGACGCGTTCGGAATAGAACGCCAGCCATTTGGCCCTAACCTGCGCCATGGATTCACCTTGCGATAATGAGGCTCCACTACAGCGGGTCCGCGATCAAGAAGCAAGAAGGCGGCCTTCTTGACCTGCGGATAGTCAACTCAACGGCCGCCACAACGAGAGGAAAACCGATGCTACGCGTCATCACGACCGCCACCGCCCTGCACTTTATTTCGCAAGCCAGCTTCGCCCAGGAATTGACCTCCGAACAGCGCAGCGCCTGCATGGGCGACTACGAGAAATTCTGCAAAGGCGTGACGCCGGGCGGTGGACGGATCATCGCCTGCCTCGCCAAGGAGAGCGACAAGATCACGCCGGCCTGCAAGAAGGTGCTCGCGGCAGCGGAGAAGAAATAGCGGGCGAGCTCTCGAAAATGAATTTTCAAGGACCTCAACATCAACCAGTCATACCCCGGGATTCCAGCATGCGTTCCTTTCTGATCATTGCATCCGCCCTGATCGCCTTCGGCGCCACCATGACTCTTGTGTCGACGACCGCCAGCGCCGTGGTCTGTGCCGACGGCGTCGTTCGCGCCGGCTGCGCCGGTCCCCGCGGCGCGGTCGTCGTTCGCAAACCGGCCAAGGTTTGCAAGACCGTCATCGTCAACGGCGTGGCAGTCCGCCGCTGCACCTGACCGGGTCCCAATCCGGATCGACGTGAGTTCGATCGCTGCGGCCACTCCCTTGGCGCAGCGGTCGGTGCGTGACATGATCAGACACGCATGAAGAACTTCGAGGATGCGATCCATTGCCGCTGGCTCGCGATCGCGGCCACGCCCCCGGCATCCGAAGGCTAGGCCGAAGTTCGGGGCAGCGGACGCGCCCTGTTCCCCGATTTTTCTGTGGCGCAAGGCAGCCCCACGGACTACTCTCGACCAATTAGTAAGCATACTGTCTATTGGGAGGGGAACGTGCGTATCGCCGTGATCGGCGGAGGCCCCGGCGGTCTCTATTTTGCCTATCTCTGGAAGCGGCGTCACCCGGGCGCCCAGATCGATCTGTTCGAGCAGAACCCCGAAGGCGCGACCTGGGGCTTCGGCGTGGTGTTCTCCGAGCAGGCGCTGGAGTTTCTGCGCGCCGACGATCCCGATACCGTGGACGCCATCACGCCGCGGATGGAGAGCTGGAAGAACATCACGCTGAATCTTCGGGGACAAAGCGTCGAAATCGACGGCGTCGGCTTCTCCTCGATCGGCCGGCTCGAACTCCTGACCATCCTGCAGCAGCGCGTGCACGCGGCAGGCGTTACGCCCCGATACGACACCACGATCCAGTCGGTGAACGAACTGAAGGGGTACGATCTGGTCGTCGCCGCCGACGGGCTGAACTCGCTGGTGCGCCGCAGTTTTGAGGCCGCGTTCGGCGCATCGGTTTCGCACTCGACCAACAAATTTGCCTGGTATGGCACCACCAGGCGCTTTGCCACGCTGTCGCAGACTTTCGTGAAGACAGACCTCGGGTCGTTCAACGCGCACCACTATCGCTATTCGCCTGATATGAGCACGTTCCTGGTCGAATGCGACGCGGCGACCTGGCAGGCTTACGGCTTCGAAGACAAATCGATCGAACGATCGCAGGCGATCTGCGAGCAGGTATTCGCCGCGACGCTGGACGGCCATCCTCTGATCTCGAACAAATCGGTGTGGCGCAATTTTCCCTGGATCTGGAACGAGAACTGGTCGTATCAGAACATGGTTCTGATCGGCGACGCGCTGCACTCGGCGCATTTCTCCATCGGCTCTGGGACGCGGCTCGCGATCGAGGACGCGATTGCACTGACCAAGGCACTGGAGGCGGAGACGGCGATTCCCGCAGCCCTCGCCCGCTACCAGGCCGAACGCAAGCCGATCGTGCAGAAGCTCGTGACCGCGGCGCGCACCAGTGCCGACTGGTACGAACATTTCCCCGAACACATGAAGCTCGACCTGATGGATTTCGGCTACAGCTATATCACCCGCTCCGGGCGGATCGACGATGCGCGGCTGCGCGCAATGTCGCCGGCATTCATGGCGCGATACGAGGCTTCGAAGACCGGGAGCCGCTCATGACGCATGACATTGCCGACCAGGTGCCGCGGGACAGTCCCGGCGCGTGCGAGATCGGATTTTCGCTTCCGGAAAGCTATAACGCCAGCCGCATCCTGTTCGACAACATTGTGCACGGCCGCGGCGAACGGCTGGCGCTCACCGGCCCCGGCGGCACGCGCACCTACGCGCAGCTCTGCGCCGAGGCCTCACAATGGGGACACGGCTTCCAGTCGCTGGGCCTGAAGCGCGGCTACCGCATCCTGATGTTCCTCGACGACACGCCGGCCTATCCCGCCGCGTTCTTCGGCGCGGTGCGTGCGGGCTTCGTGCCGCTGCTGATCAACACGCTGACGCCACCGGACCTGCTGCAATTCTATCTCTCCGACGCCGGCGCTGCCGTGGCGGTCGCCGAGGCCGAGTTTGCGTCGCGGTTCAGCACTGAGGCCTGCAAGGACACACCGCTGCGGACTCTGATCGTGGTCAATGGCGACGCTGGCGAACATGCGGTGCCAAGCAGCTTCGCCGCTGCGCAATGGCTGCAGGGGTTCCCAACCGATCTGCCGGAAGCCGACACCACGCGCGACGAGATGGCGTTCTGGATGTACTCCTCCGGCTCGACGGGGCGCCCCAAGGGCATCGTGCATCTGCAGCACGACATGGCCTACAGCGAGCAGGCGTTCGCGCGCAACGTGCTCAAGCTTGCACCTGACGACATCTGCTTCTCGGTGCCGAAGATCTTCTTCGCCTATGGTTTTGGCAATGCCATCACCTTCCCGTTCGCGGTCGGCGCGGCGACGCTGCTGCTCCCCGGCCAGCCCAAGCCGGCGGCAATCTTCGAGGCGATCGAGAAATACCGGCCATCCGTATTCTTTGGATTGCCGACGCTCTACACTTCACTGACCAAGGCCGACGGTGCGTCGGCCACCGACTTCTCCTCGCTGCGCATGGCGCTGTCAGCCGCCGAGATACTGTCGGCCGAAGTCTTTAATGGCTGGAAGGCGCTGACGGGAATCGAGATTGTCGAAGGGCTCGGCTCGACCGAAGTGCTGCACATCTATCTCTCCAATCGTCCCGAGAGGAAGAAGCTCGGCGCGGCCGGCTTGCGCGTGCCCGGCTACGAAATCCTCCTCAGGGACAAGGACGGCCGCGAGGTCGGCGACGACGAGGAAGGCATTTTGTGGGTGCGCGGCGATTCCAATACGCCGCTGTACTGGAACCGGCCCGACAAGTCCGCCGAGACGATCCGTGAGGAGGGGTGGGTCTACACCGGCGACCGCTTCGTGCGCGACAGCGACGGCTTCCACTTCTTCCGCGGCCGCGCGGACGACCTGATCAAGATCTCCGGCCAATGGGTCTACCCGCTCGAAGTCGAATTGTGCCTCGCCGAACACCCCGACATCAGGGAATGCGCTGTCTTCGCCGCCGAACTGCCGGATCGGCGCATGACACTGAAGGCGATCGTGGTGATGAACAGGAGCGAGTTCGATCCGAACGACGTCACGAAGCTGCTGCAGGATTACGTGAAGGCGAAATTGCTGCCGTACAAATATCCGCGCGAGATCCGGTTCATCGAGGAGCTGCCGAAAACCGGCACGGGCAAGATCGACCGGCAGGCGTTGCTGAAGATGTAGCCGAGGTCGCTTGAACAGATGCGGTGTCGTCCCGGGCTTGACCCGGGACCCATAGCCGCCGGCCCTGGTTGTTTGGAAGGTATCAACTCCGACCGGCCAAAATCGAGAAGCTGCGGCGTATGGGTCCCGGCTCAAGGCCGGGACGACGGCGGAGTATTTGGCGCTACCCCGCCAGCCCCGTTCCGCCATACAGCCACGCCAAGTCGGCGTACCACTGCTCCGACGTCTTCGCGCCCATGATCGCATTGCGCAGCCGGGCGTGTCCGCCGGCAGGGTGATAGATGTGCTCGCCGATCGCCCGCGACATCAACTGCACTTTTGCGGTACGCAGGAAACGCTGGGCACGATAGGCCTCCAGCGCCTGCGCAAAATCATCATGCTGCGCCAGCATGTGCGACAGGCACACCGCGTCCTCCATCGCCTGGCAGGCGCCTTGCGCGAAATATTGCAGCATCGGATGCGCGGCGTCGCCGAGCAGCGCGACGCGGCCGTCGACCCAGTGCTCGACCGGGTCGCGGTCGCACAGCACCCACAGCCGCCAGTTCCTGCCGTGGCGGATGATTTCCTGCGCGCGTGGATGCACATGCCCGAAGCCCAGCATCACTTCTTCATCGGACACTGGCTTGCCCGCCACCGGCTCCGGCGCGTCGTTGTGGTACGTGACGACCAGGTTGAACACCTTCCAGCCCGACAGCGGGTAGTGCACGATATGGCACTTCGGCCCGGCCCACAGCGTCGCCGCGTTCCAGCGCAGATCCTCCGGCATCTGCTCGGTCGGAATCACCGAGCGGTACGTGGTGTGGCCGGACACCCGTGGCGGCCCATCCGCGACGACCTGCTTGCGGACGTTGGACCACAGCCCGTCGGCGCCGATCAAAAGCGATCCCGTAACGCTCTCGCCGTTTGCCAGCCGCGCCGTCACCGATGAGTCGTCCTGATCGTAGCCAGTCACCTCGCTGCTCACGCGCAGTTCGATCAGTTCATGGTCCTGACAGGCGCGCAGGAAGACGCCGTGCAGGTCGCCGCGATGCACCACCGCATAGGGGTTGCCGAAGCGGACGCGGAACGGCTCGCGCAGGTCGATATGCGTGATCTCTTCGGCTGACAACGCGTCCATCAGCCGGAGCTGATCGATATAAACCGCCATGCCGCGCGCGGCCTCGCCGACGCCGAGATAGTCGAAGGCGTGGAACGCGTTCGGCCCGAGCTGGATGCCCGCACCGATCTCGCCGAGCGCCGCGGACTTTTCCAGCAGGATCGAGCGGATGCCTTTCTGCGCCAGCCCAAGGGCCGTGGCGAGGCCGCCAATGCCGCCACCTGCAATCAGGACCGGTCGCTTGTCCATCAGCCCGACCTTCCCAGATGTTCGAGCGCGTCCTCGGCGCGCAGCGGCACGCGCGAGGCCTCGTTGTTGAGGTCGACCAGCTGCGTCATCAGCGCCAGCAGGGTCTTGCGGTCGGCCGGCTTCAGCGGCTGCAGCATCCGCGCCTGCGCCCGATCCACCAACGGCATGATCTCGCGCAGCGCGGCCGCGCCCGGCTTCGTGAGATAGAGCAGCTTGACGCGCTTGTCACCGCGTGACGGCTTGCGCTCGACCAGGTTCTTGCTCTCCAGCCGTTCGATGACGTTGCCCAATGTGGAGCGGTCGAATGCGATCACCGCCGACAGCCGCGTCGCGTCGATGCCGGGATGGGTATGGATCGCCACCAGCGCGGCATATTGCACCGGCGTCAGGTCGAACGCCTTGCACTCCTCCACGAAGATCGAAACCGCGATCTGCTGCATCCGCCGGAACAGATAGCCCGGCGCGGTGTAGACCGCGTCCATGGTGATGGGTGAAGGCTTACTCGGCATCGGGCTGCTTGTCCGGCGCCGCGTCCGCAAACGCCTTCATCTCTCTCGCCGCGGCCTCGGCCTTGAGCAGGCGCGCAAAGGCGGAAACGTCGACGCCGAAGCGCCGCGCATTGGCAAGCTGCGGCACCAGGCAAAGATCGGCGATGGTCGGCGTCGCGCCGAAGCAGAACGGCCCCTTCTCGTCGGCGATCAGGGCCTCGCAGGCCACAAGGCCCTCGCGGTTGACCCAGGCTGCCCACTCCGTCACCTTTTCCTCCGGCAGGCCGAGCTGCCGCAGGCGGTTCAGTACTTTCAGATTCTGCACCGGGTGGGTGTCGCAGGCGAGCGCCATCGCGAAGGCACGCGCCTTTGCCCGCTGCAGCGGATCCTTTGGCAACAACGCCGGTTCGGGATGGGTCTCATCCAGCCATTCGACGATCGCGAGCGACTGGGTAAGGATAGCCCCGGCGTCGTTCTCCAACGCCGGAACGAAGCCCTGAGGGTTGATCGCGAGATAGGCCGGGGCGCATTGCTCGCCCTTGCGGAGATGGTGCGGCAAGTGCTCAGCTGAGAGCGCCTTGAGATTGAGCGCGATCCTGACCCGGTATGCCGCGGCACTGCGGAAATAGCCATGCAGCTTCATCGGAACCTCTGCGGCAGTTTATCGTTACGCCCTGATCGGCCGACGTTGACGCTACATATATTGTAAGTATACTGTCAATCCTGAGACGAACAAAAAATAGCGGGAGCTGGCCATGGAAGCCGTGCAGAAGACTCCGGAGCGCGAGGCGTTCTACAAGAAGATCGACGGCGAAAATCTCTCCGCACTGTGGAACGTGATGAGCGACCTGATCACGCCGGAGCCGAGGAGTGCGTGCCGGCCGCATCTGTGGAAGTTCGATTCGATCCGCGACTACATGACGGAAGCAGGCAAGCTGATCACCGCCAAGGAAGCCGAGCGGCGGGTGCTGGTACTGGAAAATCCAGGCCTGCGCGGCCAATCGAAAATCACGACCTCGCTGTTTGCCGGCGTGCAGATGGTGGTGCCCGGCGACATCGCGCCGGCGCACCGCCACAGCCAGTCGGCGCTGCGCTTCGTGCTCGAAGGCAAGGGCGCGGCAACCGCGGTCGACGGCGAGCGGACGCTGATGGAGCCCGGCGATTTCGTCATCACGCCGTCGATGACATGGCATGACCATTCCAACGAGACCAGCGAGCCGATGTTCTGGCTCGACGGGCTCGACATCCCGATGGTGCAGTTCTTCGACGCGTCCTTTGCCGAAGGATCGAATGAGGATCAGCAGAAGATATCCAAGCCGGCCGGCGACAGCTTCGCCCGCTACGGCCACAACCTGCTGCCGGTCGACGAGAAGCGGTCGTCAAAGACTTCGCCGATCTTCAATTATCCTTACAGCCATACGCGCGAGGCGCTGGAACAGGCGAAGACGCGTAACGAGTGGGACGCCTGCCACGGGCTGAAGCTGAAATTCTCCAATCCCGAGACCGGCGATTTCGCGATGCCGACGATCGGCACCTTCATCCAGTTGCTGCCGAAGGGCTTCAAGACCGCGCGCTACCGCTCCACTGACGCCACCGTGTTCGCCGCGATCGAAGGCAAGGGCCGTACCCGGGTCGGCGACCAGACCTTCGAATGGGGCGCGCGCGATTTGTTCGTGGTGCCGAGCTGGCACTGGGTCACGCACGAGGCCGACACCGACGCGGTGCTGTTCTCGTTCTCCGACCGCCCGGTGCAGCAGAAGCTCGATCTCTTCCGCGAGGACCGCGGCAACGCGTGAAGTAACTGACGGCTCCTCCGCCGTCATTGCGAGCGAAGCGAAGCAATCCATCTTGCGGCAACGGAAGGATGGATTGCTTCGTCGCTATCGCTCCTCACAATGACGGTCGATCAAGATCAGTAGACTCGCGCGTCATCGATAGATCACGCGGCATGGGTCCCGGCTCAAGGCCGGGACGACAGTTCACCGCCAGCGCAGCAACCTCGCTTCCATCAGAAGCGCGGCGATATTGCCCGTATGCCGCTGGCGTTAACCATGAACCGGTTAACGGTTGCGCGAAAATGCCGGTCTTAAGGTTAAGCCCTGTTTAATGGCACAAGTGCTTGGGTCGTCAGCTAAAAGGGATGGTGTAACAGCGCCAGGCTTAACGCGTGGCAAACCATCTATCGAGAATTGTCGGGTTGTAGAGACTTTCCAGAATGTTTCGTCGAACGCAAACATCATTACTCTCGGTGATGGCAGGCATTTTTTTCGCCGCAGTATCACTGTTGCCAGCCAGTGCGAGCGCAGCCGGCGATCAGCTCGTCGCCAATGCATCGTCGCCTGCCGATGCGCTGGGGATTCTGCTGGCGTCGGCCGGAAGCGCGCTTGTCCTTCTGGGTTTCTGCGGCAGGTTGTTCCTGCGACGCGACCAGTCGTCCACTCCGGAATATCCGGCCCCGCTGCACTTTGCGGGTCTTGCAAATACTTCCGAGAATCGCATTCGCGCGAACGCGCCGGGTGATGCCGCGGCGGAGCGCGATTTCTATGGGATGCCATCCGCCGCGCTTCAGGCGCGGGGAAGCGTCGCGAGCGAACCCGTCGCGACGCCGCTGTTCACGCCTGCCAAGAATCGCCCCTCGATCTCGAGTTCCGCAGTGCATCAGTCGCAACGTCTGGCCCGGACGGCCGTCGAGTGATCGATCGAGATTCTTACTTGTTTCGTAAAAGGAGAGACGACCCATGACGACCAATCAAGATCAGAACGACGGCCGCTTGGCGGACCTCGCCAAGCTCGAATCCGATATCGCGGCGGCCATGCCGGAACGTGCGCCGTTGCCGTCGATCAAGGCGCCGCCGGTACAGACCGGACCGATGCCGGACTATGTCGAGCATCAGGACGGTGTTCCGCGCGTCGGAGCGCTCAGCGCCGAGGCGGTTGTGCGCGACTATGAAGCCGCAGCCAAGGAAATCGAGGCGATGGGCGCCGAAATGATCGACGCGGCCCGGAAGTGCGAGGCGATGACCGCCGAGGTGCACCTGGCCATTGCCTACATGCACGAAACCGCTGCGGCCTATCGTGAAGATGCCAAGCGGATCTTCAAGCGCATCGAGGATTGTTCGTTCCTGACCGAACAGGTTCGCAAAACCTGCGAAGCGCTCAAGGAAAAGATTGCAGATAGCAGCCAGACCTCCTGAGGTATTTCGGCGATCTGGTCGCCTTGTCGGGGCCGGCGCTCAGGTGCCGACCTGCAGCGGCGACGTGAGCTTGCGCAACGCCGCGATCACCGAAAGCGCGGTGATGCGACCTGTCTTCGGGTTCTCCGAGGGAATATTCTCGATCGACATCGCGAACGAGGCCGAGTCGGACTCGACCTTGATCTGATGGCAGTTCCGGCTCACCGCCGGATCGGCCCAGATCTCGATGGTCGTGCGGTCGGGGCCGATACCTGCCAGCGACAGCGCAGCCACGACGTTGACATTGGCCGGAAATGCCGCGGCGGCATCCCGCGCCGAACCCTTGAAGACGCATAGCGCGGACTTCAGCCCGTCGAGCGAGATTCCCTTTTCGATCAGGTAAGGCGCACCGGCCAGGCCCGTCGGCGGCTTGCGGGTGATCATCTGCACCGAGCTGATCGTGCCTTCGGCGGCAGCCGTAACCGCATCGAACCCGATCAGGGCCCCGGTCGGCACGATGATCTGGCCGCCATGGGCGCGGGCGAGATCGATGAGTTCGGGACGCGGCAGCAGCGCACTGGAGCTCAGCACCATGACCTGCTTGCCGGCGCTCAGCATCGGCCGGCAGATCTGATCGAGGATCGCCGCCGGCGCACATTCGACGACAAGGTCGGCATGGTCAGGCAGATCGTCGAGCGAGACAAGCGGACAGGCGATGCCTTCGCCGTCGAGCCAGGCTCGCGCCTTGGCCTGATCCCTTGCAACGATTGCCGAGAGGGTGAGACCCGGCATACCCTGCGCAAGCTTGCGCGCCAGGGTTTTGCCGATCTCGCCCAGCCCGGCGATGGCGATACGCTTGGATGACAAATTCTACTCCTGTGATAGCAGCATCATTCTTGTTGTCGATCCTGGGCTGCATGGAATACGCCCAGGATCAGCACCTCGTCCGCGCCGGTTTGATAGACGATAATATAGGGCAAGCCACGCACGACCCATTCATGGGTACCCGGGACGCGGCCGACATGTCCCATACGCGGAAATTCAGCCAGCTGGCTGGCTGCTGAACGGATTCGGGCAGCGACCTGTGCGGCCGCAGCGGAATTGCGATCTTTGATGTAGCTGTAAATTGCCGCAATATGATCCCGCGCTTCCTCAGTGAAGCGCAGCCTTACAGGCCGCATGACTTCCAAAGTGCCGCCATCTGCTCATCCGTTGCAAGCGTTCCCCGACCCTCGCGAATACTCTGCTGGATGCGGACCACCTCCCTGGCCTGAGCACCGGTCAAGCGATAACCGCTTGTGTCCTGCCGCTCCATTTCGAGCAGGACTTCTGCCGCATCCTCCTGGCGCTCCTTGGGCCAGTGCCGAACGCGCTCAATGAGTTCTTCGAGATCTTTCGCTGTCATGGCTCCAATATAGCAAACTCCGCCGCGCCCGCTACTGCTGTCTCAGACGCATCGGCGCGCAGGAGAACTTACTCCCCTCCCGCCCCCCAGTTCGCGGCGCGCTTCTCCGCGAACGAGGCCAATCCCTCCGACGCCTCGTCGGTCTGCCGCCGGTCCGAATGCATCCGCACCAGCCGCGCGTAGGCTTCGTCGTCGACACTCATGCCGCCAAACGAACTTTCCAGCGCCAGCGCCTTGGTCTCGGCCATGGCTTGCGGGCCGTTGGCGAGCAACTGCTCCACGACTTTTTCGCCCGCGGCTTCCAGTTCGGCCAGCGGCACCACCTCATGCACCAGCCCGATGCGGCGGGCATCGGCCGCGCCGAAGCGCTCGCCGGTCAGCGCGTAGCGGCGGACCTGCCGCACGCCGATGGCGTCGCAAAGCTGCGGGATGATGATGGCGGCCGTCAGTCCCCAGCGCACTTCGGTGATCGAGAACAGCGCATTGTCGGCGGCGATCACGACGTCGCAGGCGGAGATCACGCCGGTGCCGCCGCCGAAACAGCCGCCCTGCACCAGCGCCACTGTCGGGATCGGCAGCGTATTCAGCCGCTGGACGGCTTCAAACGTGGCGCGCGACACCGCTTCATTGTCAGCCGCCGATTTCGGCCGCACGCCGTTGATCCATTTCAGGTCCGCTCCGGCCTGGAAATGCTTGCCGTTGCCCTTGAGGACGACGACACGGAGGTTCGGCTTGCTGCCGAGATCCTCCATCGCCGCCAGCACGCCGTTGATCAGCCCGGCATCATAGGCGTTGTTGACCTCGGGACGGTTCAGCGTGACGGTGGCGACACCGCGCTCATCGAGCGCCCACAAAACCGGATTGGCAGTCATCGGCGGCCCCTTGTCATGATGATCGTGCCGGCAATATGCCGAAGCGGCGGAGATTGATCCATCCTGTTTCGCCATGCCAGTGATGCAAACCACATCGCCGGTTGCGCCGCGGCGCAAGCTTGTGGAAACTGCCCCTCTCGATCTCCCTCGGCAGGACAATCACTCCATGCGGATATGCGTTTTCGGTGCGGGCGCCGTCGGCAGCCATTTTGCGGTGCGGCTCGCGCTGGCAGGGCATGACGTTTCCTGCGTGATGCGGGGCGCGCATCTCGATGCGGTGAGGGCGAACGGGCTGACGCTGCGGGTCGGGGACGCCGAATTCAAGGCCAGGGTGCGAGCGTCCGATGATCCCGCCGCGCTGGGGCCGCAGGATGCCGTTATCTGCACATTGAAGGCGACCGGCCTGCCCAGCCTCGCTACCAGCGTTCAACCCCTGCTCGGCGACGACACCGCCGTGGTGTTTGCGCAGAACGGCATTCCCTGGTGGTACGATATCGGGCTTTCCGCAAAACACCCTCCCGTTCCGGATCTGGCGTTTCTGGATCCCGGCGGCCGCTTGCGCGCGGCGATCCCGAAAGAGCGAATCGTCGGCGGCGTGGTGTTTTCGTCCAACGAAATCATTGCACCGGGCGTCGCTGCGAACCTGTCGCCGGAGCGCAACCGGCTTCTGATCGGCGAATGCGACGACCGTCCGAGCGAGCGGATCGCGCGGCTGCGCGCGGCGCTCAACGCGGCATCAATCGAATCGCCCGACGTGAAGGAAATCAGGGAGACGGTGTGGTCGAAACTCCTGACCAACATGTCGATGTCGGTGCTGTGCCTGTTGACCGGGCAAACTGCGCGCGCCGTGCGCGACGACCCCGCGCTGGCCGATGTCGTGCCGCGCCTGCTCGACGAGGCCGGCAATGTCGCGCAAAGCGCCTACCCCGAGGTCAAGCGCGTCACCCGCTCCGGCCCGGCGCCGGACCACAAGCCGTCGATCCTGCAGGATTACGAACTTGGCCGCGCCATGGAGATCGATGCGCTGGTCCGCGCACCCGCCGCATTCGCGCGCGCCGCCGGACTTTCGACCCCGATGCTCGACTTCATGGGCGCGCTGGCGATCCGCCAGGCGCGCGACAAGGGACTCTACAAGAACTAGGATCAGACCGTTGAATACGGATCAAGGGAGGATGCGGCATGCACGTCAAAGGCAAGGTTTGCGTCGTCACGGGAGCGGCGAGCGGTATCGGCGAGGCGGTGGCGCGCGCCTACGCGGACGCCGGTGCACGAGGCGTTGTCGTCGCCGACCTGAAGTCTTCGCGCGACAAGCTGGCAAAGGTCGCGGGCGACATCGATGGCCTCGCCGTGACCGGCGACGTCGGGCTCGAAGAAGACATCAAGGCGCTGATCGCCGCGGCCGAGGACAAATACGGCCCGGTCGACGTGTTCTTTTCGAATGCCGGCCTGTCACGCAAGGGACAGGAGACTGCCTCCGACGCCGACTGGGATGTGAGCTGGCGGGTGCACGTCATGAGCCACGTGTTCGCAGCGCGCGCGCTGGTGCCGGGCATGCTGGCGCGAGGATCGGGCTATTTGCTCAACACGGCGTCTGCGGCAGGATTGCTGGCGTCTTTGAACTCGATGCCCTACGGCGTCACCAAGAATGCGGCGGTGGCGCTCGCCGAGCATCTCGCCATTCAGTATGGCGACCGCGGCATCCGCGTGTCCGTGCTGTGCCCGCAGTCGGTGCAAACAGGCATGACCACGCCGGGCCCGAGCGCGGCCAGGGTCGATGGCGTGCTGCAGCCGCCGGAAGTGGCGCGCATGGTGATCGAGGCGATGGAAGCCGAACGCTTTCTCATCCTGTCGCATCCACAGGTCGCCGAATACATGCTGCGCAAGGCCTCCAGCCGCGACCGCTGGATCGCCGGCATGCGACGGCTTCGCGACAAGATCTACGGCGCGCCGACCTCGGCGTGACCGCCGTCATTGCGAGGAGCGTAAGCGACGAAGCAATCCATCTATGGGGTATGCCGCGCTATGGATTGCTTCGCTTCGCTCGCAATGACGGATCTGATGGCGCGAATCCCTCCAAAAGACCGGTGTAGGGCTTCGCGCCCGGCGAGGCGTAGGAGCCGCGCCGGGACGTGGTGAGCTTCAGGCCCGCGAGCGCCTCGGCCTGCTTCACCGCAGCCGCCACACCGTCGATGACGGGCACGCCGAACTTGCGCGAGAGCTTTTGTGGAAGATCGGCCATACCGGCGCAACCCAGCACGATCGCTTCCGCGCCCTTGTCGATCGCACGGGCGATCTCGGCTTCGAGCTTTGCCTCCGCACCCGAGCCCGGCTTTTCGAGATCGAGCACCGCGACGTCGCACGCGGTGACTTGCACCCTCTCGGCAAAGCCATAGCGGCGTACCAGTTCCTCGAGCGGCACGATCGAGCGCGGCAGCGTGGTGACGACGGCGATCCGTTTTGCAATCTGTCCCGCGGTCACCAGCGCCGCCTCGCAAATGCCGACCACCGGGTAGTTCGCTGCCGTTCGCGCGGCATCGAGCCCGGTATCGTCGAAACAGGCGATGATCGCCGCATCGGCATCCGGCGTGCCGACCAGCGCCTGGATCAGGCCGGGAACGGCGAAGGCCTCGTCGTAATATCCCTCGATCGAGACGGGTCCCATCGCGGACGTCACGGCCAATATTTCGGTACCGGGCGCAGCGACGGCCCGCGCGGCCGCGCCGATCGTTTCGGTCATCGATGCAGTCGTATTCGGATTGACGATCAGGATTTTTGTCATGGGCACATCGTAGCCGGGATGGAACGAAGCGCAACTCTCTCACCGTCGTCCCGGCCTTCGCCGGGACGACGTCTGAAGGCTACCCGATGAGCCTATCTACCCACGCCGCGAACGTATCCAGCGCCTCGTTCAGCACTTCGCGATCGTTTCGCCCCGAACTCTTCGGCACATGAAAGGAATGATCGGCGCCATCGAGCAGATGCAGCGTGGCCCGCGATGCCAGGCCCTTGACGACGGGCTCGAGCAGGCTCAGTTCCGCCAGCGCATCGCGCGTGCCCTGCAGGAACAGCATCGGGATCTTGACCTCGGCGAGATGCTCGGCGCGGTCGCTGGAAGGCTTGCCGGCCGGATGCAGCGGAAAGCCGAGAAACGCCAGCCCGCGAACGCCGGGTAACGGCGAAAGCGCCTGCGCCTGCGAAGTCATCCGCCCGCCGAACGATTTGCCGCCCGCGAATAGCGGCAGCGATGGACAGCATCGGCCGGCTTCCGCCACTGCAGCGCGGACGGCGGCATGCGCGACCCTGGGCGCATCGGGCCGCTTGCTGCCCTTCTCCATGTAGGGAAACTGATAGCGCAGGGTCGCGATCCCGCGCTCGCCGAGACCCGCGGCAATCGTTGCCATCGACGCATGTGTCATGCCCGCGCCCGCCCCGTGCGCGAAAACGTAGCACGCACGCGCCTGTGGCGGCCGAATCAGAAGCGCCGATACGGTCTCACCGGGATTGATCTCTATTCTGAGCGATTGCGCGCTGACCTCTGTCATATGATCCGACCGGCATCCTCCACTCCAACCGGAACACTATACTTCGCAACATCCCGGCCGAAGCCAAAAAAGACCACGGCCAGGAAACCGGCTGTTGACCGTCATGCCGCGGAGAGGAAGTCCCGCTTCAATCCCATCTGGTCGACGAACGGCCTTTCATCTGCCAACGCCCTCTGGAATGCAGAGGTTGCCGAAATCTCGCGAACATATCTCGCGAACTTCGGATATTTGCCGGCGTCGATCGCAAAGCCCAGATACTGATAGACGATGAAGTTCGACACGATGGCGATGTCGGCCAGCGTCATGGCGTCGCCGACCAGGAATTTTCCGGTGATCTGCCCGTCGAGATAGAGAAGAGTTTTCGGCACCACGTTCGTCAGGACGTCGTCGACCACGGACTTGTCGGTCGGGACGTTGCGGATGTTCGGCCCGACCACGATCTGTGCGAACAGCGGATGAACGACATGCCGGAAGATGGTGCCGCCGGCATAGGCGTCGAACCACAGCACGCGGGCGTAGTCCCTGAGGTCTTCGGGTAGGATCGGACGCGCGGGCTGCTTCATGTCAAGGTAGAGGCAGATGGCGGTCGAATCCGCCAGCGTGAAGTCGCCGTCCTGCATGACGGGTATCAACCCCGTTGGGCTCAGCGTGCTCCAGTTGGCGGGCAAGTTTCCGGGAATGACCGGGATCACCACTTCGAACCGGTAATCGATTTTCTTGAGGATCGCGGTGACGATCGTCTTTCGGGTATGAACGGAAAGCGGAACGCCGTGGATCGTAAGCATGTTCACTCCTGTTGGGGTTGGCCGCTGGCCGGAATTCGGCACAGCAGTTCTGGTCGCCGTAACGCGCATGCGTCCGGATCGGGGCGTCAAGAAAGCGGGAGAAGCTAGGCGGCGTGCCGGATCGGAAACTGGATTTCGACCAGCGCCCCATCAAAGCCGGGCGGGCCTGTGATCGGCTCCAGGAATACTTCGCGGCAGGGTCCCGCGATCTGGTAGTTGTTGGCTTCGATCCAGGTGCCGACAGCACCGAATGACGTATGGCTTTCCATGTTGGTGCCCGGCCTGACCAGCGTCGCCATGTTTTCCACCCCGGGCAGTTCGCTGGCCCGCAGCAGATAGTCGCCTGTCAGGCGCACGCCCGCGTTCGAAGGCCGGGTCAGCGAAAAGCCGATCTCGAGATCGAGCTTCTCGTCGTCATGGTCGTTGCGGGAGACCACGATCAGCTTGTCGCGCAGCGCCGGCCTGATCTGCCGCGCGCCGTCCTCGGCGACGAGGCGAACCATGCGCACCACCTCGTCCATGTCGGCGCACGAACATTGCAGCGAGAGGAATGGCGTCGGCTCTACCGATTTGAGGATGACATCGAAGCCATCCGTCCCGCCATGCCGGTCGATCTGCGCGATGCGGGATTCGATATGCCGCAGCCGCGTTTCCTCCTCGCGCAGCGAACGCTCCACTTCCGCCCGCTTCAGGGTGAGCATGGCCCGCAACTCGGTGGCGGAGATCTCGTCCTTGAGCAGCGGCCCGATCTGTTCCAGCGACAGGCCGAGCTCCTTCAGGGCAAGAATGCTGTTCAGCCGCGGCAATTGCCGGATGCTGTAATAGCGATAACCGGTCTGGGCATCGATATGGGCAGGCTGCAGCAAGCCGAGTTGGTCGTAGAACCGCAACTGCCTGGCCGAGACCTGCGCGATCTGCGCGAATTCACCGATCCGGAACATCAAAACGCTCTCAGCTTGCGATGAAGGCCTGCGGGGAAAGTGCGGCGGGTTGTCATGAGCGGCTCCTCTGTTTCGAGGAGCGCGTTATGCGGGTTTGACGCAGCGTCAAAGTCAAGCGGCTTTTTCATACGTGCCGGCGTCACAAAACTGGCATGGAATTAACTGACACCGAATTCCTGGGCATATTTCGCGGCAGCCCGCCGAAACAAATCGATGGGATTTCGGATGCCCACTACAATGCCGCGATCGGTGCGATCGCGCCGCGCGCCCGACCTCTGGATTTATGGACAGGCCAATGACGCCACTATAGGCTGATATGGTATTTTATCGCACGCCAGAGCTGATTCGTTCATCCGGCGCTTTTGATAACAGACATTTTTTTGCGCCAGCAGCGCGGTTTTGGGAAGGGGCACGCTATGCGTGGCAAAACGATTGCAGCGATTGTCGTCGGGGCACTGGTCGCGGTTGGCGGCGGCGCTTACCTGGCCTTCAAGGATGACATCACCGCCGCCTGGGATCAGTTCCACGTCAAGATCGCGGAGTATCCGCAACCGAAGAAGACCGTCTGGCTCGACCAGGGCATCAGCAGAGAAAAGCTGAGCTGGTACTATCACGCCGACCAGGGCACTCGGACGTTCGGCTTCCCCCACAAATGGTTCATGGCGCTGGAGCAGCCGACGATTCCGTGGCTGGTTTTCAACAAGGTCGGCGACTTCAGCGAAACCGCCTATCTCGACCGCTACGGCTTCATTCCGGACACCGTCATCCCCGGCAAGAAGGCGCTTCCGATCGGCTTGGCAGAGGGCGGCCCGATGCTGGACCCCACGGGCGCGCCGTGGAAGAACCCGCGCACCAGGGAGACCATGAACGGAATAGGCCTGACCTGCGCCGCCTGTCATACCGGACGCTTCACCTACAAGGACACGGCCGTCATCATCGACGGCGGGCCGGCGCTCACCAGTCTGTTCAAGATGAAGCAGGGCATGGGCGTCTCCCTGCTGCTGACGCGCTTTATCCCGACCCGGTTCAACCGGTTCGCCGAAAATATACTGGGACCGGAATCCACCGTTGCCGAACGCGAGGCGCTGAAGGACCAGCTCAGCCAGGTGCTGAAGCAGTACGGCGAAGTCCAGGCGCTGGAGAAGCGCGTCGCCTCGCAGAGCGTGCTCGAAGGCTACGGACGGCTCGACGCGCTCAACCGGATCGGCAACCAGGTGTTCTCGATCGACCTGAAGAAGCCGGAAAACTACGCGGGTTCGTCCGCGCCGGTGCATTACCCCCGGATCTGGAACACGCCGTGGTTCGACTGGGTTCAGTATAACGGCTCGATCATGCAGCCGATGGTACGCAACGCCGGGGAATCGCTCGGCGTCTCGGCCGAGCTCAATCTTACCGATCCTTCCAAAGGCCTCTACAAATCCAGCGTGAATGTGGAGCGGCTGTTCGAGATGGAGCAGATGATCAAGGGCAACACGCAGCCGAATGCGAAGGACGGCTTCCCGGGCCTGCGGTCTCCGAAATGGCCAGGCGACATCCTGCCGCCGATCGACCAGAAGCTGGCGGCGCAGGGTGCCGAGCTCTACAAGACCCATTGTCAGGAATGTCACCGCCCGCCGGTCTCGAGCCCGGCGTTCTGGGACTTCAACAACAAGGACTGGTGGACGAAGAACCAGGCCGGCGAACCGATCCTGAAAGTCGAGAACGTACCTATCGCGCATATCGGGACCGATCCCGCGCAGGCCGAAGACATGCTCAACCGAACGGTGTCCGTTCCCGCCCATCTCGGCGTCAAGAGCAGCAGCTTCGCATTCGCACTCGGCGAAGTGGTCGAGAAGACCGTCAACTACGTCTTCGACCAGAAGAAGCCGCCGACGAGCCCGGAAGACCGTAAGAAGATCGACGGCTACATGCCGAACGAGCTACGCGGCGAACTGGCCTACAAGGTTCGCCCGCTCAACGGCGTCTGGGCGACACCGCCCTATCTGCACAACGGCTCGGTGCCGACCGTCGAGGCATTGCTGGGGCCGCCCGAGGACCGGCCGAAGACATTCTATCTCGGCAACCGCGAATACGATCCCGTCAATCTCGGTTACAAGTTCGACAAGATCGAAAACGGCTTCGAATTCGACACCTCGATTCGCGGCAACTTTAATACGGGCCACGAATTCAGGAAGGAATACAGCAAGACCAGGGAGATCAAGGGCGTGATCGGGCCGGCGCTGTCGCCCGGTGACCGCAAGGCGCTAATCGAATACCTCAAGACGCTGTAGGAACTTCCGCGCCCGCGATCGCCGGACCCGTGCGCATGTCAGGCCCGCATCGCTGCGGGGACGGAAGCGCGCCTGCGCAATTGACCGCCAGCGCGCTTTACGCTGTTCTATCAGGCATGATCGCGAGCGATTGAAGACGCCGCCAGCAAGAGCGGCGCAGTTCGCGACGGGAAATGCTTCAACCGGGAGCCCGCATGCCGCCGCAAGACCAGCCTCACCGTGCGCCTGAAGTCGGCGCGGATTTCGACGCCATCATCGTCGGCGCCGGCTTCGCCGGCATGTACATGCTGCACCGCCTGCGCGGACTCGGCTTCACCGCGCGGGTGTATGAGGCCGGGGGCGGCGTCGGCGGCACCTGGTACTGGAACCGTTATCCCGGCGCGCGCTGCGACGTCGAGAGCATGCAGTATTCGTTCTCGTTCTCCGAAGAGCTCGACCAGCAATGGGACTGGTCGGAGAAATACGCGCCGCAGCCGGAGATACTGAGCTACGCCAATCACGTCGCCGACCGTTTTGATCTCCGCCGGCATATCCTGTTCGACACCCGCGTCACGGCGGCGACGTTCGATGAGCAGGCGAAATGCTGGCGGATCGAGACCGATCGCGGCGATCGCGTATCGGCCAAATTCTGCATCATGGCCGTCGGCTGCCTCTCGGCAGCCAACCATGTCCCCTTCAAGGGCCGCGAGGATTTCAAGGGACCGATCTACCACACCGGCGAATGGCCGCACGAAGGCGTCGATTTCACCGGGCTTCGCGTCGGCGTCATCGGCACCGGATCTTCCGCGATCCAGTCGATCCCGATCATTGCAGAACAAGCATCCGCGCTGACCGTATTCCAACGTACCGCGACCTATACCGTGCCGGCCTGGAACGAGAAGCTGACGCCGGAATATCGCCGTGCCGTCAAGGCCGACTATCCGGCGCTCCGCGCGAAGGCGCGGGCGCGGCCGACGGGTTTCTATTTCCCGTTCAACATGAAGCCGGCGCTCGAAGCCACGCCGGAAGAACGCACGCGGCAGTATGAAGAAGCCTGGCAGCGCGGCGGGCTGCCTTTCCTCGGCGCCTATGGCGACCTGCTGTTCGAGAAGGCCGCCAACGACACCATCGCCGATTTCGCGCGCGAGAAAATCCGTTCCATCGTCAAGGATCCGGCCACCGCCGATTTGCTGTGTCCCCATAACGTGTTCGGCTGCAAGCGCCTGTGCGTCGATACCGGATATTTCGAGACCTACAATCTGCCGCATGTGAAGCTGGTCGACGTGTCGAAGACGCCGATCGAGCGTTTCACCGCCGGCGGCATCGAAGTGAACGGCACCGAATATCCGCTCGACGCCATCGTTTGCGCCACCGGCTTTGCCGCGATGACCGGATCGTTCGACAAGATTGCGATCACGGGCCGCGGCGGCCGGACGCTGGCGGAGAAATGGCGGGCCGGCCCCCGCGCCTATCTCGGCGTGGCGACGGCGGGCTTTCCCAATCTCTTTACGATTACCGGACCGGGCAGTCCGTCGGTGCTGGCGAGCATGATCCAGGCCATCGAGCAGCACGTCGACTGGATGGCCGATTGCATGGCGCATATGCGCGACATCGGGGCTGCGACCATCGAACCGGTACAGGCGGACGAGGACGAATGGGTCGAGCACGTCAACGACGTTTCGAAGATCTCGCTGCGCTCGACCTGCAGTTCCTGGTATGTCGGCACCAACATCCCCGGACGCCCGCGCGTGTTCATGCCCTATATCGGCGGCTTCCCGATCTATGTTCAGAAGTGCAACGAGGTCATGAGCAACGGCTTCGAGGGTTTTGTGATCGATGGCGCCGATATTGGCAACGAAGCGCCGCGCGTGCGGCTCACCGAGCGATGGCGCGTGCCGCTCGACATCGAGGTGATCTCACCCGCCGCGGTCGCCGCACGGCGCGTGCCTGTCGTGTAACAGGCCATCGTGCTACCAAGACCGTTCCATCGGGACGCACCGCGCGTCTGCTCGAGGAAATCATCGTCAATCAAGGGAAATGCATGACCACGCCGCTCGATCCCGTCATCGCCCAGATCATTCCGCTGCTGCCGCTGCGCGATCCCGACAACATGACGCCGCAGAGTGCGCGCGATGCGCTCAGTGCGCTGGCCGCGGCGCGCGCGGCCGTGCCGCCACCGCCTGTCATGAGCGCGGAAAACACCAAGGTGAAAGGTGAGGCCGGTTTCCTCGCGGCGCGCGTCTATCGGAACACCAACGGCGCATCGCCGACGGTGCTGTTCTTCCACGGCGGCGGCTGGGTTGCGGGCGACCTCGACACCCATGACCGCCAGGCGCGCCTGCTCGCCATCGAGACCGGCGCCATCGTGGTGTCCGTCGATTATCGCCGCCCGCCCGAGGTGCGCTTTCCCGGCGCCTTCGAGGATGCCTTCGCCGCCGTGAAGGACGTCGTCGCGCGCATCGCCGAGTTCGGCGGCGATGCTGCGCGCGTCGGCGTCGCCGGCGACAGCGCGGGCGGCAACCTCGCAGCCACCGCCGCCATCGCCTGCCGCGACGCCGGAATCGAACTGTCGGCGCAATTGCTGGTCTATCCCGTCACCGACGTCGTCGGCAATTTCGCAGACACCAGGGAGAACGCGCGCTTCCCCTCGCGCAGCGAGAATGCCGAGGGCTATTTCCTGTCGCGCGCCGTGATGGAATGGTTTTGCGGGCACTATCTCGCCGACGCCGCCCACGGCGCCGACTGGCGCGTGTCGCCGCTGCGTGCCAGCAATCTCGCCGGGGTAGCGCCGGCGGTGGTCACCACGGCCTGGTACGATCCGCTGCGCGACGAGGGCAAGGCGTATGCGGAAGCCCTCAAGGCCGCTGGCGTTCCGACCATCTACCATGACGGCGCCGGCCTGATCCACGGCTATTTCGGCCTCGGCGATGCCTCCGAGACCGCCAGACACGAGGCGCAGCGGGCGCGAGCGGATTTCAGGACGTTGCTGCACAAGGAGGTGTAGCGACGCGATCGTTCCGCGCGCCGCCCGCCGTATCAAGCCTTCTCGATCGTCACCCCGGCGGCGAGGCGCTCGACGTCCTCGATCCGGCACAATTCCGTCCCGGGGTGGATCAGCGCGGCGGCGCCGGCTGCGACCGCAAGACGAAAAGCATCCTCGCGCGATGCCCCTGACGAAAGCCGCCAGATCAAGCCAGCCAGAAAGCTGTCGCCGGCGCCGACGGCGCTTCGCGGCGTGATCGGAATCGGTGGCGCCCGCAGAACCTCGTTGCGCGTCACCAGCACTGCCCCAAGATGGCCCATCGTCAGCGCCACGGTGCCGACCTTTCCGCCGGCGACGAGCGCCTTGGCTGCGGCTTCCCATTCGTAGGCGTCCGACGGATCGCTGCCGCTCAACTCGCGCATTTCGCGCAGGTTCGGCTTGATGAGATCGACACCTTCGGCCACCGCGGCCGCGAGCGCCGGTCCCGATGTGTCGAGAACAAAGCCCGCGCCGCGCTGCCTCGCAATTCGCGCGATCCGTGCATAGAAATCCAGCGGGACGCCTTCAGGCAGGCTGCCGCTTGCGACCACAAGGCGCGGAAACGGCTCGATTGCCGCAACGAGGCTCAGGCAGTGTTGCCATTCCGACGGACTGAGGTGCGGACCCGGCAGAATGAACCGGTACTGCTTGCCGGTCGCAATCTCATCGACGAAGAAGTCCTCCCGCGTTTCGCCGGCAATCGTCCAGGTCTGGCTGACGACACCTTCCTGATCGAGCAATTGCCGCAGCAGGCCTCCGATCGCGCCGCCGACCGGATAGATCGCGTGCACATCGCCGCCGAGCCGCCGGATCACCCGCGCCACATTGATCCCGCCGCCGCCGGGATCGCGGCGTTGCGATTTGCCGCGAAGCTTGGCCACGGGCTGGATGCGGTCGACCGATGTCGAAAGATCCACGGCCGGATTGAGCGTGATGGTGACGATATCGGTCATGCGGCTGGGCGGCTGGTTCGAACCGCGGACAAGTCCGCGTTGATGACACCGACGCGCTGGCGATCCCGGGAAGACTCGAACTTCCGACCTACGGTTTAGGAAACCGTCGCTCTATCCGGCTGAGCTACGGGACCGAGAACCCGCGCCGGCAACGGCGGGTCTGGCCCGTCCATAGCAGAGCCGCGGGATGATCGCCAGTGTCCGAGATGCTGGAAATCTTGCCTCCGCCACCCCGTGCTGGCGCAGTTTGTGATATTGGCAATTTCAGACCACGACTGCTGAAGGGATCCCCCGGACATGAAGGCCTGTCTTTTCGTCATCGGCGCGTTCGCAGCGATCCTTGCATTGCAGCCGATGCCGGCGGATGCCCGCACCGATTACTATTGCCTTCGTCGTGCCGGATCGATCGGCCCGGGCCGGTGCGATTTCAGTACCCGGGCGCAATGTATGCGCATCGCGTCGGCATTGAACGCGACCTGCAGCCGTCGTTCCAGATCGTTTCATCACAGCCCATCACGGACACGCGGTGGCGTCTGGAACTAGGACGCGGACTTATTAAGGCGCAGCCATAGCCTGATTGATGCGAGTTGAACGAATGCGAGGTAGTTGGCGACGAGCCTATCGTAGCGCGTCGCCACCCGACGACATTGTTTGATCCTGTTGAAGAACCGCTCGACCCTGGTTGCGAGCACGATAGAGATAGGGGCTGAAGCAGATCGGATCGCTGCGATTGCTTTTCGGCGGGATGTTGGCCCACGCCCCTTCTTTGTGGCAAGCTCCCTGATCCAGTCCGCATCATAGCCACGGTCGGCAAGCAGCATTGACCCGGATTTCAGACGAGACAGCAGTTTTCCGGCGAGTCGAACGTCATGGGCCTCACCCGGGCTCCGCGCCAGCCGTACCGGCAGACCATTGCCATCGACCACCGCGTGGATTTTGCTCGTCAAGCCGCCGCGGGACCTTCCCATCGATTGGCACTGGTTCCTTGTGATGCAGGCTCCATGCTGATGCACGCGGACTATGGAGGTGTCGATCATCTGGACAGCGGCATTATGGGCAGTGGCAAGCGCTTCTATGATGCGGCCCCAAACACCGGCCCGACGCCACCTGACGAAGCGGTTGTAGCAAGTGGTGTATGGGCCAAACGCCGTCGGCAGATTACGCCAGGGTGCTCCTGATCGGAGGACCCAGAAGATGCCATTCAGGACCCGTCTGTCGTTCACCCGAGGAACGCCACGCGGCTTGTTCGGCAGCATCGGCTTGATGGCGGTCCATTCATAGTCGGCGAGTTCGTAGCGCATGATTCGAGCTCCCAGTTCGGGAGTTTGAATCACGGCAGTCCGGCCAAACGCAACGCTCCTGGCCCGCTCCTGGTACGGCGCTTACGGACAGTGGACTAAACCGCTCGCGCGGTAGGTCGCTTGCGGCGGCCGGGGCAGCTAAGCCGATAGCGTGACGGGGCGTCCTGTCTTGAGATTGAGGGGTTTCGACAACCTCACTCAAGACAGGAGCATCCCCAATGACCGATCAGGCCATCAGCCCGTTGCGTCGGCGCATGATTGAAGACATGGCGATCCGCAAGTTAGCGCCGAAGACCCAACATGACTACGTGCAAAGGGTCAAGGACTTCGCGGCGTTCCTCGGCCGCTCTCCCGACACGGCAAAATCGGAGGAGGTGCGCGGCTTTCGGCTGCATCTGGCGTCGAGCGGCGCAGGCACGCCAAAAATCAACGCCACGGTCTCAGCGCTGCGGTTCTTTTTCAATGTGACGCTTGATCGTCCCGACCTCGCCAAGCACCTGTCGTTCATGCACGAGCCGCGCAAGGTGCCAGTCGTTCTGAGCCCCGAGGAGGTTGCGCGCTTTCTGGAGGCAGCGCCGAGCATCAAGTACAAGGCGGCGCTCAGTGTCGCCTACGGAGCAGGACTGCGCGTCTCCGAGGTTGTCTCGCTAAAGGTGTGCGATATCGACTCCGAACGCATGATGCTGCGCGTCGAGCAGGGCAAAGGCCGCAAGGATCGCCACGCAATGCTTTCCCCCACGCTGCTCGAACTTCTGCGCGACTGGTATCGCATTGCGCGGCCGCAGGGCTGGCTATTCCCGGGCCAGAATCCTGCCAACCCGATGACGACGCGCCAACTCACACGCGCCTGCCACACCACAGCCCACACGGCCGAGATTACCAAGCGTGTGACACCACACACATTGCGTCATAGCTTCGCGACCCATCTGCTCGAGCAGAACATCGATATTCGGGTGATCCAAGTCCTGCTTGGGCACGCCAAGCTCGACACCACGGCGCTTTACACCCGCGTCGCCACCAACACCATCCGCGAGGTAGTGAGCCCGCTCGACCGCCTCACGCCGCTGATGCCCAAGAAGAATGAGCCCAAAGGCGGGCCACCCGCTTAAAGCGCGGCTCGCGTGTCGCGTCCATCGCTGGAGGTCGCGGACATCTTCCGCGGCCACGGCCCGGCATGGCGCCGGGCCAATGCCGGCCATGTCAGCGTCGGCCAACTCAAGGTAATGTCGGCGATCGAGAGCTGCCGCACGGCGACGCTCGGCGGCCATGTCGCGCGCTGCGAGGCGTGCGCGCACAGCCAGATCTCGTACAATTCCTGCCGCAACCGGCACTGCCCAAAGTGCCAGGGTGCGGCGGCAAAGGACTGGCTTGCCGCGCGCGAGGCCGATCTGCTGCCGGTGCCATACTATCATGTGGTGTTCACACTGCCGGCGGCCGTCGCCGATATCGCCTACCAGAACAAGGCGGGCGTCTACGATATCCTGTTCAAGGCCTCGGCCGAGACCCTGACCACCATCGCGGCCGACCCAAAACACCTCGGCGCCCGCGTCGGCATCACCTCGGTTCTCCATACCTGGGGCTCGGCGCTCACCCATCATCCGCACGTCCATATGATCGTGCCGGGCGGCGGCATCTCGCTCGACGGTAAAAGCTGGATATCTTGCCGGCCCGGCTTCTTCCTGCCGGTGCGCGTACTCTCGCGCCTGTTCCGCCGGCTGTTCCTGGAGAAGCTGATAGCGGCCCACAAAGCCGGCCACCTGAAGTTCTTCGGCGGCCATGCCGCTCTCGCCGACCCGCAGGCATTCGCGGCCTACCTGGCACCGCTACGCCGAGCCGAATGGGTGGTCTATGCCAAGCGCCCGTTCGGCGGGCCACAGGCCGTGCTGGCCTATCTGTCGCGCTATACCCACCGCGTCGCCATCGCCAACAGCCGGCTGATCGCCTGCGACCACGCCAGTGTTACCTTCCGATGGAAGGACTATCGCGCCGAAGGTCGCGAGCGCCAGAAGGTCATGACGCTGGCCACTGCCGAGTTCATCCGCCGCTTCCTGATCCACGTCCTGCCGCACGGCTTCCACCGCATCCGCCACTATGGCCTGCTCGCCAGCGGCACCCGCGCCGGCAACATCGCCAGAGCCCGCCGTTTGCTCGACGTGCCCGCGGCACAGCCCGAGGCCGGCGATACAAGCTGCGCCGAGGCCGCCGAACCAAAGCCGCTCTCACATCCGTGTCCGTGCTGCGGCGGTCGCATGATCATCATCGAGACATTTCAGCGCGGCGCCTCGCCGCACCACCGTCCCGCGGCATCCACCGCCGCGATCAGGATCGACACATCATGATCAAGCGGTTCTCGACCGGCAATGATCGGACTCGCCCGCACGCCGTCCTGGATACCCACCGCGTCGTTCGATCTCCGCAGCGCGACGCCGGTTCGGCCTATCGCGATCAGCCGACCGGGTTCGCCGCCCTCTCGATCGATTCCAAAACAACCGTTTCAACAGACTGCGGGCGTCGAAATCTCCATAGCGTCTGACGCGCGGCCTCGCCATACCTCCCGCGGTTTCCTCCCTTGGAGGTTTGCGTACGCCGGCCCCCGGTGTGCGCCGCGCCACCTTCATGGGGCCGGCATCCGCAAACCTTCACATGAGCGGACATCAACCAGTCCTCAATCTCTGCCAAACGCGTCGAAAATGACCCATAACCGACGTTGAATTACAGCGGTCGAATGTCCGTTATTATGGATGGCGTCAGGGTAATGCTGGCTCCACTTTGCCGCCGCGCGAAGTCCACGAACGCCTTGAACGCGGCGGTTGGGTTGCGTCGGCTCGGATAGTAGAGGCTCAACGGCGACAGAATGGGCGTCCAATCCTCAAGCACGCGCACAAGGCGGCCTGCCTCGATGTCGTCTCGTACGTCGGATTCCATTGCTAAAGCCAGACCTACGGACGCGAGGACTGCGGTGCGCGCGAGGCTAGCTTCGTCGAGAGTGATGGCGCCCTCGACGTCGATATGGACCGATTGTCCATCCTTCTCGAACGGCCAGCGATGGATCGCGCCATTAGGGAGCCTGACGCGGAGACAAGTATGCTCGGTGAGGTCCTGGGGAGTCAGGGGCGTCCCGTGCGCTTTCAGATAGCTCGGTGTGCCGACCACAACATTGCGCCGCAGAACCCCCAATGGGAGTGCGATCATGTCGGCCGGCACGAGGTCGGCGCTACGGACGCCGAGGTCGAAGCCGCCCGCGACAATGTCGACCAAGCGCCCCTCTGTAACGATGTCGATGTGGACCTGAGGGTGAGCGCGCAGGAACGGCAGGACAAGCCAAGAGAAGATTTCCCGCGCCGCTGTCGGGAAGGCGTTTATGCGAAGTGTGCCTGAAGCCGTGGCCTGTCGAGAGCGCGCGACGTCCATCGCCTCATGAATGTCTCGTACGGCGGGCGCGACCTGCGCGACGAACTGCTGGCCCGCCTCTGTCAAGGAAACGCTCCGTGTCGTCCGGTTGAAAAGCCTTATGCCAAGCGTGCGCTCCAGCTTTCTGACCGCATTGCTGAGCGCGGTCGTTGAGACCCCGAGCTCAAGCGCCGCCGTTCGGAACTTGCCCAGGCGGGCGACCATGAGAACGGCATCCAACTCGTTCAGGCTGCTCTGCAACATTGTCCTGATTTTCGTGATGAAACATCCCGAATTGTCCTGATTATCGCCCCAGATGTCCATCGCTATCTTGGCTGGCAGGCGCACTTGCAGCCGCTCCAGGCTGCGACCGCAGCAAGCAGGACAAAAACAATGTCGCTCGAACTACCTACCCCGATCGCAGCGTATGTAGCTGCGAACGCCCGCCTCGACGCCGATGGCATGCTGAAACTCTTCGCAGCCGACGCCGTCCTTCTCGACAACGGTGCCGTTCTTCAGGGTCGCGCTGAAATCAGGCGCTTGCTTGAGGAAGCGGTGATCGCCGCTAAGGCGATCTTCACGCCGGACACTCTCCGGCACGAGGACGGTCAGGTCGTCGTCGAAGGCCCCGCCCGTGGCGACTTCAAGGGCAGTCCGATCCGCTTCACCTACCGCTTCACGCTCGAAAATGACGCCATCAAAGCCCTGGAGATCACGGCATGAACATCGCGGCTGATCCGACAGAGTTCGCGGGCAAGCGTGTGCTCATCAGCGGCGGCACCAAAGGTCTGGGCCGCGCCACCGTCGACCGCTTCCTGGCCGGCGGCGCCCGGGTAATCACCGCCGCCCGCGGAGCGATGGAGCCTGTAGACGGCGTCGAGTTCGTCCAGGCGGACCTGACAACTTCCGAGGGTGGGAAAGCGCTGGCCGAGGCGGCGCTCGAGCGTATGGGCGGCGTAGACATTCTGGCCCACGTCATCGGCGGTTCGTCCACGCCAGGCGGTGGCTTTGTCGCACTGACGGACGAGCACTGGCTCTCCGAACTGAACCTGAACCTTCTGGCCACGGTCCGCCTTGATCGTCTCCTGGTTCCGCAGATGATCGAGCGGGGCGCGGGCGCGGTGGTGCACGTCGCCTCCATCCAGTCGGTCCTGCCTCTGCCCGAGGCGACTACCGCCTACGCCGCCGCCAAGGCCGCGCTCAGAACCTACAGCAAGTCGATCTCTAAGGAGCTGGGACCGAAGGGCGTGAGGGTCAACGTCGTCTCCCCCGGCTGGATCATGACCGAGTCCTCCGTCGACTTGTTGAAACGTCTGCAGGCCGCCAATGGCGGTACGATCGAGGAGGCGCGGCAAGTCGTCCTAGACAGTCTGGGCGGGATTTCCACCGGGCGTGCGGCCGAACCTTATGAGGTCGCCGACGTCATCGCCTACTTGGCCTCGGATCGCGCCGCCTCGATCCACGGCGCTGAGTTTGTTATCGACGGCGGTACCGTCCCGACCGTCTGATCAAAGGGACTCGTTCACGCTTTGCCGAGTTGGCCTAGCGTGAACAGACGCATGCCATGGCCTGATCGTCTCAACCTCTGCTCTCTAGCCCTAGAGCGACTGTACGCCATCGCGACATATTGCGCTGCCGCACGAAGTCGGTCGCGATAGGGGCAAAAAAGACATTGCTTTAGTCGCATCACGCCGCCGGGTTTATGGGCACACGGCCTAGTCGTCCGAACAGGCTCGGAAACCCACGTTCCGTCCCTACGCCTTGATGTTGTTCTCGCGGACGACCTGGCCCCAGACGCTGACCTGCTTGGCAAAGAACGTGTGGAAGTCCTTGGCGTCGGCGAGCAGCAGCGTCATCTGCTGCGTCTCCTTCAGGTTCGCCGACACGGCCGGCTCGCTCAGGATTTCCTTCACGGATTTCGCCATGCTGGAGATGACATCGGGCGGCGTGTCCTTTGGCGCAAAGATGCCCCACCAGGCCAGCGTCTCGAAATCGGGATAGCCGGCCTCGATCGCGGTCTGGGTGTCCTTGAGCGCGGGCATCCGCTCGCGTCCCATCTGCAGGATCGGGCGCAGCCGGTTGGTGCCGAGTTGCGCCGTGATCAGCGCCGCCGATCCCACGATCAGGTCGACATGGCCGCCGAGCACGTCGTTCATGGCGGGGCCACCGCCACGATACGGCACATGTGTGATCTCGACGCCAGCCTTCTTGCCGAGCACGGTCATGGCGAGATGGCCGAGCGTGCCGATGCCGACCGAGGCATATTTCACAGCGCCCGGGTTTGCCTTGCAGGCCGCAATCACGTCGGCAAAGCTCTTGTACGGCCGCTCGGCATTAGCGGCGACGACGTAAGGCGCGGTGCCGACCAGGAACACCGGCATCAGATCCTTCTCGACGTCCAGCCCCGGCTTTTCGAGAATCGAGGGAATCACCGCGTGCGAATCGAAGGTCACGAGAAAGGTCGCGCCGTCGGGCGCACTCTTGGCCACCTGCACGGCGCCGAGCGAGCCGGCAGCGCCCGACTTGTTTTCCACCAGGACGGTGCGGCTGAGCTTCGTCTGCAAATGCGACTGCAGCAGCCGCGCCAGCGCGTCGGTGGATCCGCCGGGCGGGAACGGCACCACCAGCGTCATGTTCTTGGCCTGCTGGGCCAAAGCCGGCGCGACCGCGAACGCAGCCGACGCCGCAAGCAATTTACGTCTCGTTATCTTCACCAAGGTTCTCCTCCCGATTGTTTTCTGAAGTTTCTTGTTCTTAGTTGCAAAACTTTACGAATTTCCGAAGCCCGACCCGGCCTTTTTGTACTCGGGCCGTGGCGGGCTGAAAATGTCGAGCACGCGCGCCCCCTCCGGACCAGCACGCATCGTATGCGGCACGTTGCCCGGCGTGCGCCAGAAATCGCCCTTCTTGACCGCAATTTCCTCGCCGCCCTGAACCCGGATCGCCGAGCCATCGAGCAGCACGCCCCATTGCTCCTCGGGATGATGATGCAGGGTGCCTTCCGCATGCGGCCCCAGCGTCACCACCGACAGCATGGCGTGCTCGCCGGAAAAGATGCGCGTGGTGACGCCGGCTGCAAGATCGCGAAACAGGCCGTCGTCCGGATTGTCCAGATTGTGAAATTCGCTCTTCTGACTCATCGTTCCTCCCTCACGCGCATGGCGCGTCAATCAAGACTTGTCGATTAGGACTTGGCGTAGCCGCCCTGGTAGCGGCCTTCCCGGATCGAGACGAGCGTTTGCTCTTCGCGCACGATCTGGGCGCGCACCGCCTCGAGCAAACTGGTCGCGACCGAGGCCGGAAACGACACTACGCCGTCCTCGTCGCCCACCACGATGTCGCCGGGGCTGATCACCGACCCGCCGATCGAAACCGGCACGTTGATTTCGCCCGGCCCGCTCTTGTAGGGGCCACGATGGATGACCGCGCGGGCAAAACACGGGAAGTCCGACGCCGCGAACGCGGCGACGTCGCGGATCGCGCCGTCGATCACATAGCCTGCCGCGCCTCTATGTTCGGCGATGTTCTTCATGATCTCGCCGACCAGCGCCCTGGTCTCGTCGCCGCCGCCATCGACCACGATCACGTCGCCCGGCCCGACCAGCTCGAGCGCGTGATGGATCGCCAGATTGTCGCCGGGCCGCGTGCGCACGGTGAAGGCGGTTCCGACCAGCCGGCCGCCGCGATGGAAAGGCCGCAAGCCTACGGCCCCCGGAAGCCTGGCGAGATTATCGCTGATGATACATGTCGGCGCTTCCCTGAACGCCTCGATCAGTTCGGGCGCGGGCTTTGGCACGCTCGTCATGGCGGTGGTGATGCTCATGCAGACAGTCTCTCCCCTGGTGGCTTCATCGCATTCGCGCGTGCAACCGTCGCGACGAACGATGCGTCATTTTATTCTGTTGTTCCGCGAACTGGCGCAACATCGGCAGCGCAGTGCAATTTTGCCCGCTGCCCACATGACGGTTCCGCCGTCCCAAAACAAGTAAGATTCCGCAGGAGCAGCTATAATGGATTTGGATAGGTTCGTTATCCCCCAACATAAACTTCAACCCCTGCGTGCGCCTTAACACCAAGTTAACCAGACCGTTCGACTGTGGAGGGGCGACGATTTGAACGCTGGTTTACCCACGATGCTGTTCCACAACCTTGTTCCCTCACCCGCGCTTTCGATCGCGCAATTTTCCGATATCGATGCCTTCCGGCCGGTCGAGTTTGTCGCGGACGCGCGCAGCGTTCCGTTGAATCTCGTGAATTTCCACACTGCCCGCGCGACGGTGCAACTGCCTTGCTGCCAGATCACGGCGCTGACCTCGTTCCCCCGCATCGTCGATGTCAGCTACCGTATGGCGCACGGCGTCGTCATCTTTCAGATCGAGGACGATCACGAAGTATCGGCCAACGGCATTTCCGTGAACGGGCCGGCCTTCATCGGGATGCGCGGTAATGTGGACATTCAGTTTTTCGAACCACGCGGGTCGCTGCACGCGATCGTCACCTTCGGGGCCGCCTTGCGGGACCGGGAGTGGTTCGAGACACCGGATCGGCTATGCGGATTCACGCCTGACATAAGTGCGTTGGCGGCCGTCAGGTCGGTCGCTTCCGGCATTCTGCGAACCGCTTCCGACGAACCGCATCTGATGAAGGAGCCCGGCTTCGCACTCGCCCTGCAGGAATCCCTGCTGCTTGCCATCGACGAAATGTTCCGCCGCAGCAGGACAGCGCAGATATCGAGCAGGACCGCCAGCAAGAGCTATTGCCGCCTGGTGCGCATGGTCGACGAATACGTCGCCTATCACGCCGCCTCGCCGATCTACAGCGCCGACCTCGCCGAACAATGCGGCGTCTCGGTCAGAACGCTGGGCACGGCAGTGGCTAGCGTGCGCGGCATGAGCCTGCATCGCTATCTGCGTCTCAAGCAGCTTTGGTCGGCGCGCACGCAACTCGCGAAAGGGTCCGACGCGATCACGGTGACATCGTGCGCCAGGGCCAACGGCTTCCATCACATGGGTGAATTTGCAAGGCTATATCGCGCAGCCTTTGACGAACCCGCATCGCGCACGCTGGCTCGCGCCAGGGGAATCGACTGATTGTTGCCACAATCTAGCGAGCATATCCCCGCTCATCCACAGTTGGCGCACTTTCGATCACTTCCGCGCAATGCGCGCCGCGCAGTTTGATCGTTGAATTTCCTGAACAATTCTGACCATGCGACGGTGTGTTCCATCGGTCACATCCGCCCGTTATGGTCTCGCCGCCCGCGGGAAAACCGTGCAATAAGGGGATGACAGCGCTGCCAAAATGATGACAATCGAATCAATCATAACTCCCAAGAATTCGGCTGGAGAATGTCGTTCGTGATCGCCTCACGTCCATTTGCGTTTGCTATTGCCGCCATCGGAAGCGTCGCGGTGCTGGCGCCGGTGCGCAGTGATGCGCAGTGGTGGCGTAGCTCGCCTGTTGATTTCGAGTCATGCGCCGACGTCGCCGAGAAGGCAAAGACAAAAGAGGACAAGACGGCCGCGCTCGCCGAATGCAATCAGAAATACGCCGGCCGCCGCAAGCCCGGTGGCGGCTACACCTATTACGACTTCATGCAGGACCGGACCTTCGACATCGCAGGTCCGAACCCGACGCCGGAAGAGCAGAAGAAGATCGACGAGCAGTATACCGCCTACCTTGAGCGCGAACGGCGCAACAACATCGCGGCCGCACAGATGGCCAGGCAGCAACCGGAGCCGCTACCGGCTCCGCCACCGGAGGTACAGCAGGTCTCGCTGCGCACCGAATCTTCACTGCCCGAGACCGAAAAGGTGCCTGTGCCGGTAGCGAGCCCGGTCAAGCAAGCCGCGCGTATCAGGGCGGCGCAATGCGCGAAGAATCAGTTCTCATGCGAATGGCCGCGGCTCTCCGAGAGCATCAACGAACTGAAGCGGCTGTTCAACCCGCAGCAACAGCAACCGGCCAAGCAGAAGAAGAGCTAGATGCTGCTGTCGTCCTGCGTTCGCAGGGACGACGGCATCAATGTGCATGCACCTTCTTGCCGCGACGCGGAGGAGCCGGCTTTGCGATCGGCGCGGTCGGTGTTGCAGCAGCTCGCGCTGCATTGCGCTGCTCCTGCAACCGCGCGTCATAGCCCGGCGAGGGAATGACCGTCGGCGGCGCGGCATGGGCAGAAGCGAGCGACAGCCAGCCGGCAATCGCGGACAGCGCGAGAGGCGCAAGACCTTTTTCCTTCATACCGCTGCTCCCATCGGCTGCATCCACATGATGTACGTTTTACCTCAGTGCCGTTTAAGACGCGGCCACATCAATTGCCATCGCGAATCTGCTGCGGCGCCAGGCCGGGTGAGCCCTTGGCCTCATGTTCAGCCTTTCGGATCAACTCCACAATCCGGCGCGACAGCGGCGCGTCCAATCCGCGCCGCTCGGCGATCCCGGTGATCACGCCCTGCAGATATTCGACCTCGGTGCGGCGGCAACGCTGCAAATCCTCCCACATCGACGAACGTGCCTCGGGATCGATCTTCATCGTCCGCCCCAGCAGCGCCTCGAAGATCGGGTCCGGCAGGCGCAATAGCGCCGGCATCCAGCGCAGTGGAATCGGCGTCGGCGAGACCGCCCTGATGCCTTCGGCGCGGATCGCCGCCAGACCTTCCGCCACCTGGTCCGCGAACAGTGTTCGCCATGGCCGCTGCGCCAGTTGCCGGCGCAGCGGCAGATCGGCCAGCGCGTTGAGCGCGTTGTTGAGGTTGAGCAGCAGCTTTCCCCATTGCACGCCGTCGATGTCGTCAGTTGCGCGCATGTTGAGGCCCGGCACCGAAAGTTTCTCGGCGGTGCGCGCCTCATCCTTTTCGATGACGATGTCGCCGGAAGTGGCGCGATGAAACCGCCCGTTGCCGAGCGCGATCACGTTGAACGGCACCATGCCGCCGAGCACGCGCCGCCCCGGCAGCCGGTCGCGCAGCACGGCCGTGTTGCCGACACCGTTCTGCAGGCTGACGACGACACAGTGAGACGGGGAATGCCGCGCGATGACATCGGCCATTGCGGCAGTGTCGGCGCTCTTGACCGCAACCAGCACCACGGCGGCATCGCCAAGAATGGAAGGGCGTTCCGACAACGCGAAGCGGCCTGCTGCGATCGTTTGATCGAAGCCCTCAAAGCTCGTCGGCCGCAGGCCATTCGCCTCGATTTCGCCGATCACGCGCTGACGCGCCAGCAGCGCCACATCACGGCCGCCGGCCACCAGCATACCGCCGACGAAGCAGCCGATGCTGCCCGCCCCCGCGATAGCGATCGTCCGGTCCGAACTCATTTGCGCCGCTCGTGACATCTGTATCGGGCTTCGATAGCAGAACCATTGGCCGGTGCCTATCGAACGGCAGGCGCATGCTGCCACTGCGCCTTGTAACCGTCATGGGCCACCGTTATGTTTCACGCGGGGGCCACGCGGAGGAGACGAGCATGGGTTTACTCGACATACTCAACGGCATGCAGAACGGCCCGCGCGGCCCGAGCACCGCGAGCGCAAAGGAAGACGGCGGCGGGATGTCGCCCATGACGATGGCGATCCTGGCGCTGCTGGCCTGGAAGGCGATGAAGCATTTCGGCGGCGGCCAGCCTGGCGCAGCGCCGGCGCAGGCGCCTTCGAAGCTGCCCGGCAACGTGACCGCGGGCCTGCCCGGTGGCGGCGCGGGCGGCGGTCTCAGTGACTTGATGAAGGGCGGATTGGGCGGAGTTCTCGCAGGCGGCGCAGCCGGCAGCATCCTGAGCGGCGGGCTCGGCGACCTCATGAAGCAATTCCAGCAACAAGGGTTGGGCGATCAGGCCGACTCCTGGGTCAGCAGCGGTCCCAACAAGCAGATCTCGCCCGGCGATCTCGGCAGCGCGCTCGGCGCCGATCAGATCGAAGCTCTCACCTCCCAGAGCGGCCTGTCGCGCGACGAGTTGCTGCAAGGCCTCAGCCAATACCTGCCGGACGTCGTCAACCAACTGACACCGGACGGACAGCTGCCGGACGAGAACCAGATGTCGCGCTGGATCTGACGCCGCTTCATAGCGTTCTCAAGCAAGCCTGCCCCGGACCTGATTGGGATCGATACCGGTCGCGTGAAGAAAACGCGCCAAACCAGGAATCTGAAGCTTCGGTTCTGTTCAATCAGAACCGGAGCTCCAACGCGGCGGCCATAGCCGCGCGCTGCATCACCGTCGACGCATTATCAGCATCGGCGCATTGGAAGGAATGGAAATGGGCGGGATTATCTGGGTTATCGTGGTCGGTTTCGTCGCCGGCATCATCGCGCGTTTCCTCTCGCCGGGCCCAAACAATCCCAGCGGCTTCATCCTGACCACGGTGCTCGGCATCGCCGGCGCGTTTCTCGCGACCTGGATCGGCCAGGCGATCGGCCATTACAGCCCCGACCAGGGCGCCGGCTTCATCACCGCCACCATCGGCGCGCTGCTGGTGCTGTTCATATGGAACCGGCTGGTGGCGCGGGGAGTGATTTCCGATCCGGGCCGCAGGTGACGGCGGGCCAAATTCCGCCGCCGCACCGCAATGCGCTGGTCGCCATGGTGCTCTGGAGCGCGAGGTAGACCAGGACATGGGCCGTCGCGATGCCGGTGACGCCGAGCGCCAGGATCAGCCGCCATTCACATCATTGCGGCGCAACAACCGCGCTGCAACCAAGTCGGCAAATCCGGCGTCAGTTGCGTGACATCCGCAGCCCGTTCCGCAACGCGGACATTTTGTAGTTCGAATTACCAATTTCTACGTTGGCTTGGTTAGTTGCGGAGACGCGTCGCCATGCTATCGTTCCGCGCAATCGGCCAGTTCGAGACCGAATGAATGTGGAGGGGACCATGCGGAGCGTGCAAGCGCTTGCCGTTGCAGTGTTGTTGTTGCTGCCGGCTTACGAAGGTGCAGCGGCGGCGGAGCCGAAGCAAGGCGGGATCCTGAGGATGTATCACCGGGACAGCCCGGGCAGCGCCTCGATCCATGAAGGCGCGACCTATTCGGTCAATATCCCGTTCATGCCGGTTTTCAACAATCTGGTCATGTTCAAGCAGGACGTGGCACAGAACAGCGTAGATTCGATCGTGCCGGACCTCGCCGAGAGCTGGGCCTGGAGCGGCGACGGCAAGAAGCTCACCTTCAAGCTGAAGCAAGGCATCAAATGGCATGACGGCAAGCCGTTCACGTCTGCCGACGTCAAATGCACCTTCGACATGCTCATGGGCAAGTCGCAGCAGAAATTCCGCCAGAACCCGCGCAAGTCCTGGTACGATCAGGTCAATGACGTAACCGTCAATGGCGATTTCGAAGCATCGTTCGAACTGAAGCGGCCGCAGCCGGCGCTGCTGTCGCTGCTCGCCTCCGGCTACACGCCTGTGTATCCCTGCCACGTCTCGCCAGCCGAGATGCGCACCAAGCCGGTCGGCACCGGTCCGTTCAAGTTCGTCGAGTTCAAGGCGAATGAATCGATCAAGCTCACCAAGAATCCGGACTACTTCAAGAAGGGCCTGCCGCATCTCGACGGCATCGAGCTCACCATCATTCCGAACCGTTCGACGGCGATTCTCGGATTCGTCTCGGGCAAATTCGACATGACCTTCCCGACCGAAGTATCGATTCCGCTGCTCAAGGAGGTAAAAGCGCAGGCGCCCAACGCGGTGTGCGTGGTGGAGCCAAACAACGTATCCACGAACATCATCGTCAATTCGTCCGCCCCGCCGTTCGACAATCTCGACATCCGCCGCGCGCTGGCGCTGGCATTGGACCGCAAGGCCTTCGTTGCGATCATGTTCGAAGGACAGGCAGATGTCGGCGGCACCATGCAGCCGGCGCCGGCCGGTCTTTGGTCGATGCCAAAGGAGATGCTGGAAACCATCCCGGGATACGGACCCGATATCAACGCCAACCGGGAAGAGGCGCGCAAGCTGATGCAGAGGGCGGGTTACGGCCCGGACAAGCGTCTCGCGGTCAAGATATCAACCCGCAATATCCCGATCTACCGCGATCCCGCCGTGATCCTGATCGACCAGATCAAGAGCATCTATATCGACGGCGAACTCGACGTCGTCGATACCGCGCAGTGGTTCCCGAAGGTCGCCCGCAAGGACTACTCGCTCGGCCTCAACCTCACAGGCAACGCCGTCGACGATCCCGATCAGTCGCTCTACGAGAACTACGCCTGCGGCTCGGAGCGGAACTACACCAACTACTGCAACAAGGAAATCGAGAAGCTGTTCGACCAGCAGTCGGTGGAGAAGGACGTTGCCAAGCGCAAGAAGCTGGTTTGGGAAATCGACAAGAAGCTTCAGGAAGACGTCGCCCGTCCGATCATCTTCCACAGCCGGTCAGGCTCCTGCTGGCAGCCCTACGTGAAGGGCATCACCATCATGGTGAACAGCTCCTATAACGGCTATCGTTACGAAGACGTCTGGATGGACAAGTAAACCCAGCCGCAACCAATAGCGTTTTCGAGCGAAGTGGATCCCGGCTCGCATAAGAAAACGAGTCAAAATAAAAAGCGACCGGTTCTGATTTAATCAGAATCGAGGGCTTCAGCGGCCGGCCAGGGAGAGCACAAGGTGTTTGCTTACATCGTGCGGCGCCTCGTATTGATGCTCGTGACCCTGATCGGGATCTCGATCATCATCTTCGTGCTGCTGCGCGTCGTTCCCGGAAACATCGTCGACATCCTGTTCGACGCCGCAGGCTTCGTCGATCCCACCGACAAGGCCAACCTCGAAAAGGAGCTGGGCCTCAACCTGCCGATCTACCAGCAATATCTGAACTGGATCGGCGGACTGCTGCGCGGCGATCTCGGCTATTCCTATGTGTCGGAAAAGCCTGCGCTGGACGAGATCCTGCCGCGAATTCCGATCACGGCCCGGCTGGCGGCGCTCGCATTGCTGTTCTCGGCCTCGATCGGCATTCCCCTGGGCGTCATCAGCGCCGTGCACCAGGGCTCGCGGCTTGATTATGCGCTGCGCATCGTCAGCCTGAGCGGGCTGTCGCTGCCTTCATTCTGGCTCGGGCTGTTGATCCTGATGGCGTCGGTTTCCCTGTTCGGAGCCATGCCGATCTACAACCCCAATCCACAAACCTGGACCGAGGCGTTTGCGATCTATGCGGTGCCTGCGATGGCGGTCGGCTTCCGCAGCGCGGCGCTAACGATGCGCATCACGCGCTCGTCGATGCTCGAAATCCTGCGGCAGGATTACATCCGCACCGCGCGCGCCAAGGGCGCCTCGGAAGCCTCCGTCAATTATCGTCACGCGCTGAAGAACGCGATCCTTCCAGTCATTACCGTGATCGGCATCGAGGCGGCGTTCCTGATCGGCGGGCTGATCGTCACCGAGACCGTGTTCAACATTCCCGGCGTCGCCCGCTTCCTGGTCGAGGCGCTGCGCTGGCGCGACTATCCGATCGTCCAGAATCTCGTGATGCTGATCGCCGTGGTCGTGGTGGTCGCGAACTTCACCGTCGACATGCTTTACGCCGCGATCGATCCGCGCATCCGCTACACGGACTAGGAGCCATACGTTGACCACGATCAACTTCGATGCCGAGCTGCGACGGGCCGGCGCCCATTCCAGGCATGGCTGGCGCCGGCTGGCATTCCTGGCGCAGCGCTATCTGCTCGGCACGTTCGGCCTCATCATCATGGTGATGTTCGTCTGGATGGCGATATCGGCCGACCTGATCTGCCGCTACGATCCGCTCAGCGTCGATTCCGCGCACCGGCTGGCTGCGCCGAGCCTGCAGCACTGGATGGGAACGGATTCGTTCGGTCGCGACGTCTGGAGCCGGATCGTCCACGGCGCGCGGATTTCGCTGGCCGTCGGCATCGGTGCGACGGTGCTGGGGTCCTCGATCGGCGTGATCGTGGGTCTCGCATCCGGTTATCTGTCGGGCTGGGTCGACCTGGTGTTCCAGCGCATCACGGATATTCTGCAGGCCCTGCCGCTGCTGGTGCTGGCGCTGGTGATGACTGCGGCGCTGGGTCCCTCGTTGCCGAACGTGATCATCGCGATTGCCATTCCGCTGATCCCGACGGTCGCCCGCGTGATCCGCGCCAATACGCTGGCGCTGCGAGAGCAGCCCTTCGTCGAAGCCGCCAAGTCGATCGGCATGAGCGAGTACCGCATTGCCTTCCGCCACGTTCTGCCGAACACGCTGGCGCCGCTGATCGTACTGGCCACCGCGCAGCTCGGCTCCACCATTCTCACCGAAGCCTCGCTGTCGTTCCTCGGGCTCGGCATTCCCGAACCCTATCCGTCCTGGGGACGGATGCTGTCGGAGTCGGCGGCGGAATATGTCCGCACCGCGCCGTGGCTCGTGATCTTCCCGGGCGTCGCCATCAGCCTCGCGGTGTTCGGCACCAATTTGTTCGGCGACGCGCTCCGCGACATCCTCGACCCGAGGCAGCGCGGCTGATGACCGAGGTGCGGACGGAAGAGACGGTTCTCGACGTGAAGAACCTGCAGACGGTGTTCTTCACCAACTCAGGCCTGTTTCGCGCGGTCGACGACGTGTCGTTCACGGTACGTCGCGGCGAGACGCTGGCGATTGTCGGCGAGTCGGGCTGCGGCAAGAGCGTGACGGCGCTGTCGGTGATGCGGCTGGTGCCGGATCCTCCCGGCCGGGTGGTCGGCGGCTCCGTGACGCTGGAAGGGACCGACCTGCTCGGCCTCGATGAGGCCGAGATGCGCAAGATCCGGGGCAATCGGATCTCGATGATCTTCCAGGAGCCGATGACCTCGCTCAATCCGGTGATGCGGATCGGCGACCAGATCACCGAGGTGATCCGCCTGCACCAGGACGTCACGTCAAGACAGGCGTGGACAAAGGCGGTCGAGATGCTGCGTCTCGTCCGCATTCCCGAACCGGAACGCCGCGCGCATGAATATCCGCACCAGCTTTCCGGCGGCATGCGGCAGCGCGCCATGATCGCGATGGCGCTGGCCTGCCGGCCGACGCTGCTGATCGCGGACGAACCGACCACCGCGCTCGACGTCACGATCCAGGCACAGATCCTGGCTCTGATCGTCGACCTGCAGAAGACGCTCGGAACCGGATTGATCCTGATCACGCACGATCTCGGCGTGGTGGCCCAGACCGCGCAGCGCGTCATCGTGATGTATGCCGGCAAGAAGGTCGAGGAAGCGACCGTCGAGGATCTGTTCGAGCGGCCGATGCATCCCTACACGAGAGGATTGATGGCCTCGATGCCGGCGGTGATTTCATTCGGCGCCAAGACCGATGCCCGGCTCACCGAGATTCCGGGCATGGTGCCGTCTCTGACCAACCTGCCGCCCGGCTGCGCGTTTGCGCCGCGCTGCAGCCTCGCCATCGACCGCTGCCGCGCCGAATATCCGCCGCTGCAGGAATTTGCCGGCAAGCATTCGGCCGCATGCTGGCGCGCGGCGGAAGCGGTGGCCGCACCATGACCGATCAACGCCCCCTGCTCGAGGTCAACGATCTCGTCAAGCACTACGCGGTCCGCGGCGGCGTGCTGCGGCGTCGCGTCGGCACCGTGCACGCCGTCGACGGCGTCAGCTTCTCAGTTGCGAGAGGTGAAACCCTCGGGCTGGTCGGCGAGTCCGGTTGCGGAAAGTCGACGGTTGCGCGCAGCGTGCTCCGGCTGGTGGAACCATCTAGCGGTGCCATCAAGATGAACGGCACCGATATCGTCGGCCTGAGCAAGGCCGAGATGCGGCCGCATCGCCGTTCGATGCAGATCGTGTTCCAGGACCCTTTCGCCTCGCTCAACCCGCGCATGACCGCGGGCGATATCGTCGGCGAGCCGCTGTTGGTGCACGGCCTCGCGACCGGCCGGGCGCAGCAGGAACGGGTCGCCGAACTGTTCGCGCAGGTCGGCCTCCGGGCCGACCAGATGAAGAACTATCCGCATCAATTTTCCGGCGGACAGCGGCAGCGCATCTGCATCGCACGCGCGCTGTCGCTCGGACCGAGCCTGATCGTGTGCGACGAGCCGGTGTCGGCGCTGGACGTCTCGATCCAGGCGCAGGTGATCAATTTGCTGATCGACCTGCAGCGCAAGAATGGTTTCTCCTATCTGTTCATCGCCCACGATCTTGCGGTCGTGGCTCATATCAGCCACCGCGTCGCCGTGATGTATCTCGGACGGATCGTCGAGATCGCCGACAAGACCGAACTGTTCGCCAACCCGCGTCATCCCTACACGCAGGCGTTGCTGGCGTCGGTTCCGATCGCCGATCCCAAGGCCAAGAAGCTGGCACCGATGATCGACGGCGACGTCCCGAGCCCGATCAACCCGCCATCCGGCTGCGCCTTTCACACCCGCTGCCGCTACGTTATGGACCGCTGCAAGGTGGAACGGCCGATGCTGGCGGATGCCGGGTCGCAGCACCAGGTGGCGTGCTGGTTGAATGAGGGGACGGGGCGGAGTGATTAATTCGTCGTCTAGGCCTCGAGCCGGGACCCATGCCGCGTGATCTGTCTATGACAGGACCCCCGCAAACGCCGATTCAAACAATCAGCATTTGTGGCTATGGGTCCCGGCTCAAGGCCGGGACGACGGAATTTTTTGTTACGCCGCCGCAATCTCCACGACGATCCTGCCTGTCGTCACCTGCTCACCTTCAGCCACGTCGATAGCCGAAACCGTGCCGGCGACGCCCGCCGTATGCACATGCTCCATCTTCATCGCCTCCAGCGTCATCACGGGCTGGCCGAGCGTGACCTGCTCGCCCGGCCTGACCAGAACCGCCACCACGCGGCCGTTCATGGCCGCGCGCACCTTGCCGTCGCCGCCGGTTGCCGCGGCCGAAACCGGTGCCGCCAGCGTCAGGTCGCTCATGGCGATCGTCGCGCCGCGATGCAGGACATGGAGCCGGTCGCCGTCGCGCAAGAACCTGGCGGTTTCCATCAAGCCGTCGGTTCGGAAGCGGATCGTATCGCGGCCGAGTTCGTCGATCTCGAAATGCTGCTCGCTGCCCGAGGGACCTACGAGATAGGCCCCGTCGCGTTCGCGCACGATGTCGACCTCGTGCACGCCGTGGCCGAGATCGATCCGCGTCGTCAGCGGGAACGTCGCCGCCAGGCTGCGTCCGCCTCGCCAGGGCGGCGCATGCGGATTGGTGACGTACAGCAGCAGCGCCGCCAGTGCCGCTTCCGCTTTTTCGTTCGCGCGGGGCGCCAGCAGTTCGTCGCGATGTCTGCCGATGAAGGCCGTGGTCGCTTCGCCTGCGGCGAAGCCTGGATGGCGCAGGCAGGAAATCAAAAATCCCTGATTGGTGGTGACGCCGAATGCCGCGGTCTGCTCCAGTCCGCAGATCAAGCGTCCCCGCGCTTCGTTGCGGTCGGCGCCATGGCTGATGATCTTGGCGATCATGGAATCGTAGAACGGCGGAATTTCAGAGCCGGATTGCAGCGCGTGCTCGACGCGGACGCCGTCCGGCATCTGCCACAGCGCCATCCGGCCGGACTGCGGCATGAAATCATGCCCGGCATCCTCGGAGCACAGCCGCACTTCGATGGCGTGGCCGGAGAACTTGACATCCTCCTGCTTGAGCCCGAGCGGTTCACCCGCGGCGATGCGCAGTTGCAGTTCGACCAGATCGAGCCCGGTAATCGCCTCGGTGACGGGGTGCTCGACTTGCAGCCGCGTGTTCATTTCCATGAAATAGAACTTGCCGTCCTGGTCGAGCAGGAATTCCAGCGTGCCGGCGCCCTCATAGCCGATCGACTTGACCGCAGCGACCGCGACCGCGCCCATGCTGACCCGCAACCCCGGCGTCACCCTTGGCGACGGCGCTTCCTCGATCAGCTTCTGATGCCGCCGCTGCACCGAGCAGTCGCGCTCGCCGAGATGGATGGCGTTACCGTAGCGGTCGCCGAACACCTGGATTTCGATGTGGCGGGGATCGACAATGGCGCGTTCCAGGATCACGGTCGGATCGCCGAATGCGCCTTGTGCCTCGGAGCGCGCGCTGCGCAGCGCATCCGGGAACGCCGCGGCATCCGGCACGAGCCGCATGCCGCGCCCGCCGCCGCCGGCGACCGCCTTGATCATGACGGGGAAGCCGATCTTCCTGGCTTCCGCCAGCATCGCGGCATCGCTCTGGTCCGCGCCCTGATAGCCGGGCACGATCGGCACCCCGGCCCGCTGCATGATGTCCTTGGCGCCGGCCTTGTTGCCCATCGCCCGGATCGCTTCCGGCGACGGCCCGATGAAGACCAGTCCGGCATCGCGGCAGGCCTGCGCGAAATCCTCGTTCTCGGCGAGGAAGCCATAGCCCGGATGCACGGCCGTGGCGCCGCTTGCCTTTGCCGCGGCGGTGATCGCCTCGATCCGCAAATATGACTGAGCAGGTAGCGCCTCCCCGATCCGCAGCGCCTGGTCCGCCTCGCGGACATGCAGCGCATCGCGGTCCGCGTCCGAATAGACGGCGACGACGCCATAACCAAGCCGGCGTGCGGTGCGCATGATCCGCAGCGCAATCTCGCCGCGGTTGGCGACCAGGATCTTGAAGAACGGCGTCCGCTTCATCGCTGCACCGCTCATGGCCGCGCCACCGAAAATTGCATGCGCTGCGGAGAACGGGCCTCGGCCTCGCGGCAGATCGCCAGCACCTCGGAGAGCACACTCCTTGTGTCGCGCGGATCGATCACGCCGTCGTCGAGCACGCGCCCGCTGGTCGAGAACACATCCATCTGGCCGTCGAACACGCCGGTGATCTGCGCCTTCATCGCCTCGAGCTTTTCCTTCTCGATCGGCTTACCGCGCCGCGCGGCTGCGGCCTCCGTCACGATCGCCATGGTCTCCGCCGCCTGTTCGCCGCCCATCACCGCGGTCTTGGCGTTGGGCCAGGAGAAGCAGAAGCGCGGATGGAAGCCGCGCCCGCACATGCCGTAATTGCCGGCCCCGAACGAGGCACCGCAATAGATCGTGATCTGCGGCACGGTGGCCGAGGTCACCGCCTGGATCATCTTGGAGCCGTGCTTGATCATGCCGGCTTCCTCGTAGGCCTTTCCCACCATGTAACCCGTGGTGTTGTTGAGATAGAGCAGCGGCGTGCGCGACTGGCAGCAGGCCTGGATGAAATGCGTCGCCTTGTTGGCGCCGGGCACATCGAGCGGGCCGTTATTGGTGATGATCCCGATCGCCTGCCCCTCTATGCGGCCATGGCCGCAAATCGTTGCGGGGCCATAATTGGCGCCGAATTCGGTGAAATCGGAATCGTCGATGAAGCGCGCGATCGCCTGCCGCATATCGACCGGCCGCTTGTGGTCCATCGGCATGATGCCGAGCAGTTCCTCGGCGTCATAGCGCGGCGGCTTGAAGGAGGTTTCCGCCGGCTTCGGCCGATCCCATTCCAGATTGGCCATGATGTCGCGCGCGATGCGTAGCGCGTCGCGATCGTCTTCGGCCAGATAGTCGCCGAGGCCGGAGATGGAGGTGTGCATCTCCGCACCGCCGAGTTCCTCTTCGGTCGCGATCTCTCCGGTCGCGGCTTTCAGCAGCGGCGGCCCGGCGAGAAACGCCCGGGTGCGGCCGCGCACCATCACGATGTAATCGGAGAGGCCGGTCTGGTAAGCGCCGCCGGCGGTCGACGAACCATGCGTCACGGTGACGACGGGCAGGCCCGCTGCCGACAGCCGCGCCAGATTGCGAAAGATGTTGCCGCCTCGGATGAAATCCTCGACGCGGTAGCGCAGCAGGTTGGCGCCGGCGCTTTCGACCAACTGCACGTAGGGCAGCTTGTTCTCCAGCGCAAGCTCCTGCACCCGCAGGGTCTTGTCGAGGCCGTAGGGCTGCAGCGCGCCGGCATCGATGCCGGAATCGTTGGCGCTGACCATGCAGCGAATGCCGGACACGAACCCGATGCCGGCGATCAGGCCGCCGCCGGGCACGCTCTTTGCGGCGTCGGGCACGTCGAACATGTAGCCCGCGAGCGTCGACAGCTCGATGAAGGGCGAGCCGGGATCCAGCACCAGCGCGACGCGTTCGCGGGGCAACAACTGCCCGCGCTTGTGGAAGCGATCCCTCGCTGCGGCAGAGGCCGCTCGCGTGCGATCTTCCAGCGAGCGCATGCGCGCAATCAACGCCAGCATGCCGTCGCGGTTGGCCTTGTAGGCGGCACCGCCGGTCGCAATGGTCGATTCCAGAATGGCCATTAATTGGTTACTCCGTCATTCCGGGGCGATGCGCAGCATCGAACCCGGAATCTCGAGATTCCGGGTCTGGTCCTTCGGACCATCCCGGAATGACGCCGTTAGAGTCGGCCATCATCACACGCCCTTCCCGGCAAAATGTTCGCTGAAGGCTTGCCGCAGTTCGACCTTGCGCAGCTTGCCGGTCGCCGTCATCGGCATCTCGTCGAGAATGCGTATCAACTTCGGTACCTGGAAGCCGCCTAGGTGCTTGCGGCAGTGCGCGGCAATTCCGGCCTCATCGGCCTGCGCGCCCGGCTTCAGCTTGACGAAGGCGGACACTGCCTCGCCCCATTGCGGATGCGGCAGGCCGACGACGGCAGCGTTCTGCACGGCGGGATGCGCGAGCAGCGCCTCCTCGATCTTCACGGAGGCGACGTTCTCGCCGCCGGACTTGATCATGTCCTTCTTGCGGTCGAGGAACAGCACCTCGCCGTGCTCATCGATCAGCGCGAGATCGCCGGTGTGATGCCAGCCGTACTTGCGCGCCTCTTCGGTCGCCTTCGGATCCTTGTAATAGCCCATCATGACGTTCGGGCCGCGATGCACGAGTTCTCCGACCTGTCCGCGCGGCAGCAGATTGCCGTTGTCGTCCATGATCGCGGTCTCGTTGACGATCAGCGACTCGCCCCAGTAATTGCCGAAGCGTTCGAGTTGACGGTCCGGCTGCGACATCGTGGTCGCCGGATACATTTCGGTCTGACCTGAGCTCAGCACGAAATTCGGGCACATATCGGCCATGGCGCGCTCCAGCAGCGGACGGCCCATCGGCGCCATGGTGTAGATGCAGGTGCGCAGGTTGGAGAGATCGAAATCCCTGCGGCGCGGGTGATCGAGGATCGCCTGGTACATCAGCGACAGGCCGACAAACACGGTGAGCTTGTCCCGCACGATGGCTTCCATGCAGACCACCGGATCGAAGCCGCGCATCAGCGCCATCCGGCCGCCGACCGACAGATAGCTCAGCAGCAGCACGTGGCCGGCGCAGTGGAACAACGGGAATTGCCCGGTGATGCCGTCGTCCCGGCCGAGCTTCATCTCGATGGCGTTGCTCATCACCGCCATGACGACGGCGAGATGACAATGCATCGCCCCCTTCGGCCGCGACGTCGTGCCCGACGTGTAGATGATCATCGCGAGATCGCGGTCGTCGATCTCGATGTCAGGCTCGATCTCGGACTGGCTCTTGATAAGATCGTTGAAATTCTCCAATCCCGTCGCGGCGACCTTGCCGGCGAGATCGATCGCTATCATCTGCATGCCGCGCTTTTCCAGCGCCGCGCGGCGGTCGGCCTGCGCATGCAGATTGTCGTCGATCAGAGCAAAGCGCACCTCGGCGTGATCGAGGATGTAGTCCATGTCGGCGGGGCCGAGCATGGTGTTGATGGGCACCCAGACCAGGCCGGCGCGGTGAATGCCGAACAGCGCTTTGACGAACTCGACGGAGTTGTTGCAGATCGTCGATATCTTCTCGCCCGGCTTCAATCCGCGCTTCACCAGATAATTGGCGAAGCGGTTGGCGTCGTGTTCGAGCTCGGTAAAGGTCACGCGACGCGTGCCGTCGGTGAGTGCGACCCGATCGGGAAACCGCACCGCGGCTCGCTTCAGGAGATCGCCGATCGCCACCCGCCCGATGCGGCCGGGACCGGGTACGCCGCCGGTTGCTGCGAGATTGGTCATTTGAGTAGCCCTTCTCTTCGTCATTCCGGGATGGTCCGAAGGACCAGACCCGGAATCTCGAGATTCCGGGTTCGATTCGCGCCCCGGAATGACGTCTCTAATGCGTGGTCCCGAGAATCTGCCGCGCTTCCGCCGGGCTCGCGATCTCACGCCCCGCGCGCCGCGCGCAGCCGGCGATTTCCTCGATCAGTTGACCGTTGGAGGTCACCTTGGCACCATTGGCGAGATAGAAGGTGTCTTCGAGCCCGGTGCGCAGATGCCCGCCGAGATCGGCGCAGCGCTGGTGCAGCGGCCAGATTTCAGCACGGCCGATCGCGGTGACCTGCCAATGCGCTTCCGGCAGCTTCAGCTTCAGGAGGATCGGCAACAGTTCCGGATCGGCCGGCATGCCGGATGCGACGCCCATCACGAAGTTGTATTCGAGCGGCCCGGAGTACATCCCGGTCTGCCGGTACATGTTGACACAGCGCACGATGCCGACGTCAAAACATTCGAACTCCGGGATCGTGCCCGCCTCCTTCATCACGTCGAGATAGTCCTGCACCTTCTCGACCGCGTTATCGAACATCATCGGCGGCCAGGCCCAGGTGTTGTCGGCCTTGACCTTGAGATAGTTGAGCGAACCAGCGTTACAGGCCGCGATCTCGGGCTTGGTCTCGCGCACGCAATTCAGCGCGCCCTGATAGTTCGGACCCGACGTGCCCGTGGTGTGGTTGATGATGACGCCGGGGCAGGCCTCGCGGATTGCCTGCTGAATCTCTTTCGAGACATTGACGTCCCAGGACGGCAGATGGCCCTTGTTCGGCTCCTGCTGGCGCAGATGCATATGCATGACGCTGGCGCCGGCGTTGAATGCGGCCTTGGCTTCCCGCGCCATCTGCTCCGGTGTGACCGGCACGTTGTGTTGCTTGGGATCGGTCAGCACGCCGTTGAGCGAGCAGGTAATGACGGCCTTGTCACCCATGGATCAGCCTTCGGTGCGAGATGTCAGGAGTCGCGAAAATTTCGTTCGCGATCATGCGTCCGGCATCAACTGGCTTCTTGCGTCCACCCGCTATTGTCGGCGGCGGCGCGACCGCTGCTGTAGATCGCCAGATCGCGCGAGCCGGAAAAGATCGCGCGCGGCTTCAGCCCGTAGAAGCGGCGGATCGAGTGGCTGAAATGCGTGGAGTCGGGATAGCCGATATCCTGCGCGAGATGCGCGAGGTTGATGTCCTGGTTGGCGAAGTGCAGCAGATGCCGCGCACGCTTCCAGGCGCGGAACGAGCGGAAGGAAATGCCGGTCTCTTCCTTGAACAGATGCAGGAAGCGTGACGGCGACAATCCAGCCTCCGTGGCGCAACTCGCCGCCGTCACCGGCTCGCCGCAGAATTTTCCGATCTGCACGATCGAACGCGCCACGCGCGGATCGAGCACGCGCTGCGGCAGGACTTCGCCGAGGCACAGGAGATCGAACTCGGCGCTCGAGAAATCATTGCCCGCCTGATGGTCACGGAACCAAAGATAGGCGGCGCGAATGCGGCTGGTGAATGCCTCGCTCTCCGGTCCCGAGAGGCGCTGGACGAGATCTTCGAGCACACCGGGACAAACGCTTTCCGGCTCGATCACGATGCTGAGCACCGACCGATGATCGCTGGCGACGGTGTGCCTGATATTCGGGAGCACGGCGACCATTTCGCCGTAGCGCTCGCCGCCGTCGGCGGTGGTGAGCCAAAGTCCGCCTTCGATCGCGACATAGATGTTGAACGCACCCGAACAGCGCTGGCGCGGACGGCCGAGCAGACCGGCGTAGAACACGCGCTCCGGGGTGATCAGCATCAGATGGCCTGACTTGCGGCCGATGTCGTCCATGGGCTCGTCCTCCTCGCGCGGCTCTCTGGCCGCTGCGATGGAGGCAACCATAGCGCATATTTGGGGACTGTCACCGATAGATGCGATTTCACCTGGATACGCCGTCATTCCGGGATGGTCCGAAGGACCAGACCCGGAATCTCGAGATTCCGGGTTCGCTTCGCGCCCCGGAATGACGATGTGGCGGCTCAAGCCCTTACCCGCGGCGTCACGTTCTGTTCGACGCCCGCCTTGCGTTCCGCTGCAACCGCCCGCTGGTAACCCTCGCGTTCCTGCAACCGGGCCCAATAGGCCGCCACATTGGGCCCGAAATCCTTGGCGAGGCCGATATTGCCGGCCAGCCGCAGCGCATAGCCGTTGACGATGTCGGCCGCCGTGAAACGGCCGGCGCACAAATTCTGCCCATTTGCGGTCGCTGCCTCGACGGCGCGCAGCCGGCCTAGGAACCACTTGGCATAATCGCCGGCCACCTGCGGGTTCCGCCGTTCTTCGGGCTCTAGCTGGCTGTATCTCAGCACCAGCGTTTGCGGAAAGGTCAGCGTCGCGTCGCTGAAATACATCCAGTTCAGGAAGGCGCCATAGGCCGGATCGTCCAGCCCGACCACAAGCGGCGTCGGTCCATACTTGGTCCCGAGGTAATAACAGATGCCGGAGGACTCCGTCATTTTGGTCTCGCCGTCGACCATGAAGGGAATGGTGCCGAGCGGATTGATCGCGAGATATTCCCTGGCGAGCACGCGCGGGGGAAACGGCAGCATCTTCAGCTCATACGGCAGCCCCATCTCTTCCAGCATCCAGAGCGGACGGAACGAGCGAGCGCCGTCGCAGTGATAGAGCGTGATCATCGGGCATTTCCTCTTTCTTGATGGAGGTCACTCTGGAACGCCGGCAAGCCGTTCGCAACGATATCTTTATGCACGCAGGCGCGCACCGAAGAGGACGCCAGCCAGTCAACGCAAGACGATCCTCAAAGGTGGCGCATCCACTCAAGCGGTCTGACTACTCACCCGCAACGAAAGGCGAGGCCAAATGGATTTCGAGCACAGCCCCCGGGCCGTCGATTTGCAGGCGCGGCTTTCAGCCTTCATGGACCGGCACGTCTATCCGGTCGAAACGCTCTACCAGAAGCAGGTGGAGAACGGGCACCGCCATCACCGGCCGCCGGTTCTGGAAGAATTGAAACGCCGTGCCCGCGGCGAAGGCCTCTGGAATCTGTTCCTGCCCGGGGATCATGGCGCCGGGATCGGCAACCTCGAATACGCGCCGCTCGCCGAGATCATGGGCCGGATTTCATGGGCGTCCGAAATCTTCAACTGCTCGGCGCCCGACACCGGCAACATGGAGGTGCTGTCGCTCTACGGCACGCCGGCCCAGCAGGACCGCTGGCTGAAACCCCTGCTGGCCGGCGAGATCCGCTCGGCCTTCTCGATGACCGAACCGGCGGTGGCCAGCAGCGACGCCACCAACATCCGCTGCGCCATCACGCAGGACGGCGACCACTGGGTGGTGAACGGCCGCAAGTGGTACACGTCGGGCGCGATGAACAGCGACTGCAAGCTGCTGATCGTGATGGGCAAGTCCTCACCCGACCACGCCGACGCACACCGCCAGCAGTCGATGCTGCTGGTGCCGAAAGACACGCCCGGCGTGCAGATCCTGCGCGACATGACGGTCTTCGGCTACGACAGCCGGCCGGTCGGCCATGCCGAGGTGGTCTACGACAACGTGCGCGTGCCGCTCGACCACATGCTGCTGGGCGAGGGCCGCGGCTTCGAGATCGCGCAGGGCCGGCTGGGGCCGGGCCGCATCCACCACTGCATGCGGCTGATCGGCTGTGCCCAGCGGGCGCTGGAGCTGATGTGCCGACGCGCCAACAGCCGCCATGCCTTCGGCCGGGCGCTGGGCGAGCATGGGTCGGTGAAGGAAGACATCGCCCGCAGCTTCTGCGACATCGAGCAGGCCCGCCTGCTGACGCTGCGCACCGCCGACAAGATGGACCGCGAGGGCAACAAGGCGGCGCGCGACATGATCAGCGCGGCCAAGATCGTGGTGCCCGACATGGCCGCCCGGGTGATCGACCGGGCGATGCAGGTGCATGGCGCGGCCGGTGTGTCGCAGGACACCTTCCTGGCCGAGGCCTATGCCTATGCCCGCTACATGCGCATGGGCGACGGCCCCGACCAGGTGCACCTGGCGGCGCTGGGCCGGGCGCTGCTGAAGCGCCATGCCTGAGCCGCGCCACCTCATCGTCACCGGCGCGGCCGCAGGCATCGGCCTGGCCATCGCCCGGCAACTGGCCAGCCAGGGTTTTGCGGTCGGGCTGATCGACCAGTCGCCCGGTGTCGAGGTGGTGGCCGCCGAGATGGCCGGCAGCACCGGCGCGCGGGTGGCCTGGGCACTGGCCGACCTGGCCGATGCACAACAGATCCCGCCCGCGCTGGACACGCTGCAGGCCGCGCTGGGCCCGGCGGCCGGGCTGGTGAACAACGCCGGCATCGCCAGCCACATCGCCCCGGTGGTGCGCATGCAGGCCGACCTGTGGGCGCGTGAGCTTGCTGTCAACCTGACCGCGCCGATGCTGCTGAGCCAGGCCCTGCTGCCCGGCATGGTGGCCGCCGGCTGGGGCCGCATCGTGCACATCAGCTCGATCGCCGGGCGCACCGGGCTGTACCACCAAGCCGGCTACTC
>LNFM01000849.1_pt1 | contig 72333 bp, 77 predicted proteins | sample 596031 | NCBI WGS metagenome assembly LNFM01 (sample SAMN04254537, study PRJNA301005) | activated carbon metagenome | isolation source: dual media filters at the Ann Arbor, Michigan drinking water treatment plant | place: USA: Ann Arbor
GCGTCCGCAAAACTTATCTGCTTCATCGATTCGATCCCTCCGACCGATTCAACGCACCACGGCAGAATCGGTGGACTTGTTCAGACCTTCCCTAGGTTGCGACCGGTGGCGCGAGCCACGCCGTTCTGGATCGGCGACTTGAGCCAGTTCCAATCGAACACGAGCAAGGCAACGAGAGCGAGCAGCGCCCATGCTGCGAGCATCCACCCCGCGATGCGGACGGCGCGACGGCTTATCGATGCGGATGACATTGTTCGGGATGTCCCGGTTGCGGATGAGTTGCCATGGGGCGGCTGCCGGTTTCAGGGGTGGAGTTGCATGCGCCTAGGTTTCCGGTGCGATGGCCGGTTCGTTGCGCACGAGTTTCGCCTCGTCGACAGAGAGGGCGATCTGCGCGACGATGCTCCGCAGATCGTGCGCGTGCGTGCTTCTGGCGAGGGTGACGACGCCGTCGACCGCGCTCACGCCCATCGACGATCGGTGCAAAGCCGTCTCCGCAGCCACGGCTGCTTCTATCCGACTGGCCAGTGTGCTGTCGCCCGCACTCGCGTCGGCGGGCGGGCTCGTCGAGGGTGCGGGTTCGGGCGGCATCGTTGCCGCTGCGGGCGCCGGCTCGTTGGCGGATGCGCCCGATCCGGTTTGGCTGCGGGCGGACAACGCTTCAGCCGGGGGCTTGCAGCCGTTCGGGACCACGGCGTCCCGGATGATCGCGAACGCGAGACTGTTCGGCGGCTTGCTGCGTTTCATGAGCACCGTCCTTTCACCGCGCTGCCTGCGTCTGGCGATGGTGGAAGCGGTGCAACGGATGTGCCCGCCCGCAAGGCGGCCGCAGATGCGGGATGCCGCGGACGTGCTCTTGCGCTCGGGTGGCTTCAGCCGGGGAAGTCGGGGTCGGTGATCGCTCGGGCGATATAGCGATCGGCATCCTCGGGCAGCAGCAACCGGGCATCGACGAGCCGCTGCGCGGCCACGGCGATGCGAGCGATGTAATGGTGCCTGCCGCGATAGCGCTCTTCGAGCGAGAGCCGCTCATCCCCGGTCGTCGCCCGATCGGCGGCGGTCGCGGCAAAGGGCAGATGGCTGCCGACGATGCTGTAGAGCGCAGCGGTGCTTCCCTGGGCGCGGTAGTTCCATCCCGTATGGGTGGCAAGCGGTGCCTCGACATGCGGTGTACGTACGCCGGCGAGATCGTTGCCGTCGGCATCCGCCTGGGGAATCAGTACCGCGTACGCTTGCTCGAGCAGTTCGAGCGGCGGTTCCTGAACGAAGCGGCCCTGCTCGGTTTCCGGGCCGAAATCGAGACGATGCAAACGGTTCGGTGATTGCGGTGGCGCGACGCCCGGAATGCGCGGAAACGCCGTCTGGTATTGGCCGGCTTCGACCAAGGCGCCTTCCGATCTGCGGGGCACCCGGCTGGCTGGGGGCGCGATGCCGCGCGAAGCCCAGTCGTCCATCGCATCCAGCAGCGCGCGCAGGACCGGTGCCGTGTCCAAAGGGTTGGAGGCATGCTTGTGCGCACCGCGCTCGGGCTTGCCGCCGGGCTTGGCGAAATGCTGCGATGAGGCGAAGAAGTACAGCCGGGCGCGAGGGTGCTCGGGCAGATCGGCGCCGAACGCATCGGTATGCACCAGCGAACCGCGGCGCTGCCAGTACTCGGCCGCCGTTTGCGAGTGGATGACCAGCGGGTCGGTGGACGGCCGCCTCAGGAGGGCGTCGCTGCGTCCGGTGTAGGGATCGCTCGTCAGGCCGTAGGCGAAGGGGAACTGGTCCGAGGCGATCAGATGATCCTCGTGCTGACGCGGATAGCGTCCGGGCTGGGCGAAGCGGTAATTGAGGGTGACGCGCCCGGCGCCGGTGACGTGCGGATGGATCCCGTCGAATACGCGGCGGCCGGCGGCGTCTTCGTTCCACCCGCGGTAGACGAATTCGCGCAGGAACCTCCCGCTTTGCGAGCGCCCCCAGCCGTAGACGCGTTCGATCTTCGCGGCGGGAAGCGATACCGGATTCGCCATGCCATGGGCATCGCACGCCTCGTGGCGCAGGAAGCTCAGGAAGTCGCGCACGCCGGCGAAGCCCAGACCCAGCACCAGCGGATCCTTCGCGGTATAGACCAGTTCGTAAATCCAGCCAGGACGGAAAGGCTCGTCGAGCGTGCAATCGGTGGTCGAGGGCTCGAGGCGTCCGGTCGCCTCGAGTCGGGCGAACTGCCAGGCCTGCGCCGGGATCACTTCGCGCGCTTCATGCGGGTAAGCGCGGCGAGTCAGCACGGCCTGGGTGGTGTCGAGCGATACGGCAGGGTAGACATGGGTGAAATCGTTGCCGCTGAGCGGCACGGTCCGTATGCCCTCGCGATCGGCGATGAACTCCATGCGCACGGGCCCGGTGACGGGCGCCAGATCGCTGCCGGCGACGGGCAGGCGCATGCTCATGCGATCCTCGGCCGGCAGGATGTCCCCCTGCCAGGCAAGCGCGACCACGGTATAGCCGCGGCGCATTAGAAAGCCGTTGCCGGCATGGGCCTGCGTGCGAGGCGCATTGGTCGGCTCGGCATCGTTGAAGAACTGCAGGGCGCGAATATTGCCCCGATTGATCACGTCGAAGAGGATGCGGCGATTGCCGCGTGCGAGATCGACGGGACGCAGAATGCAGAACTCGGCCGAGAATGCCACGCGGCCTGCGGGATCGATGCTCGCCGTGGCGAGATCGACCACCGGGCGATAAGCGGGCGCGGTGGGGTCGACCTCGAAGTGGGCAATGCCGCTCAGGCGCTCGTAGGCCCCGGTATTGCCGAACGACGCGCCGTCGGCGAGCGGCTCGCGTGCATCGATCTGGAGACGGACGACGGTGGCCATGAATCTCTCCTCTTCTCGCCCGGGCGACAATCAGGTACGCATGGGCATCTTGATGGGGAGCCAGGAACGCCCTGCGCTCGCGCCGGTCCGAGCCATTATGCGAGAAAGGCATTTGGCGCGCGACGCATTTCGATTCTGCGCGCGGCTTGGTAGCATTCCGGATTCATGCCCCGTGATTCCGGGGCGCGCCCCGATGCCGAGCTTGGACAGTCTCGGCATCCGGAGCATCCATCGATCATCGAGAGGCCAGTGATGAAGCTTTACTACCATCCCGTTTCGACCGTCAGCCGACCGATCCTGCTGCTTGCCGAGGAGGCGGGCATTGCCATGGATCTGGAGGTGGTCGATCTGTTCACCGGCGCTCACCTCAAGCCGCAGTTCAGCGCCATCAATCCCAACCGGCAGGTGCCGCTGCTGGACGACGACGGCTTCATCTTGAGCGAGGGATCGGCCATTCTGAAGTATCTCGCCGACAAGGCCGATGTTTCGACGTATCCGAAGGCTTTGCAGGCGCGCGCTCGGGTGAACGAGCGCATGGATTGGTTCAATACCGGCTTGTATCGTGATCTGGGCTACGGCGTGATCTATCCGCAGTGCCTGCCCACCTACAAGCGGCCGGATCAGCGCGTACAGGCCGCCATCCTGGCGTGGGGCCGGGAAAAGTCGCGTGCCTGGCTGCAGATCCTCGACAGCCACCTGATCGGAAAGCACGCCTACGTCTGCGGCGACGAAATCACCATCGCCGATTACTTCGGGGCCTGCATCCTCAGTCTGGGGGAAGTCGTGCGCCTGGACTACTCCGCCTGGCCGAACGTGGAGCGCTGGCTGGGCACGATGAGCGCGCGACCGAGTTGGTCCAAGGTCAACGAGAGCTTCTACGCTCACTTCGTCGCCCCCTTCAAGGACATGCAGTTCGAGGGCTTGAGATAACGGACCGTAGGAGCGGGCATGATCCGTGGACTGCATCACAACGCCTATCGCTGCCGGGATTCGGGGGAGACCCGAGGTTTCTACGAGGATTTCCTCGGCCTGCCTCTCGCCGAGGCGTTCGAGATCCGCAGCACCCAGACCGGGCGGGAGGTCCGAGTCCTGCATACGTTCTATCGGCTGGGCGACGGGGCCTTTCTCGCCTTCTTCGAGGCGCCGGAGCAGCCTTTCGAGTTCAGGCCCCAGCACGACTTCGATCTGCATATCGCGCTCGAGGTCGACGCAGCGCACCTGCGGGCGATGTTCGCCAAAGGCAAGGCAGCCGGCGTCGAGACGCGCGGCATTGCCGACCATGGTTTCGTCGAGTCGATCTACTTCCGCGATCCGAACGGCTATGTGATCGAGTTCACGTGCAAGAAGCCGGGCCATGACGAAGCGCTGGATCCGACGAGGAACGGCGCGCGCGGCAAGCTCGATGCCTGGCAGGCATCGAAGACGATGGCCGGCCGGCACTGAGGCGCCCTGGCGCCCAGCCCTCCTGGATCAGCGTTCGTCGCAGTCAGAGTTTCATCAACGCGATGCCGGCCGCGATCACACAGGCGCCGGCGATGCGACGTTTTCCGAAGGGCTCCTTGAGCAAGAGGGTGCCGATCAGCGCGGCGAAGATGACCGAGGTTTCGCGCAGGGCCGCAACGGCGGCGACCGGCGCGCGTGTCATGGCCCAAAGCGCAATCCCGTAGGCGCCTATGCTCAGGGCGCCGGCGAGCAAAGTGCGCGCCCAATACCGCTCAAGATGAGATCGAACCTGCGCTCGCCGCGTGGCGACGACGATGCCCACGTAGGGCGGCGCCAGCAGGACGAACAGCCAGAGGCCGTAGCTCGCCGCGTTGCCCGATACTCGCACACCCAGGCCGTCGATCAAGGTATAGGCCGCGATCAAGACGGCATTGCCCAGCGCGAATGCCATCGAACGCGCATGCGCATGGCGCAGCATGTGCGGGAAGCCGCCGAGCCAGAGCACCCCCGCACTGATGGCGACCACCCCCGCCCACAGCCCGGGCGACGATTCGTCCTGCAGGAGAAAGATGCCGGCGCAGGCTACGATCAACGGGGGCGTGCCGCGCATCAGCGGATAGGCGAAGCTCAGGTCGCCCTGCCGGTAGGCGGCGCCGACCAAGGCAAAGTAGAACTGATGCACCAGGGCGGAGGCCAGCAGGTAGGGCCAGCTCGGCGCTGCAGGAAGCGGCACGAAGAAGAGCAGGGGCGCGCAGATGAGTGCCGCGGCGCCCACCAGGAGAGCAGTGTTGAGGGTGGTATCGCTGCTCGACTTGATCAGCGCATTCCAGCTCGCGTGCATGAGCGCCGCGAGCAGGACGAGCGCCGTGACGCCCAGGGTCATGGCATCGCGCCCGCCTTCGGGGCGGCGCTCGCCGCCGGGCCCGCTGCGAAACGGCTCCCTGCGGCAAGGACGAAGCGATCAAGCACCCAGCGCGTCCAGCGGATCCACCGTGGGGTAGCCCAGCGCCGAGGCGACTTCGCGACAGGTCACCTTTCCCGCGTGCACGTTGAGGCCGGCGCGCAGATGGACATCCCTGCGCAAGGCTTCGCGGTAGCCGAGATCCGCGAGCGCCAGCACATGGGGCAAGGTCGCGTTGTTGAGCGCATAGGTCGACGTGCGGGGCACGGCGCCCGGCATGTTGGTCACACAGTAGTGGACGACGCCATCGACGACGAACGTGGGATCGGCGTGCGTGGTGGGGCGCGATGTTTCCACGCAGCCGCCTTGGTCGATCGCCACATCGACGATGACCGAACCGGGCTTCATGCGGCTGACCAGATCGCGGGAGACGAGCTTCGGTGCCGCTGCGCCCGGGATCAGCACGCCGCCGATCACGAGATCGGCCGCCAGCACCTGGCGCTCGATGTTGTCGCGGTTGGAATAGACCGTGATCACACGGGCGCCGAGCAGGCGATCGATGCGCCTCAGTACGTCGACGCTGCGGTCGATGACGGCCACTTGCGCGCCGGTGCCGATGGCCATCTGCGCGGCATTGAAGCCGACCACGCCGCCGCCCAGGATCGCGACCCGTGCCGAGGGTACGCCCGGTACGCCGCCGAGCAGGATGCCCATGCCGCCGTACTCGCGCTCGAGGCAGCGCGCGCCGGCCTGCACGCTCATGCGTCCGGCGACTTCGGACATCGGCGCGAGCAAGGGCAGGCTGCCGTCCGCCGCGGTGACGGTTTCGTAGGCGATGCAGGTGGCGCCGGAATCGACCAGCGCACGGGTCTGCGCCGGGTCGGGCGCGAGATGCAGATAGGTGAACAGGACTTGTCCGGCGCGCAGCTTGGCGTATTCCTGCGCCTGAGGTTCCTTCACTTTCACGATCAGGTCCGCGCGCGCAAAGATCTCATCGGGCGCAGCGACGATTTGCGCACCCGCACGCTGGTAATCGGCATCGGATGCGCTGATGCCCATGCCGGCGTTCGACTCGACCAGCACCGCATGGCCCCGGGAGACGAGTTCACGCACACTGGAGGGCGTCAGTCCCACCCGATATTCGTGTGTCTTGATTTCCTTGGGCACCCCGAGCAGCATGGTCAGCGCCTCGCCTCGGGCGGTTGTGATTCCCGCTTGGGGAGCACGCGCGTTCGCAGGGTCGCCGCGAAATGCGCGAGGCTGGGGGTGCCGACGCCTGCCAGGCGCGCCTGATCGTCCCACAATCGCAGATTCACCGCTTCGATCGCGTACGGTTCGCGCATGAAGGCGCGTGCCTGGTCGGACGTGAAGACACCGCCTTGTTGCTCCAGGGAGCGCTTGGCCTCCGGGGGCAAGCCCTGCGAGTAGCCTGGATGCGCGTAGCACAGGTAGCGCTTGGCATCGACATGCAGGCGGATCGGCTCGGTGACGGCAGCATCGAACAGTTTGCCGAGGCTGGCCGCGCCGTGCGGACCGTGGGGGGCGTGCTGCTTGTCCGCCTGCGCATGCTCACTATCGTCTTCCAGCAAATGATCCAGGTCGTGCAGCAGGCAAGCGCAGATCAGGCTGTCGCGCGCGCCGGCTTTTTCGGCCAGCCATGCCGTTTGCAGCGCATGCTGGAGCAGCGTGACCGGGGCGGCTTGCCATCGCTGATCGCCTTTCGACTCGAATAGGTGACAGATGCGGGTAATGGTGAGTTCGGTCATGGCTGAGCCTTCGGCTGGGCAGCGTGGGCGACATGCGCGGCGGCGGAACGGGGAGCGGTGCTCTCTGCGGCTGCGGCCGCCGCTTTCGCCGAGGGCTCGATTGCCTCCGGTCGCACCCGACTGCTCGAGAGCACGCCGGCGCTTTCGAGGATCGGATACGCCACCGAGCACAAGTGTGAGTTGATCCGCTTCATCTCGCTGATGAGATCCAGGTGCAATGAACTCGTTTCGATACTCTCCGGCGTGTTCCATGCCAGCCGCTGCAGATGGGTATCGGCGAACGCGAGTTCGCGCTCGCGGAACTCCACCTTCTGTGCGATCAAGGCCTGGGCGCCCTTCAAGTCGCCATTCAAGAACACGCTCATGGCGAGCCTCAGATTGGACACCAGGCGTTCGTGCAGTTCCGTGATTTCGGCCATGCCCGCGTCGGAAAAACTCGCTCCGCGCTTGATCAGCTTGTCCTCGAGGTCTCGCAGGATGCGCTCGACCCCGTCGCCGATCTGCTCCATGTTGATCGTGAAGGAGACGATGTCGGTCCAGCGCTTGCCTTCGCGCTCGTCCAGCGCCTCGCGGCTGATCTGCGTGAGATAGAGCTTCACCGCGGTATAGAGTTCATCGACCGTGTCGTCCATCGTCCGCAGTCGCCGCGACAGGTCGCGATCCTTGCGCCGGATGACGTCCATCACGCCCACCAGCATGGTTTCGACCGTATCGGCGATGCGCAAGGCTTCGCGGGCCGCGCAGGAGATCGCCAGGATGGGTGTGTCGAGCGCCACCGGATCCAGGTGTCGCGGCCGGCTCACTTCGTCCTCCTTCGGTCGCGCCGGGAGCAGGCGCTCGGTGAGTCGGGCGACGGGGCCGGTGGCGAAGATGAAGCATGCGGCAAGCGCGAGATTGAATGCCAGATGGAAATTTACCGTGAGGCTTTTCGGATCCGGATCGATGGCGCCGAGCCAGCCTGTCAGAACGCCCAGGAAAGGTGCCAGAGCCAGGCAGCCGACGAGCTTGAACATCAGGTTGCCGACCGGGATCCGGCGTACTTCGGGCGCTGCGTTCATTGTGGTGATGACGGCAAGCAGCCCGCTGCCGAGATTCGCACCGAGGACCAGGGCAAAGGCAACCTCGGGGGATATGACGGACGACGCGGCAAGTGTTGCGGTGAGCAGCACGACGGCCAGGCTCGAGTACGAGACCATCGTGACGATGGCGGCCAGCAGCATGTCGAGCAGCGGGTCGCCTGAAAGCGTCGCGAAGAGCGTCTTGACACCGGCATTGACCGTCAGCGGCTGGGTCGTTTGCAGGATGAGTTGCAGCGCGAGAATGATGAGACCGAAACCGATCGCCACCCGGCCGAGGCGGCCCGCCGTCGTGTTGCGTCGGGAGAGAAACAGGACGACGCCGACCAGAATGAGCAGCGGCGACAGCCACGACAGATCGAGGGAGAAGACCTGCACCATCAGGCTGGTGCCGATATCCGCGCCCAGCACGATGGCAAGCGCAGGTGCCGTCGCGATCAGGCCTTGCCCGACGAAGGAACTGGCGATCAGCGCCGTGGCGGTGGAGCTTTGCAGCAGGCTGGTGACGCCCAGGCCGGCGAGGAGCGCGGCGAAGCGATTGCGTACGCTGCTCGCCAAGACGCGGCGCAGGCTTGCACCGTAGGTGCGCAGCAGCCCGGTGCGAACGATGTGCGTGCCCCAGACGAGCAACGCGACCGCCGCCAGCAGGCTCAGCAACGTCTTCACGGCGCAGGCAGGAGCGCGTGAGTCGTTCGCTTAAGGGCCGGTATGTTCATGATTTGATTGGAGCACCCGACTCGTCTATTGTCAACGCCGTTACCCGGCGTCAGGAGCAGGCATGTTTGTCTATCTGCATGGTTTCAACAGCGCGCCGCAATCGTTCAAGGCGCGACTGCTGCACGCGCGGCTCACCGCACTCGGACGCGGCTCTGAATTCGTGGCCCCCGAGTTGTCGCACTGGCCGAGCGCAGCCATTGCCGCTGTCGAGGCGGTGCTCGCGGGCGTGGATGCGAGCGACGTCACGCTCGTCGGCAGTTCGCTCGGCGGTCACTATGCGACCTGGCTCGCCGAGCGGTACGGTCTGCGCGCCGTGTTGATCAATCCTGCGATCCGTCCGCACGAACTGCTCTCGGCCCATCTCGGTCCGCAGACGAATCTGTATACCGGCGCGACGTACGAGCTGACCCAGGCGCATCTGCAGCAGTTGCACGCGCTGCACGTCGACGAGATCACGCGCGCCGAGCGCTACCTGCTCATCGTCGCGCTGGGCGACGAAGTTCTGGACAGCATGATCGCCCTACACAAGTACCGGGACGCGATGCATATCGTGCATCCGGGAGGCGACCATGGTTTCGCCGAGTTCTCGCGCTACGTCGATGCGGTGATCGAGTTCGGCGACGGGCAGCGGGTTGGAGTTCCGCGTCGCTGATCGCTCGGCGTCGTCGGATCACGGCGGTTCCGCGGCACGGCTGACTGGTAGAATCCGACTCCCTTTTTCCAGCCCCGGCCTCGCAGCGAGTCCGCTCCATCCATGAATGTTCTGTTTGAAGAGCAGGGCGATTTCAAGCTCGGCACGATCCTCGCCGACAACGATACATCGCTGCAGGTCGAGACCGCTTCGGGCAAGCGTGCGAAGGTGAAGGCCGCCAACGTGCTCTTGCGCTTCGAGACCGCTGCGTTGAGTGCCTTCATGCCTGAGACGCAGAAGCTTGCCGAGGGCATCGACCCGGATTTTCTCTGGGAATGCTGCGGTCAGGACGAGTTCGACTTCCAGGCCCTTGCGCGCGATTATTTCGGACGCGCTCCGACAGCGGTCGAATCCGCCGCTCTGCTCGTCAAGCTGCATTCTGCGCCGATGTATTTTTATCGACGCGGCAAAGGGCGATTCAAGGCGGCGCCCGAGGAGTCGCTGCGTGCTGCGCTGGCGGCCGTGGAGCGCAAGCAACGCCAAGCCGAGCAGCAGCAGCGCTACATCGATCAACTTTGTGCCGGGGTCTGGCCGCCCGAGTTCGAGGCGGTGCGCGAGCGCTTGCTCTACAAGCCCGATCGCAACACGGTCGAGGCGAAGGCGCTCGAAGCTGCTTGCGAGACGCTCAAGCTCACCCCCGCCAAACTGTTCGAGCGCTGCGGCGCTTTGCCTTCCTCGGGCCAGTTTCACCTGGGTCGTTTCGTGTTCGAGAATTTTCCAGAAGGCCTGGGATTTCCGGATGTGGCGCTGCCCGATTTGCCCGGCGACCTGCCGCTGGCCGCTGCGCCGGCCTACAGCATCGACGATGCCGCGACCACGGAGATCGACGATGCGTTCTCGGTGGTCTTGCGCGAGGACGGCGGCATGCGGGTCGGCATACACATCGCCGCTCCCGCCCTGGGCATCGCGATCGATTCGCCGCTCGATCAGATCGCGCGCCAGCGTCTGTCGACCGTCTACATGCCCGGCGACAAGATCACCATGCTGCCGGCCTCGGCGGTCGAGCGTTATACCCTGCTCGCGGGCAGGGCGCTGCCCGCGTTGTCCTTCTACGCCGATGTTTCGCCACAGTTCGAGGTCGAGCGTACGGAGTCCCGCGTGGAATCTGTTTGGATCGCGGACAATCTTCGCCACGATACGCTCGACACCGTGTTCAATGCCGATGCCGTGCAATCGGGACACGTGGCTCATCCTTTCGGCACCGAACTGCTCGCGTTGTACCGGTTCTCGGAACGGCTGGAGATTGCCCGGGGCAAAGCGGATCCGACCCGAGAGCCACGAGCGGAGTACAGTTTTCAGGTCGAGAACGATCGAGTGCAGATCAGCGAGCGCAAACGCGGTGCGCCGATCGACAAGGTGGTCTCGGAACTCATGATTCTCGTCAACACGCGCTGGGGGCAATTGCTCGACGAGCACGCCTGGATGGGAATATTCCGCTCGCAGCGCGAAGGCAAGGTGAAGCTCGGCACCCGCGCCGCGCCCCACCAAGGGCTAGGCGTGTCGCATTACGTCTGGGCGAGTTCGCCGCTGCGCCGCTACGTCGACCTGATCAACCAGCGCCAGCTGATCGCCCTCATCCGCGGCGAGGAGCCGCCGTACCCCAAGAACAGCGAGATCCTCTATGCGGCGATGCGCTCGTTCGAACTCACGTACGATCTGTATGCCGAGTTCCAGCGCCACATGGAGCGCTACTGGTGCCTGCGATGGATCCTCCAGGAGCAGGTCGGTGTCTTGTCGGCGCGCGTGATTCGGGAGAATCTCGTGCGCATGGAGCGGTTGCCGCTGGTGCTGCGGGTGCCCTCGTTGCCCGAGTTGCCTTCAGGCTCTCGGGTCGAATTGGCGGTGGCCGCGATCGATCTGCTCGAAGTCACCCTCGAGTGCGATTTCCGGGAGCGTCTGGCTGCCTGATCCATTGGTCGGGGAGTGGACCGACGATCCGGCGGCTCTACTTGATCGGCGCGTCCCAAGCTGCTGTTATCCAAGTAGTTGTGTGACGCTTCCGGGGATGTTCCGTACAATGCCGGCATGGGACAAGTGGTCAAGACCGTGTCACCGCAATTCGATCTAGCGCGTCTCGCCGGGATCGCGTTCGCCTCCTTGCGCGGAGATCCACAAGCGCGTTTGCAGGCGGCGCTGCTGGTGTCCTTCGCGCTGCACCTGTTCTTGGTGGTCGGCGTCAGCGTGCGTGCGCCGGATCGCAACCTCGACGTGACCCATTCCCCGCTGATCGTCGATCTGGTCAACAGCCGCACCCAGAGCGCGCCGATAAAGCCGGACATCCTGGCGCAGGCGAACCTCGATGGGGGCGGCAACACCGACGCCGATCGACGGGCGAAGACGCCGTTGCCGATGGCCAAACGAGAGCAAAGCGAGCCGGATGCCGCGCTGAACATGCGTCGAGCCCAGCCGCAGGAGCAGCGCGAGCCCAAGCGGGTGATGACGCAGGCGGTCGAACCCGCGCCCGCCGTGGCGCAGCCGGAGGTCCAGACTCAGGTAGAGGCTCAACCCGAGATCCGCCCATTGCCGAATGCGTCGGATCTGATCAACAGCAGCAAGGAAGAACTGCGGCTGCAGGCGAAAATCGCGCGTGACATGGCGGCCTATCAGAAGCGGCCGCGGCGTACCTTCATCGGGTCGCAAGCCAAGGAATTTCGCTTCGCACGCTATATCGAGGACTGGCGGACCAAGATCGAGCGCATCGGCGAGCTGAACTACCCGGCGGCAGCGCGCGGGATTTACGGCAGTTTGCGCGTCTCGGTCGCGATCCGGGCCGACGGCAGCCTCGAAAGCGTCGAGATCAATCGTTCCTCGGGCCAGAAGGTGCTCGACGAGGCGGCGATCCGCATCGTGCGCCTGGCCGCACCGTTCGCACCGTTTCCGCCGGACATCGCCAAAGACACCGACATACTGAGCATCACGCGCACTTGGAGTTTTACCCGAGCGGATCAATTCCAGGCAGAATAGTCACGCTCGATGCACCGACCTGCCGCGAAGCCACCAGGGAGCGCCGCGCAGGTTCTCCACAACGTCCATACGTCCGTTCAGACCATCATGCCTGACCGATACGCAGTCATCGGCAATCCTGTCAGCCACAGCAAGTCGCCCCAGATCCATGCGGAGTTCGCCCGGCAGACGGGCCAGGACATGGTCTACGTCCGCTTGCCGGCGCCGATCCACGGTTTTCGCGCCGAGCTCGATCGCTTCATTGCGCACGGCGGGCGCGGGCTCAACGTGACGGTGCCGTTCAAGCAGGAGGCCGCGGCTGCATGCCAGACCGTATCCGAGCGGGGCAAGTTTGCGCAGGCGGTCAACACGCTCACTTTTTCCAACGGCAAGATCAGCGGCGAGAACACCGACGGCGCGGGGCTGCTGCGCGACCTGGAGAAGAATCTGAACGTCGGGCTGCACGGCCGTCGCGTGCTGTTGCTAGGGGCGGGCGGCGCGGCGCGCGGCGTGATGATGCCCCTGATCGCGCACGGTGTGCGGATGATCGTGGTGGCCAATCGGGATCTCGCCAAGGCACAGGCTTTCGAGGAGCGTTTCGGGCTGTTCGGCAATGTTCGGGCTCGCGCTTACGATGACCTCGCCGGCGCTGCCTACGATTTGGTGATCAATGCGACGTCTGCGAGCCTGCAAGGTTCGGTGCCGCCCGTACCCACCAGCGCATTTGCGCAAGACTGTGTGGCCTATGACATGGTGTATGCCGCCGATGGTCAGACCGCCTTTCTGGCCATGGCCCGCGAATGCGGCGCCGGCATCACGAGCGACGGGTTGGGCATGCTGGTGGAGCAGGCCGCCGAGTCGTTCTTCCTCTGGCGCGGCGTGCGGCCCGACACGGCGCCGGTGCTCGCCATGCTGCGCTCGGCGGGCGCTTGAGAGCCCATCGCGTCGCGGGTCTCTAGCGCCCTGAGTCGGGACACGTTGCCCAAACGATGCCGGCCATGATCGCCACGTCTTTTCGTGCAGCGCCGTCAGGGGGGCGGCCTGAGGTCGCTGCCCGGTCGGTCCGGCGCCGCTGTGGATCATTGCGCCAGCTGTCGAGGCCTTCGAGGCGCGGGGCAATTCGGCGGCGAATCTCCAGTTCGGGCCACTAACCGGGAGCCTGGGACCCTCATGCTCCGCTTCCTCTGGCGCTCGCTGCTGCTGCTTCTCGGTGTGGCCATCGGTCTGGTCCTGGCGTACCAGCTGTGGGTGTTCGCGCATGTGTGGTGGTGGGTGGATCACAATCCGACCACCACGGCATTCATGGCCGATCGGCTCGAGCGACTGCGCGAAAAGAATCCCAAGGCCCAACTGCGACACACCTGGGTACCTTATCCGCGCATTTCCAGCCATTTGAAGCGGGCCATCGTCGCTGCCGAGGACGGCAAGTTCCTGGATCACGAGGGCTTCGACTGGGAGGCCATACAAAAGGCGCACGAGAAGAACCTGAAGCACAAGCGGGTCGTGGCCGGCGGCTCCACCATATCGCAGCAGCTGGCGAAGAACCTTTTCCTGTCAGGGCGTCGATCCCCTTGGCGCAAGGCCCAGGAGGCCGTCATCACCGTCATGCTCGAGACGATGATGAGCAAGCGACGCATCCTCGAGATCTATCTGAACGTGATCGAATGGGGCGACGGCGTTTTCGGGGCCGAGGCGGCGTCCCGCCATTATTTCGGCGTCTCGGCTGCGCAACTCGGGCCCCAGCAGGCCGCACGACTGGCGTCGATGGTACCCAATCCGCGCTTCTACGATCGCAATCGGCAGGCGCCCTGGCTCAACACCAAGACCCGGCTGATCATGGGGCGGATGAACGCGGCGCAAATTCCCTGAGCTGCGCTGTTCTTTACGGCATGGCGGGTTCTTGGTCGTCCGAGCGTCACTCGCGGGGGATGCCGGCTTCCTTGACGACCTTGATCCATTTCGGAATCTCCTCGCGTATCAGCTTGGCGAACTCCTCCGGAGAACTGCCCACGATCTCGAAGCCGACGTTGGCCAGGCGTGCCTGCACATCGGGCATGGCGAGGATGCGGCGGGTTTCCGCGTTGATCTGAGTGACCACCGGTTTCGACAATCCCGCTGGCCCGAGGACGCCGTACCATGCTTCGGCGGAGAAGCCGGGGAAGCCTTGTTCGGCGACGGTCGGTACATCGGGGAAAGCCGGCGAACGCTTCGGACCGGTCGTGGCGATGGCGCGTAGCCGGCCCCCGCGCACATGCGCCGTGACCGAGGACATGCCGATGATGGCCAATTGGATCTGGCCCGCCAGCACGTCGATGGTCGCCTGTCCGCCCCCCTTGTAGGCGATGTGTTGCATTTTCACGTTGGCTGCCCGGTTCAGCATCTCCCCGGCCAGATGTCCCATGCTGCCTATGGCCGCGCTGCCGTAGCTCACCGAACTGGGCTTCGTGCGCGCGATGCCGATCAACTCTTGCAGGGTCTTCGCCGGCACGCTGGGCGGGACGACGGCGATGCTGGGCGCTGAAGCGACGTGGGAGATGGGTGTGAAGTCTCGCACCGGGTCGTAAGACAGCTTGGAATACATGGCGGGTGCGGTGCCCAGATTGGCGATGTATCCCAAGACGAGCGTATGGCCATCCGCATTGGCATTCTTGGTGATCTCCATGCCGATCACGCCGCTGCCGCCGGATCGATTGTCGACCACGATCTGCTTGCCCCAGCTCTCGGTCATCTTCTGGCCGATGGTGCGCGCCAGCGTGTCTGCGCTGCCGCCGGGCGCGAAGGGAACCACGATGCGGATGGGGCCGCGAGGGAAATCCTGTGCCGATTGCGCGTGCTCGGCGAGCAAGGCGAATGTCGGCAGCAGGCACAAGGCTGCAACGGTGCAATAGGTTTTCATGTTCTCCTCCCTTGAAGCGAGCCCGTCGAGGGGACGCCAGAAGCGAGAGTGTACCGATACCGAGAACGATCGCGCGTGTTTGTGGGGCGATGCGCGAATGGTGCTCCAGATCCGGGCGCCTCCTCCGTTAAATGGAGTATCCCTGAATGGTCACGGGTGCCGCGGACTCCCGGCAGACGAACGAGGTAGGCATGACACCGCAGGAATTCGCCCAACTGGAAGACTACGCCGAGGCCATCGTGCGCAAGCTCCGGCTCCCTCCCTGCCCTCGGATCCTGGCCGATATCGGCCGCGAACTGGGCAAGGAGCATCCGGACATGCAGAAGATCGCCCTCGAGGCATCGCGCGACGTGTCGAGTTCCGCGACCTTGCTCAAGACCGTCAACTCAGCGTGGTATGGGCTGACCCATAAAGCCCGGTCCGTGCAGCAGGCGATTGCCTTTCTCGGCCTGGAACCTACCTCGCTTCTGCTGGCTGGTTTGCTGCTTCGCAATGTCTTCCCGAGCAGTCATCGCCAGGCGATGGCTCGTTTCTGGCAGGTATCGACGCAATTGGCGGTCACGCTGAGCTTCATTGCCCGGGTGCTCGAACGCCCGGACCGCGACGAGTTGCATACCTTCGGACTATTTCGTGATGCCGGCAGCGCGGTCCTGATCAACAAGTACGACGATTACGATCCGATGGCGAACAGCCTCCAGACCGAACTCGGCCCCAGCCTCACGGAGCTGGAACAGGCGCGATACGGTACCGATCATGCCGTGATCGGCGCCGTACTTGCGCGCGATTGGGCGCTTCCCGGCGAAATGGTGGATGCGATACTTTGGCATCACGCCGACTTCGTGCTGGATATGGCCGAGCGACCCATTGCCGAACGGGCGGTCGAAATGATCGCGATCGGCGTGCTCGGGGATCGGGTCATCGAGCGCCATCGCGGCATCGCAGGCGAGGATGTCAGCGCCGAGTCATTCGGCGCCGCTTTGCGGACGCTGGGCCTCGATGCGCGTGACTATGCCACGATCGAGGCCGAAGCCCTCAGCGCGTTGTGTTCCCTCGACGGCGGAGCGCAGCCGACCCTGCGGCTGACCAGCTTGACCGTGCACTGACAGGCGCTGCTTGCCGCGCGCCGAACAGTCGCGACACCGCCGTGACTGTCGGGGATCCGATCGTGGATGTTTCGATGTTCGCGCGCTCCGGGCGGCGGCCGACTACCGTTTGGGCAAGTACAGATCGGTGATCGAGCCTTCGGCGATTTCCGCGGCGAAGTAGATGGTTTCCGACAGCGTGGGGTGCGGATGGATGGTCAGCCCGAGATCGCCCGCCTCCGCACCCATCTCCAGCGCAAGCACGGTTTCGGCGATGAGTTCGCCGGCGTTCGGGCCGACGATGCCCGCGCCCAACAGCCGCCGCGTACCCTTTTCGAACAGCAGCTTCGTGAGGCCCTCTTCTCTGGCCATCGCAAGCGCGCGTCCGCTTGCAGCCCAAGGGAAGACGGCTTTCTCGAACTCGATGCCGTTCGCCTTGGCCTGCGCTTCGCTCAGACCCATCCACGCGATCTCCGGATCGGTGTAGGCGACCGAGGGAATGGTGCGGGCGTCGAAGAACGCCTTGTGTCCTGCGACGACCTCGGCGGCGATTTTCGCCTCATGAGTGGCTTTGTGCGCGAGCATCGGCTCGCCCACGATATCGCCGATGGCGTGGATGTGCGGCACGTTGGTGCGCAGTTGCTTGTCGACGGGGATGAAGCCACGGTCGTTCACGTGCACGCCGGCGGCTTCGGCACCGATCGCGCGACCGTTGGGGCGTCGGCCGACGGCGAGCAGCACGGCGTCGAAGTCCTGCGGCGGCGGCGCCCCATCGCCCTCGAAATGGGCTCGGAGTCCCTGCTTGGTGGGTTCGAGCTTGGTGACCTTGGTCTTGAGCAGGATCTGCTCGTAGCGCTTGTCGATGCGCTTTCGGAGCGGACGGACCAAGTCGGGATCGGCGCCGGGAATGAGGGCGTCGAGCAGTTCCACCACGCTGACCTTGGCGCCGAGCGCATCGTACACCGTGGCCATTTCCAGGCCGATGATGCCGCCGCCGATCACCAGCATGCGCTTGGGCACTTGCGCCAGTTCCAGGGCGCCGGTCGAATCGATCAGGCGCTTGTCGTCGTACGGAAAGCCTGGAATGCGAGCCGACTCCGAGCCGGCCGCGATGATGCAATGATCGAAGGAGATCGTTTGCGTGCCGGCTGAGCCTTCCACGCGCACGCTGTGCGGCGAGACGAATGTTCCGATACCGTGGACGACGTCCACCTTGCGCTGCTTGGCGAGCCCGGAGAGGCCCTTGGTGAGGCGTGCGACGACGCCGTCCTTCCATGCGCGCAGCTTGTCGAGCTCGACTTTCGGTTTGCCGAACGTGATGCCGGCGATTTTGGCTTCCTCGGCCTCGGTGATGACCTTGGCGATATGCAGCAGCGCCTTCGAGGGAATGCATCCGACGTTCAAGCACACGCCGCCCAGGCTGGGCCAGCGTTCGACCAGGACGACGCGCTTGCCGAGGTCGGCGGCACGAAAGGCCGCCGTGTAGCCGCCCGGGCCGGCGCCCAGTACGAGCACGTCGGCGTGCAGATCGGCCTTTGCGGCGGAAGCGCTCGCGCGATGCTCTGCCCGAGAGGGTGCCGGTGCCGCGTCTTCCGCACTTTGCTGCGGCGACGAAGATCCCTGCGTGCCCTTGACGGGCGCCTCGCGCTCGTCCTCGACATCGAGCGTCAGAATCACGCTGCCCTGGGATACTTTGTCGCCGGCCTTGAGCCGCAATTCCTTCACCGTACCGCTGAACGGGGCCGGCACTTCCATGGTGGACTTCTCGGATTCCAGCGCGATCAGCGAGTCGTCCTTGGCGACTGTGTCGCCGGGGCGCACCATCACTTCGATGACGGGGACGTTGTCGAAATCTCCGATATCGGGGACAGCGACTTCGACGGTTCGGCTCATGATGTTCCTATCAGGTGCGTACGTGGCCGTCGCCCAGCACGACATACTTGAGGGAGGTGAGTCCCTCCAGCCCTACCGGGCCGCGGGCGTGTAGTTTGTCGGTCGAAATGCCGATCTCGGCACCCAGGCCGTATTCGAAGCCGTCGGCGAACCGGGTCGACGCATTCACCATCACCGAGCTGGAGTCGACCTCGCGCAGGAAGCGCCGGGCGCGTGTGATGTCCTCGGTGACGATGGCGTCGGTGTGTTGCGAGCCGTAAGCGGCGATATGCTCGATCGCCTGGTCCATGTCGCCGACGATGCGCACGGCCAGGATGGGCGCGAGATATTCTGCGTGCCAGTCGTCTTCGGTTGCCTCTTTCATCTCCGGGACGAGTTTCCGGGCGGCCTCATCGCCTCTGAGTTCGACGCCCTTGCCGAGGTAGATCCGGGCGAGTTCGGGCAGCACGCGCGAGGCGATGGCTGCGTGGATCAGCAGCGTTTCCATCGTATTGCACGTGCCGTACCGCTGCGTCTTGGCGTTGTCGGCGATGCGGATGGCCTTGGAGGCATCGGCGCGGTCGTCGATGTAGACGTGGCAGACGCCGTGCAGGTGCTTGATCATGGGGATGCGGGACTCGCGCATCAGCCGCTCGATCAGCCCCTTGCCTCCGCGCGGCACGATCACGTCCACGTATTCCTGCAAGGTGATGAGTTCGCCGACGGCGGCTCGGTCGGCGATGTCGAGCACCTGGACCGCGTGGGCCGGCAAACCGGCCTGCTTCAATCCATCATGCACGCACGCCGCGATCGCCTGGTTCGAATGCAGCGCCTCGGAGCCGCCTCGCAGAATGGAGGCATTGCCCGATTTCAGGCACAGTGCCGCGGCGTCGGCCGTCACATTGGGCCGGGATTCGTAGATGATGCCGATGACGCCGAGCGGGACACGCATGCGTCCGACCTGGATGCCCGACGGCCGATACTTGAGATCGCTGATTTCCCCCACCGGGTCGGGTAGGGCGGCGATCTGTTCGACGCCTGCGGCCATGGTCTCGATCACCTTGGGCGTGAGCGTGAGTCTGTCGATCGCAGCGGAGTCGAGCTTGCGGGCGCGCGCGGACTTGACGTCCTTGGCATTGGCTGACGCGAGTTGCTCGGCATCGCGCCGGATCGAGGCGGCGATCGCGTTCAAGGCAGCGTTCTTGCTGGCGGTGTCGGCGCGCGCGATCAAGCGTGCCGCGGCGCGCGCCTGACGACCGATGCCGACCATGTGATTTTGGATGTCCATGACGCCGTCGATTCTACACCGCGCCCCGCGCTGCCGTTCTGCGGCTCGGAGGCGCGTTGTTCGCCGACAGGGCGACTCCCAGATCGCGCAGTTCGTCCCAGGGATTGCCGCGCCCCAGGCCTTTGACGAGGCGATCGATGCCCGCCGAGCGCAATAGCGCCGTCTGCAGTTGCTTTGCCGTCCAGCGCCCGGCCGCCCGTTCGACAGCGTTGCGACGGGGGCCGAATATCTTCGCCTCGCGCAGCGCGTTGGCGATCGGCGCGCCGCGATCGAGTGCACGCCCCAGGGCATAGGCGCTGCGCAGGTCGTTGGTCACGCTCCACAAGACCAGCGGCAAGGCCGCGCCTTCGGCTTCCAGATGATCGAGGATGCGCAGGAAGTGCTCGGCGTTGCCCGCGAGCAGGGCCGATGAGGCGTCTTCGATGTCGAAGCGCGCGACATCGAGCACGGCTTTGCGCACGGCGGCCGGGTCGAGTTTTCCGGCGGGAAACAGCAGTGAGAGTTTCTGCACCTCTTGCCATGCGGCCAACAAATTGCCTTCGACGCGTTCGGCGATGAACTGCAGTGTCTGTTCATCCGCCGACTGGCCGTGTTGCGCCATGCGGCCGGCGAGCCAACGCGGCAGCTGCGTGCGAGCGATCGTCCGGGCTTCGACCACGGTGCCTTGGGCTTCGAGCGCCTTGAACCACTCGGCCTGGACGGCCTTCCAGTCCATCGCGGGCAGATGGACGAGGGTGACGGTATCCGGGGCCAAGCGGGCGCAATAGCGTGCGATCGCCTCGGCGCCGGCCACGCCGGGCTTGCCGTTCGGAATACGCAACTCGATCAGACGTTGCTGGGAGAACAACGAGAGGCTCGCACCTGCCTCGGCCAATTGGCCCCAGTCGAAGCCGCTCTCGGCCACGAGCAGCGTGCGCTCGCCATAGCCGAGCGCACGCACGTGCGCGCGCAGGCGGTCGCCGGCCTCGAGTGCGAGCAGCGGCTCATCGCCGACGATGGTGTACAAGCTGGCCAAGCCGCGCTTGAGTTGCTGCGGCAGTTGCTCCGAGTCGATGCGCATGGCTGCGGGCAGCGCTCGCTTCAGGACGAGGCGAGCTTGATGGCCTGCAGCCGCCGCAGCAGTTGTTGCACCGCATCGGTCTGCATGTCGCGGTAGAGCAGCGCCTCTTCCGATTCCTTGGCGAGCGCCTCGTTGTCGTTGAACGAGATATCGCGCTTGAGCACGATTTCGCTCGGGGGTGCGATGATCGCCGCCTTCGGGCCAGTGACCTGATAGGCCAGCCGGTAGCGCAACTGATACTCCCGCACGCGTCCCTGGCCGCCCAGCGAGAGGATCTGCTTCTCGCGCAACTCGCTCAGAACGGTGAGGATAGCCGCCGCGTTGGCCGGCGTTTCCTCGATGCGCACGTCGCTGGCTCGCAACGCCCGCCGGATTTCCTGGCCGAGCGGCGTGCCGGGCGAGAGCTGTACGTGCAGGCTGGAAAAGGGCAGACGAGCGGCGCCCCGCAATTGAAATCCGCACCCGGCCAGCAACAAGGCGCTTGCGGCGCCCGCGAGCAGCAGGCGTCTGCGCTGCGGGCAGGCCGAGGCCGTTGTGACGGCGGATCGTTCCGATCCGGTGTGCGGGGCGTTCGTCCGAGGCGCGTGCGTCATGGGATCAGATCACCAGGTTAACCAGTCTGCCGGGCACCACGATCACTTTCCGGGGTGCTTTGCCTTCGCAGAATTTTTGCACGGCAGGATTGTTCAGCGCGGCGGCTTCGACCGCGTCACGCGCGGCGTCCCGCGGCACACGAATGCTGCCCCGTAGCTTGCCGTTGACCTGCACCACCAGCTCGATTTCGTCTTCGACCAGGGCGGCGTGGTCAGGTTCGGGCCAAGTCGCATCCAGGATGTCCTCACCGTATCCCATTTCCCGCCACAGCGCATGACAAACATGCGGGGTAATGGGCGACAACATGCGCAGCAGGATGGCGAAGCCTTCGCTCATCACCCAGGTGCGGGCGGCGGAGGCTTCCTTGGGCGCGCGCTCCAGGGAGTTGAGCATCTTCATGGCGGCCGACACCACCGTGTTGAGCTGGTGGCGCCCCATGTCGTAGTTCGCCTGGCGCAACACCGCGTGCAGCTCGCGACGGACCCCCGCCAGCGCCGAATCCAAAGCCGGCATGTCGCCGGGCTTGGCGGCGAGCGCCGGCTTGAGTTCGACGCCGAAGGCCCAGAGTCTGCGCAGGAATCGCGACACGCCCTCGACGCTGGAGTCCGACCATTCCAGTGATTGCTCGGGCGGCGAGGCGAACATCGCATAGCAGCGTGCGGTATCGGCGCCGAACTGATCGATTAGCGCCTGCGGGTCGACCCCGTTGTTCTTCGATTTCGACATCTTCTCGATGCCGCCGATGCTGACCTCGGTGCCGTCGCTGACGAGCTTGGCCGAGACCGGGCGTCCCTTGGCGTCGTGTGCAACCTCCACGTCGGCGGGGTTGAACCACTGTTTCTTGCCGCCGGGCGATTCGCGGAAGTAGGTTTCGGCGACCACCATGCCTTGGGTGAGGAGGTTCGTGAAGGGTTCGCCGAACTCGGTCAGGCCCAGATCGCGCATGACCTTGGTCCAGAAGCGCGAGTAGAGCAGATGCAGAATCGCATGCTCGATGCCGCCGATGTATTGATCGACCGGCAGCCAGTACTTCACGCGCTCGTCGGCCATGCGCTCGCCGGCATCGGGACACGCGTAGCGGATGTAATACCAGGACGAATCGACGAAGGTGTCCATGGTGTCCGTCTCGCGCCGCGCGGGCCCGCCGCACTTGGGGCAGGTCGTCTGCACGAAATCGGAGCGCTTGGCGAGCGGATTGCCGCTGCCGTCCGGCACGCAATCCTCGGGTAGCGCGACGGGCAGATCGGCATCGGGGACCGGCACGTCGCCGCAACTCGCGCAGTAGATCAGCGGGATCGGCGTGCCCCAATACCGCTGCCGGGAGATACCCCAGTCGCGCAAGCGGAACTGGATGCGCTTCGTGCCGATGCCGGCGGCGCGGAATTTTTCCGCCACCTGGTCCGTCGCCATGGCGAAGTCCAAGCCGTCGAGATCGCCCGAGTTGAAGCACACGCCGTAATCTTCGTAGGCGCGTTCCAGCGGGATCGGCAGGGTGGTGGTTGCGAGCGGCTTGACGACGGGCACGATCGGCAACCGGTACTTGGTCGCGAACTCGAAGTCGCGCTGATCGTGCGCCGGGACGACCATGATCGCGCCTTCGCCATAGCCCCATAGCACGTAGTTGGCGATCCAGATCGGCACCCGTTCGCCGCTGATCGGATGCAGCGCGTAGCGGCCGGTGAAGATCCCTTCCTTCTCGCGAGTGGCCACTTCGGCTTCCATCACGCCGCCCTGGCGGCAGCGTTCGATGAAGGCGGCAACCTGCGCGTCGCCCTCGCCGCAAGCCCGGGCGAACGGGTGCTCGGCGGCAATGGCGACGAACGTGGCGCCCATGATGGTGTCGGCGCGCGTGGTGAACACCTTGATGCGATCGTCCGAGCCTTCGACGGCGAAGCTGAATTCGACGCCTTCGCTGCGTCCGATCCAGTTGGCCTGCATGATCTTGACGCGCTCGGGCCAGCCGGGCAGTTCCTCGAGGGCTTGCAGCAGTTCTTGCGCATAGGCCGTGATGCGCATGTAGTACATCGGGATCTCGCGCTTTTCGACCAAGGCGCCGGTGCGCCAGCCGCGACCGTCGATGACTTGTTCGTTCGCGAGCACGGTCTGGTCGACCGGATCCCAGTTCACGGTGCCGGTGGTCTTGTAGACCAGGCCCTTCTCCAGCATGCGCAGGAACAGCCACTGGTTCCAGCGGTAATACTCCGGCCGGCAGGTGGCCAGCTCGCGCTGCCAGTCGATCGCGAACCCGAGCGCCTGCAGCTGCTTCTTCATGTAGGCGATGTTGGCCTGAGTCCACTGCGAGGGCGACTGCTGATTGGCCATGGCGGCGTTTTCCGCCGGCAGTCCGAACGCGTCCCACCCCATGGGCTGGAGCACGTTGTAGCCGCGCATGCGGTAGTAGCGCGAAAGGACATCGCCGATCGTGTAGTTGCGCACGTGACCCATGTGCAACTTGCCCGAGGGGTAGGGAAACATGGACAGACAGTAGTACTTCGGCCGACTGGCATCCTCGGTGACGTGGAACGACTGGCGCGTTTCCCAGTAGGTCTGCGCGGCCGCTTCCACATCCTTGGGACGGTAGTGCTGGTGCATGGTGTTCTCGGGGGAGATTCGGGAGAGTGTCCGCGAGCGGACAAGAGCCTGAAATTATACTGTATCCCGTCGTGGAATCCGTTCGGCGTCGGGCACTTGCGTGTCATGAGCGCCTCACGCACACTCTTCGTTCCTGCCTAAAGACGAGGTGCGCGTGTTGATCCGATCCTTGCTTGCATTGGCTCTCTTGGTGATTGGCTCGACGGCGCAGGCCGCCCCGGAGGCCGTGGTCGAGGCGGTTCAGTCGCCTGCCTGGGTGGAACGCGTCGGTCGGTTGGAACCCTTGTCGATAGGCATGCAACTGCGCGACGGCGATCGGGTGGTGAGCGGCGCCCAAGGACGAGTGCTCTTGCGTTTGGCGGAGGGCAGTTCGGTGAAGCTCGGCGAGCAGGCACAGCTTGCCATCGATCGCCTCGCCGTGCGGCGCGAGCCGGAGGGCAGTCTGATGACCGCGGCCCTCGATGTGTTGCGCGGGGCGTTTCGTTTCACCACCCAGACCACCCATCGTTTTCGCGGGCGACGCGAATTCGACGTGCGCATCGCAACGGTCACGGCGGGCATCCGCGGGACCGACATCTGGGGCAAGGCCGCGGCAGACCGCGATATCGTCTGTCTGATCGAAGGCCGCATTTCGGTGCAGCGGGATGGCGAAGCCCAGTTCACCATGGATCAGCCCTTGTCCTTCTACATCGCGCCCAAGAACGCGCCCGCGCTGCCTGTCCAGCCGGTTTCGAGCGAGCAACTGGCGCAGTGGGCTGCCGAGACGGAGATTCTCCCGGGGCAGGGCGGCGCTCGTCGGGGCGGGCGCTGGCATGTTCAACTGGCGCAGGCCGACGACCAGCAAGGCGCGTTGGCTGTCTACGACACGGTTCGCGCCGCCGGCTATCCGGCCCGGATTCGCCCGGCGACGGTCGACGGACGGCTCGTTTATCGGGTTCTCATCGGCAATCTGCCCGACGAGGCAGAAGCGCAAGCCTTGGCCAACCGGATTCGCGCGCTCCCCGGTCTGGGAGAGCTCCGCATCGGACGCGGGTAGCCGGCTCGGACTTCCCGTCGTCGACGGGCGACTCGCTGCCTGCGGCCGGTCGCCATTCAAGCGATCGATGCTGCGGTCGTTAAGGCTTGCCTGACGCCTAATGAATTTTGCGCATGAAGCCAGTCGATTGCAGCTTCCTCCTGGTGGTCGATGACGACGACACCAACCGCATGATCGTGCGCGAATGCCTCGCCGATCAGGGGTTCTGCCTGGAAGAGGCGCCCGACGGTGGGGTGGCTTGGCGCATGCTGATCGAGGCGCCCGAGCGGTTCGACGCGGTTTTGCTGGATCGAATGATGCCCGACATGGACGGCCTGGAAATTCTGCGCCGCATGAAGAGTCATCCCGAGTTGAGCAACGTGCCGGTCATCCTGCAGACGGCTGCGGCCGCAACCGAGCAGGTCATCGAGGGACTGCGCGAAGGCGCTTTCTACTATCTCACTAAGCCTTTTTCGCCCGAAATGCTGCAGACCATCGTTCGCACGGCCGTGCGCGATGGTCTGCATCAGCGTGCGGTGGTTGCCGATCTCGCGCGCATGCGCGACACCTTCGAGCTGATCGAGCATGCGAAGTTTCGCTTCCGCACGCTGGACGAGGCGCGCAACCTGGCCGCGCTGGCAGCAAGCACGCTGAAGGATGCCGCCCAGACGGCCATGGGACTCGCTGAACTGATGGTCAATGCCGTCGAACACGGCAATTTGGGAATCACCTACGCTGACAAGTCGCGCATGCTGCAAAGCGGACGCTGGAACGAGGAGATCGAGCGTCGCCTGCGCGATCCGGTGTATGCGGCGCGTTTCGCGACCCTGGAACTCGAGCGCCGCGCGGACAGGGTGGAGTTCACGATCACGGACATGGGCGCCGGTTTCGACTGGCACGCCTATCTCGAACTGCATCCGAGCCGGGTCATGGACTTGCACGGACGCGGCATCGCCATTGCGCGGCGTGTCTGCTTCGAGGAGCTGCGCTATCAGGGTTGCGGCAACGTCGTCACGGCGGTCAAGCTGCTCTGACGCCCGGCTCGCCTGCATGCGCGAGTCTGGCAGTGAGGATCGGTAGGCACGCTTTACCCCGCAATGAATTGCGCGCCCGGGATCTTGGTGGCTCGAATCGCGTCCGCCAGCACTTCGATCGCCTTGTCGCGCGCGAAGCTCTTGCGCCAGGCGAGCGCGATGCGCCGCGATGGCGGCGGACCCTTGAAGGGCACCACCTTGAGCAGCGGACTGCGATAGCGCGGGCTGTCGGAACTCGCAGGCAGCACCGTGATGCCCAGTCCGGACGCCACCATGTTGCGGATCGTTTCCAGCGAATTGCCCTGCAGCACCTCGCCGCCATGCTTCTGCAGTTCCGGGCAGGCTTCGGCCACTTGATTGCTGAAGCAGTGCCCGCTCGCCAGCATCAGGACCTTCTCGCTCGAGAGTTCCTCGGCGCGAATCGAACTGCGCTTCGCCCATGGGTGATCGGTCGGCACGACGACGTTGAAGGGCTCGTCGTAGAGTGCCAGCGTATGGACGTTCGGCACGTCGAAAGGCAGCGCGATGATGGCGGCATCGAGGCGGCCGTTACGCAGCAGAACGTCCAGCTGCGCAGTCAGGTTCTCCTCCACTTCCAGGGGCATCAGAGGCGCTTTCCGGTGCAGGATGGGGATGAGTTCGGGCAGCAGATAGGGTGCGACCGTGTAGATGGCACCGAGCTTGAGCGTGCCGACCAGCTGATCCTTGCCTTGGCGGGCGATCTCGGCGATCTTGGCGGCTTCTTCCAGCACGCGCTGGGCTTGTTCGATCACGCGGCTGCCGATCGGGGTGAGGCTCACTTCCGTCCGCGACCGTTCGAACAGCTGCACGCCCAGTTCATCCTCGAGCTTCTGGATCGCCAGCGACAGCGCAGGCTGGGTCACGAAACACTTTTCTGCGGCGCGGCGGAAATTTTTCATCTGCGCCACGGCGACGGCGTAACGCAGCTCGTTGAGATTCATCGTCGCGGCTCGGGTAGTGGCGATTCAGGAAGCTTATCAAAGCGTGCTCCCCGATTCACCCTGTCTATGACGTGATCAGGCGAGTGCAGTCCGGTCAGGCCAGGGCGCGACGACGGTCAGCGCGTGGTGCAGAGGTGGTCTTCGAGGTAGGCGAAGGTAGACTTCGGCGCGATGGCTGCCGGCTTGGCGCCCGCAGCTATGACCGAATGTACGGCGGTGGGACTACCCGATCCGCGCCGTCCCGAATACGCCACCAGCCGGCGTACCGTGACGGTGCGCTTGACGCAGTCGATCGAGGCTTCGATCTCGTTCGATTTCCAGACGCTGGGCACCCCGGACGTCTCGTCCGGGGCCAGCACGTCGAGCAAGTATTTGAAGGCGATCTGGTCGCCTCGGCGCTGTATGCTGCTCGCGTCGATGAACAAGGGATCGTGCTGCGGAGCGTGGATCGCAACGAGCTTGCGCGGCGGGGGCGGTGTCTGGGCTTGCGCACATGCGACCGAGGCGGACAGGGCGTGCGCGAGGACGAGGGCGAGCAGACGAGGGCAGGTCTTCATGCCGCCGAAGTTTAACCCAGGCGAGCAGGGTCGCACGACGCCGTGGTCATGTCGTCGTACGGGGCATGGCGCCTGCGCACCCGCGACAGATCGACTGACCGAGCTTCCGCCGTCGAAGGCGTGCGACCCATCGTCGATCGTCATGCGTGCGACACGAACCCTAGATTCATTTGGCGGTCTCGCGCTCTGGCTGTCCCCGGTCCACGCGCACATCGGATCGCACCACGGCATCCCGCTGCAGTGGGGGCTGCATGCGGGTGCTCTGGGTGCCCTGATGATGTTCTCGACCCGCCTGCGGTACCCCGCGCCTATGCGCTCTGTGCCTACGAGTTCGACGTCAGCCCTTTCGATGATCGAGCGCTTGCGGGGCTGAGCGATCGGGTACGCGGCGGGTTCGCCGACATCGTGGCAGCGCCAGGGATCGCAGGCCGCTTGTTTGCGTGCCTGGCGCGAGAACATGCGCCTGCGGATGGCGCGCTGCGCCAGCCGGACCAGGCGCTGCTCACGCCGCTGCGGTTCGACGTGAGCCGGGTTCGCGGCGTGATCCGGATCGTGCGGCCGCGAACTCGAGCGGTCGCCGGCTCCCGAGCTGGGGTCAGCCGCTGCGCCCGGACTTTCGGTCAACGTGGCCGAGGTGACGCTGCGGGGCGATGCGATCCCGGATGCGCTGCTTGAGTTCCGCGATGTCGGGGAAGCGCTGCTCGGCCGCGCGCGACCAGACGAGATGCGCGTTCGCCCGAACTTCGAAGACGCCACCCGAACCGGGGCGCAACGTCAGTGCGGTGATCTCGTCGCTGAACGTGGACAGCAGTTCCTGGGCCATCCAGATCGCCCGCAGGCCCCAGCGGCACTGACTGCAATAGACGATCTCGACGTGGTTCATGGCCGGCACGCTCGCGCTTAGCCGCTAGTGGCGTCCCGAAGGATGCGTGAGCGCCATGCAGGGGCGCGCGGCAAGGGTGTCGTACCACGCGGTGAGCTTGGGATGCCCGTCGCGCCAGCTGAAGCCGGCCTTGCGTGCTTCGAGACTGAGTGCGCTGCCGAGTGTCAGTTGGGCCAGATTGATCGGGCCACGCATCCAAGGGTGGTCGATTTCCTGTTCCCATCGTTCGGACAAGCGTGCAGCGCGGTCGAGTTCGTGTCGGATGATGGTCGGCGAACGTTCGCTCTCGGGGCGCCTGACCTCGCGGATCAATACCGCCAGACCGTCGATCATGCTGCGAGCGAGGGCTTCGAGGCGCAGCGGCTCCCAGCGCGCGGCGCCGGCCGGCGGATCGAATCGCGGCTGGCCGTCCAGGTGATCGAGGTAGGCACATATCAAGGCCGATTCCTCCAGGCCGACACCGTCGTCGCGGACCAGATACGGCACGCGGCCCGAGGGGTTGATGGCGTAATAGGGACTGCCTGCCTGACGCGTTTGCGCGCCGATGATCTCGACTCGGTCCTGCAGCCCTTTTTCGATGATGACCGCCCGCACGATGCGCGCGTAGGGCGAGCCGTCGGTGATGTAGAGTTTCATGCCAGATCGCCTCGTCGATGTACGATGTTCGTGCCGGACGGCGTGCTTGGCCGATGTCCGGTTGCGTCGCCGAACACTACCACGAGCGACGCCGGGCAGGCGTGTCCGGCCGACGCACGCAGGGCGGCCGCGTCGTGATCGGGGCGGATGGAAGGATGGCGCTCGGTATAATGCCGCTTGATCGCCACCGGTTCCCGCCCATGCAGCAGCCTGCTTTTCTCTCCGGACTCAATCCCGAGCAACTCGAAGCCGTCACGCTTCCCGGCCAGTCCGCCCTGATACTCGCCGGCGCGGGCAGCGGAAAAACGCGCGTTCTCACCACCCGCATCGCGTGGCTCATTTCCACGGGCCAGGCCACACCGGCTTCGATTCTCGCCGTGACGTTCACGAACAAGGCGGCCAAGGAGATGCTCGCGCGGGTCGCTGCGATGTTGCCGATCAACATGCGCGGGATGTGGATCGGCACCTTCCACGGCTTGTGCAACCGAATGTTGCGCGCCCACTTTCGCGAAGCGGGCTTGCCGCAGGTGTTTCAGATTCTGGATACGCAGGATCAGCAGGCGGCCATCAAGCGCCTGATGAAGGCGATGAAGGTCAACGACGAGAAGTTTCCGCCGCGCCAGGTGCAGTGGTTCATCAACGCGGCCAAGGAGGAAGGCAAGCGGGCGCGCGACGTCGATGCTTACGACGATTACGCCCGCCGGATGACGGAGATCTTCGCGGCCTACGACGAGCAGTGCAATCGCGAGGGCGTCGTCGACTTTCCCGAGCTGCTCTTGCGCTGCTTCGAGCTTCTGCAGCGCAACGAACTGCTTCGTGACCACTATCGGGCGCGGTTCAAGCACATCCTGGTCGACGAATTCCAGGATACCAACGTGCTGCAATACCGCTGGCTCAAGCTGCTTGCCGGCGACGGCGCCCGCGCGTCCAAGGGTTTCGCGCTGGCCGCACCCGGCGCGCCGGCACAGACCGACGCGGACTGCTCGATCTTCGCGGTCGGCGACGACGACCAGTCGATCTACGCATTCCGCGGCGCCAACGTCGCCAACATGCAGCACTTCGAGCGCGACTTCCATGTCGAGCGCATCATCAAGCTGGAGCAGAACTACCGTTCGCACGGCAACATCCTGGAAGCGGCCAACGCCGTGATCTCGAACAATCGCCGTCGCCTGGGCAAGAATCTGTGGACGTCCGAAGGCAAGGGCGAACCCATACGCGTGTTCGAGGCGACCAGCGATCTGGAGGAGGCCGGCTTCATCGTCGACGAGGTCAAGGCGCTGATCGCCGAAGGCGTGCAGCGCGACGAGATCGCCTTGCTTTACCGATCCAACGCCCAGTCGCGCGTGCTGGAACACGCATTCTTCTCCGCGGGGATTCCGTATCGCGTCTACGGCGGGCTGCGCTTCTTCGAGCGTCAGGAGATCAAGCACGCCCTCGCCTACCTGCGGCTCGTGGGCAACCCGGACGACGACAATGCCTTCCTGCGGGTGGTGAATTTTCCCACCCGAGGCATCGGCAACCGCACGCTGGAGCAGTTGCAGGATGCGGCCAAAGCCGCGGGCAGCACGCTTTGGGCAGCGGCCAAGGCCAAGGCGGACAGCGGCAAGCGCAAGCCCGACGCCGGCGAGTTCGGCGCGCCCGTCGTCACCACGCGCGGCGTGGAAGGCTTCGTTGCCCTGATCGAGCGTCTGCGTCGGGGATGCGAAGGCCTGGGGCTCGGCGAGACGGTCGAGCACGTGGTGGACCAATGCGGGTTGAACGCCCACTACAAGGCCGAGCGCGAAGGCACCGATCGTCTGGAGAACCTGGGCGAACTTGTGAACGCGGCCACGCTCTTCGCCAATGATCCGGGCAACGAGGATCCCAGCCTGACAGCGTTCCTCACGCATGCGGCGCTGGAGGCGGGCGATCATCAGGCCGAAGCCGGCGTGAAGGCGCTGCAGTTGATGACCGTCCACTCGGCCAAGGGCCTGGAGTTTCACACCGTGTTCATCGGCGGCATGGAGGAGGGCTTGTTCCCGCACGAGAACAGTCTGACCGAGGCCGACGGGTTGGACGAAGAGCGGCGGCTCATGTATGTCGCGATCACGCGCGCGCGGCGCAGGCTCTATGTGACCTATGCGCAGAGCCGCATGTTGCACGGCCAGACGCGCTACAACATCCGTTCGCGGTTCCTGCTCGAGCTGCCGCCGCTGTTGCTCAAGGCCGTGGGCGGATCGGCTGCGCGCGGCGAAGGCGCTCGGACGCCCTCTTCATCGTTCGGCTCAGGGGGACGTGGGGCGATGGGCGAGGCTGGTTTCGGCCTCGCGCCGGCTTCGCCGTGGCGTGTTGGTCAAAGCGTCGTGCATCCGAAGTTCGGCCGCGGGGTCATCATCGGTGCCGAAGGGCGGGGCGCCGATGCGCGGGTGCAGGTCAACTTCCAGACCGAAGGCATGAAGTGGCTCGCGCTCGAGTACGCGAAGCTCACGGCCGCTTGACCGGCCTCCCGCTTCAGGCGGCCTGTTCGTCGGCTTTTTCGAAGATGTCGATGTAAGAGGCGTAGATCGAGCCGAAGATCACCGGCAGGACAATGATGAGGCCCATCATCATGGGCAGCGTCGCCACCACCCATAGCAGCACCACGATCACGCCGTAAACGAAGAATGCGCCGATGTTGCGCAGGCACGCGAAAAAGCTCGCCTTCATCGCCGCCAAGGCGCTCATCTGGCGGAACACGATGAGCAGCGGCGCGAACCAGGTGAGCATGATGAGGGGAACGTAGACTGCCATGGCCGATAGCAGCGGGCCGGTCATGCGCTTGAGCGCGGCTTGTGCGGCGGCCACTTCTTCCGGACTCGGCTTGGCGGGCAGCTTGGGCAGGCCCTCCGAAGAGCCGAATGCGATCGCCATCACGACCAGCATGCCGACAAGATAGATGCCGCCGACCGTGACCAGTGCCGAGGCGTTCTCGCGAAAGCCCGCGATCAGATACCCGAAATGCAGTTGCCGGCCCTGGATCAGATCCCGGCAGCCGATCATCAGGCCGGCGAAGAAGATCGGAAAGAGCAGATTGAAGAGCAGCGGACCGACCTTGGGGATGTTCAGCAGCAGCAGCCACGCGAGCACCAGCGTGACGGTGAGCCCCATCCAGGCGAGCGGACTACGTTTGAAGATTTGCCAGCCGCTCGAAACCCATTGCAAGCCGTGACCGATAGCGACGCTGCGAGGCGGCATGGCGCCTTGAATACCCGGAGTGGTTGATCTTGATGTCCGCGTATTCTACGCATGAAGGACGCGGATGTTCGACTGCGCGCGAATGATTTTGCCGAGATCGAGGCTGCGGGGAAGCTACTAGGGCAATAGGGCGCCGAGCTGCGAGGCCGCCGCGATCCGCGCCTGGAGCACGCGTCTGAAGTGGGCCGGATCCTTGGCGAAGGTCAATTCGCCGGGCCGCGGGCAATGGAAGTCGAACAGCCGCGACAGCCAGAATCGCAGCGCGCCTGCCCGGAGCAGCCTGGGCCATGCGGCGCGTTCCTGCGCGATCAGCGGTCGCACTGAATGATAGGCCTCCAGGAGGGCACGGCTGCGATCCGGGTCGAGACTGCCGTCGTCGGCGAGGCACCAGTCGTTCACCGTGATCGCCAAGTCGTACAGCAGGAAGTCGGTGCAGGCGAAGTAGAAGTCGATCACGCCGCCCACCGCAGCACCGTCGAAGAGCACGTTGTCGCGAAAGAGATCGGCGTGGATCGCGCCGCGCGGCAGCGGCTCGCTGTCGGCGCCCGACTGGAAGACGAGTTCGGCCTCGAGCAGTCGCACCTCGTCGTCAGGCATGCGAGGAATGACTTCCAGGGCCGCTGCCCGCCACCACGCCCGCCCCCGCGGGTTGGGCATGGTTTGCGGATAGTCCTGGCCGGCCAGATGCATCCGCGCCAGCATCGATCCGACCTGCGCGCACCGGGAGGCGTCTGCGGCTTCGACCTCGCGGCCAGGCAGGCGGCTGACCAATGTGGCGGGCTTCCCGCACAAGGTGCCGAGCACGTCGCCGCGCCGATTCGCAATGGGACGGGGGCAGGGAATCCCGCGCGCGGACAGATGCGTCATCAACCCGAGATAGAACGGCAATTCATCGGGTTGCAGCTTCTCGAACAAGGTGAGGACGTAGCGTCCCCGGCTGGTGCCAACGAAGTAATTGGTGTTCTCGATGCCAGCGGCAATGCCCTTGAGTTCTTCGAGTTCGCCGAGATCGAAGGCAGCCAGCCAAGTGCTCAGCTGGGTGCGGCTTACCGAGGTATAGACCGACATGCGAGGCTCCGGGGACCGTCCGCCGGGACCGTCCGCCGATCGTGGCAGTTGGAGGACGACCGGCTGGGGCGATCCTCCTCGATCGTTAGAACGACTTGATGACCCACATGGGCACGCGCGTGCCCGAATCGAACGTATCCTGACGGCTGAACGTGCCGTCGCCGCGCTGATCGATCAGGTAGTAGGGCGTGCCGTGCGGCGGAGTCACCTTCATCATGTAGAGACGCCCGCCGACACGGTACTCCTCGATCGTGTCCGATCCGCGCTTGATGATGGTGACCTGCGGTTCGAGCGCGGAGTCCATCTCCATGCCGGGCGGCGGAGGCGGCGGCTCCGGGATAGGCTGCAGGTTCGGAGGTCTGGCAGGGGTCTGCGCCACGGCGGCACAAGCCAGGGAAAGAAGCAGGGCGAAGAGGATCTTGCGCATAAGGCACCCAAGGAAGCTTGTTTCATTCTAGCGCGAAACCGGTGCCCGAGATTCCTTGCGAGCCGTGTTTCGCACGCCATGGCCGCGGGGTGCGTCGCGTGCCGATCGAGGATCACAGATTGAGCTGCATCTCGCGCTCCTGGGCCGAGGGGCCGAACCCGCGTGTCTGGTAATGATCGAAGATCGCCTCCACGACCGCGTCCGGTTCGTCGACCACGCAGATCAGATTCAAGTCCTCGGCGTCGATCATGCCTTCGGCCACGAGCGTGTTCTTGAACCAGTCGAGCAGGCCGCTCCAGAACGGCTTGTGCACCAGGATGATCGGGATGCGCCGCGAGGTACCCGTCTGGACCAGCGTCAGCGCTTCCATCAGTTCGTCCATGGTGCCGAAGCCGCCAGGCATCACGACGTAGGCGCTCGCGAATTTGACGAACATCACCTTGCGCGCGAAGAAGTGATGGAAGGTGTGGCTCACGTCCTGATAGGCGTTGCTCACCTGTTCGTGCGGCAGCTCGATATTGAGTCCGATCGACAGGGAGCGCCCGAAGTAAGCGCCCTTGTTGGCCGCTTCCATGATGCCGGGACCGCCGCCGGAGATCACGCTGAAGCCGGCATCCGAGAGCTTGCGCGCGATCTGTTCGGCCAGCAGATAGTAGGGGCTGCCCGGCTTGGTCCGTGCGCTGCCGAAGATCGACACGGCCGGGCTGATGTGGCTCAAGCGCTCGGTCGCCTCGACGAATTCTGCCATAATGCCGAAGACCCGCCATGACTCTCGCGGCGACCACGCCCGCTCGGCCACTTCCGGGCTCAACTTGGGCGGCCGCTTTTTCTTGCTCGTACTCATGCGTGATTTCCTTAATCGAACGCTCTTCGCGGACAGGTGTGTCCGATCATATAACGCCCTTCGCGCTTGTTGCCGGCCAGGGCCGATATACGGCCGATCGACCTGCCGATGACTGAGTCGCGCACGCTGCTGCTGATCGACGGTTCCTCGTACTTGTACCGGGCTTTTCACGCCTTGCCCGACTTGCGCACGCGCTCGGGTCAGCCGACGGGGGCGATCCGTGGCGTGATCAGCATGCTGGAGAAGTTGCGCAAGGACGTACCCGCGCAGTACTTCGCCTGCGTCTTCGATGCCAAGGGCAGGACGTTTCGGGACGATGTCTACCCGCAGTACAAGGCCAATCGCGCCGCGATGCCGGACGATCTCAGCTTGCAGATCGAGCCCCTGCACGAATGCGTGCGTGCGTTGGGCTGGCCGCTGCTGATGGTCGACGGCGTCGAGGCCGACGACGTGATCGGCACGCTCGCGTGCGAGGCCCGTCGTCACGGGATCAAGACGGTGGTGTCCACCGGCGACAAGGATCTCGCGCAACTGGTCGACGAGCATGTCACCCTCGTCAACACGATGTCGAACGAAACCTTGGACGTCGGCGGCGTGCAGCAGAAGTTCGGCGTGCCGGCCGAGCGCTTCATCGATTACCTGACGCTGGTCGGCGATGCCGTCGACAACGTTCCGGGCGTGGAGAAGGTCGGTCCCAAGACCGCGGTGAAGTGGCTGCAGCAGTACGGCACCCTCGAGGGCGTCATGAATCACGCCGAGCAAATCGGCGGCGTGGTCGGTCAGAACCTGCGCAAGGCGCTCGCCTGGCTGCCCACGGCGCGCGAGCTGCTCACGGTCAAATGCGACGTGCCGCTGCCCGTCCATGTGGAGGATCTCGCGTTCGGCGAGCCCGACAGCGCCAAGCTCGCCGACTTGTTCGAGACGCTCGAGTTCAAGGCGCTGCGACGCGAGATCGTCGATGCCGGCAGCGCCGCGCAAGCCGCTGCGACGACGAGCGCGAAGAAGGCGCAAGCTGGCGCGCTCCCCCGGCCGCACGAGACGGTGCTGTCGCCCGCGGCGCTCGCGGACGTGCTGGCCCGAGTGGCGGGCGCCGATCTGGTCGGCGTCGACCTGACGACCACGAGCACGGATCCCATGCATGCGCGCATCGTCGGCATTGCGCTCGCGTTCGAGCAAGGCGACACAGCGTACATACCGCTGGCGCACCGTTACCCGGGCGTCGCCGATCAACTGGATACGGCGTCGGTGCTCGCCGGACTCGAGCCTTGGCTGGCGAATGCGCACAAACGCAAGCTCGCCCACGACATCAAGTTCAAGCTGCATGTGTTCGCCAATCACGGCCTGCGGGTCGCGGGCTTCGACGAGGACACGCTGCTCGAATCCTACGTGCTGGAGAGTCATCGCTCGCACGACCTCGATGCGCTTGCCGAGCGTCACCTGGATGTCAAGCCGGCACCGCTCGAGTCGCTGGTGGGCAAGGGGGTCGGGCGCATCGGGTTCGCCGATGTCGAGCTTGGCCGGGCGAGCGACTATGCGGCCGCTCATGTCGGTCTGCTGCTCGACCTGCATCGACACCTGCGACCGCAGGTGGCCGAGGACGCCAAGCTCGAAGCGGTCTATCGCGATATCGAGCTGCCCGTGAGCGAGGTGCTCTTCGCGATGGAGCGCGCCGGCGTTCTGCTCGATGCCGAGTTGCTGGAAAGTCACGGCCGCATGCTCGGCGAGCGCATGGCGGAGCTCGAGAGTCAGGCGCACGAACTCGCCGGCCATGCGTTCAACCTCAATTCGCCCAAGCAGATCTGCGAGATCCTGTTCGATCGCCTGAAGCTGCCGGTCATCAAGAAGACGCCCAGCGGTTCGCCGTCCACCGATGAAGACGTGCTGCAACTGCTGGCCCTGGATTTTCCGCTGCCCAAGCTGCTGCTCGAGTACCGGGCGATCTCCAAGCTCAAGTCCACCTATACCGACAAGTTGCCGCGGATGGTGCATGCCGAAACAGGACGCGTGCACACGAACTACGGCCAGGCGGTGGCCGTCACCGGTCGGTTGTCGAGCAACGAGCCCAATCTGCAGAACATTCCTGTGCGAAGCGCCGAAGGGCGCCGCATTCGCGAGGCGTTCATCGCGCCGCCCGAGTGCGTGATCGTATCGGCGGATTATTCCCAGATCGAACTGCGCATCATGGCCCACCTGTCGCAGGATGCCGGGCTGCTCGGCGCGTTCTCGCGGGGCGAGGACGTGCATCGCCATACGGCCTCGGAAGTCTTCGGCGCGCCCGTGGATGCGGTCACCAGCGAACAGCGCCGCTATGCCAAGGTGATCAATTTCGGCCTCATCTACGGCATGTCGGCCTTCGGCCTGGCGCAGCAGCTCGGCATCGAGCGCGCCGCGGCGCAGAGCTACATGGAGCGCTACTTCGCACGCTATCCGGGCGTCGCGCAATACATGGAGCGCACTCGCGAGCAGGCGCGCAGCCTGGGCTACGTGGAGACGGTGTTCGGCCGCCGGCTGTGGCTGCCCGAGATCCGCGGCGGCAATCAGGCGCGCCGCAGCGCCGCCGAACGTGCGGCGATCAACGCGCCCATGCAAGGCACCGCCGCCGATCTGATCAAGCTCGCCATGGTGCAAGTGCAGCGCTGGCTGGTCGCCGAGGCGCTGCGCAGCCGCCTCGTCATGCAGGTGCACGACGAATTGGTGCTGGAGGTGCCGCAGGCGGAACTCGCGCGGTTGCGGGCAGAGTTGCCACGATTGATGGCCGGTGTCGCGCAGCTCTCGGTGCCGCTGCTGGTCGAGGTCGGCGCCGGGCCAAACTGGGAACGGGCGCACTGACCGCCCGGTGGTCCGGAATCATTGCTCAAGGCGGGCAGCGGACGGTCGTTGCCACCGACGTCACGTAAATTTTTCTCGGTCATGATGCGCTGGATCGTCTGGAGCCTGATTGTCGTCGTCGTCGGCGTGCCTGCGGCCGCGATCGCCCTGCTCGCGGCATCCTTCGAAGATCGTCCGGCCCTCGTGCGCACGGTGGAAATCTCGCCGGACCAAGTCGAGCGCGCCAAACGGCTGTTCGCCGCCCATGATCCGCGCAAGATGCCGGCCGGCGTGCTGCGCACGGTCGCTGTCTCCGGGTCGGATCTCGATCTGGCCCTCAACACCCTGCTCTCCCAGCAGGGCGGCGCGGGGAAGCTGGTGCTCTCGTCCGGGGCCCTCATGCTTTGGGTGACGGTCAAGGCGCCAGCGAACCCGTTCGGCGCGTATTGGAATGTCGAGGCGATCGTGCGCCAGACGAGCGGGTTGCCGCAGTTCGATCAGTTGCGGGTCGGACGCGTTTCCGTGCCAGGCTTCGTCGCTGACTGGCTCCTCGAGCGAACGCTCGTGCGTCTGAATGAATCCGAAGCCGCGGCCGCGGCAGCCGATGTTCTGCAAAGCGTGCGGTTCGATGACGATTTCATGCGGATCGAGTACCGCTGGCGCGCCGATCTGCCCGACCGGTTGCGCAGCGTGCTGTTGCCGGCGAGCGACCAGGCGAGCCTGCGGGCGTATCAGGAGCGCCTGGCCGAACTGATGGCGGATACGTCGCTGCCGCGACAGGTTTCGCTCGCCAGCCTGCTGCAGCCCATGTTCGCGACGGCCGGTAGCCGATCGGTACAAGGCGATCCGGTGGCCGAGAATCGAGCTGCCCTCATCGTGCTGGCCTTCCATTTGAACGGCCAGGGACTGCACGCTCTGATACCCGAGGCGCGCCAGTGGCCGAGTGCGGCTTCGCGCAAGGTGACCTTGGCCGGGCGTTCCGACTTCGTGCTGCATTTCATCATCTCGGCCGCCGTGGCTGCCACGGCGGGCACACCGCTCGCCGATGCGATCGGCGTCTACAAGGAGATCGAGGATTCGCGCCGGGGCAGCGGGTTCAGCTTCACGGACATCGCTGCGGATCGCGCCGGCACGGTGTTCGGGCAGCACGCGACCCGATCCGCGGCCTCCGCCCGCGCGCTGCAGGACAAGCTGGCCGCTGGGTTGGTCGAAGCCGATTTCATGCCGCCCGCCCGCGATCTGCCGGAGGGCTTGTCGGAGGCGGAGTTCAAGCGTCGCTTCGGTGGGCCCGATGCACCGCCGTACCGCAAGGTCATGCAGCAGATCGAACGACGATTGGAGAATCTGGCGCTTTACCAGTGACCCAACCGAGCTTCGGGCTTACTTGCGCAGAAGTTCGAACACCTTGCGCGCCGCACCCGTCGCCGCGCCGACCGGATCCTTGCGGATCGCCCGCTCTTGCTCGGCGATCATCAGGTAGAGGCCGTCCAGGGCTTTGCGGGTCACGTAGTTTTCGATGCGCTCGTCCTTGCTGACGAGCCCGAGCTGGGATCCGCGTTCCACCAGACCGTTGTACTGGCCGGCAAGGCCGCTCTTGTCGGTCCAGGCCGTGACGATGGGCAGGAAGCGCTGCGTAAGCTGGGCGGAGGTCACGCGCCGGAAGTAATCCGTGGCGGCGGTGTCGCCTCCAGTGAGGATGCCTTTGGCATCCTGCACGCTCATTTTCTTGACGGCGTCGACGAGCAGCGCCTTCGCTTCCGGGACTGCCGATTCGGCGGCGCGATTCATCGTCAGCACGAGCTCGTCGGCTTGCTTCTTCATGCCCATCAGTCGCAGGCCGCTCTCGATCCGGCGCAGGTTGTCGGGCAGGGGAATCTTCACCTTCGGGTTGCCCAGAAACCCGTCGCTGCGGCCGAGCAGCTCGACCGCTTTGGCAGCGCCTTGCGACAGGGCATCCTTCATGCCGACGGCGGCGTCCTGGTTGCTCAAGCTTGACAGATCGAGGGCACGCGCAGGCACGGCGGCCAGGATGACAGCAGCAGCCAAAAAGCCGAGAATCGTTTTCATGATGGTCTTCCGACGGTTGAGGGCATTCGCGAGCACCGCATGGCGACGACATCGCGCGATTTACTTTAGCCTGTTCGCCGTCGCGGTGGCAATCGCCGCGGCAATTGTTTTCGATTCGGATCCGCCGCGACCGGCGCCGGCCGTCGAGATGATGACCATCGAGGGCGAGCGAGTCGCGCTGGCGGATCTGCGCGGCAAAGTGGTGCTGCTCAATTTCTGGGCGACCGACTGCAGCGTCTGCCTGAAGGAAATGCCGGCGATGGCACGACTCTACCTGGAACTGCGTCCGCGCGGCCTGGATGCCGTTTTCGTCGCGATGCCGCATGATCGGCCCGATCACGTGCTTGCCTACGCGCGCCGCGCGCAGTTGCCGTTCAAGGTGGCGCTCGATGTCCAGGGAACCGTTGTGCGGTCATTCGGCGACATTCGCGCCACGCCGACCACGCTCATCATCGACAAGCGGGGGGACATCGTGCAAACGATACTGGGCGAGCCGGACTTCGACCGACTGCGTCGATTCATCGTTGGCAAGCTCGACGAGTCGGTCTGAGCGACCGGCGCTCCGGCGAACCGTTCAGGCTACGCCAGCGCCGTGGGCCTGCTGATCCGCGTGATAACTGGAGCGCACCAGCGGTCCGCACGCCGCATGCGCGAAACCCAATGCCTTGGCGATCGCTTCGAAGCGATCGAATTGCGCCGGTTCGACGTAGCGCAGCACCGGCAGGTGGTGCGCGGACGGCTGCAGATACTGGCCGATGGTGAGCATATCGACGTCGTGCGCCCGCAAGTCGCGCATCACCTGCTCGATCTCCTCATCGGTCTCTCCAAGGCCGAGCATCAGCCCCGACTTGGTCGGAATATCGGGGTGTCGCGCCTTGAAGTCGCGCAGCAGTTTCAGCGAATGCGCGTAGTCCGATCCGGGACGAGCTTGTCGGTACAGGCGCGGAACGGTCTCCAGATTGTGATTCATCACATCGGGAGGCGCCTCCGAGAGGCGTTCGAGCGCCGTTTCCAGCCGGCCGCGGAAGTCGGGTACGAGAACTTCGACACGCGTGTTCGGCGAGCGCTCGCGAACAGCGCGGATGCAGGCCACGAAATGACCGGCGCCGCCGTCCCGCAGATCGTCGCGGTCGACGCTGGTAATGACGACGTAGGCAAGGCGCATTGCAGCGATGGTATCCGCCAGCCGGACGGGCTCTTCGGCATCGGGAGGTTTCGGACGTCCGTGGGCCACGTCGCAAAACGGGCAACGGCGCGTGCACAGGTCGCCCAGAATCATGAAGGTCGCGGTGCCCTTGCCGAAGCACTCGCCGATGTTCGGGCAACTCGCCTCTTCGCACACCGTGTGCAATCCATGACTGCGCAGCGCCTGCTTGACCTCGTTGAAGCGCGCACTGTCGCCGAGGCGAACCCGGATCCAGTCCGGCTTCTTCAGGCGCTCGGCCGCAACGACCTTGATCGGTATGCGGGCAGTCTTGGCCTGCCCCTTCTCCTTGTCCTGAATGTTGCTCATGATGCGGCGGCCTTCGTGTTGGCTAAGTGCTCGGTGACGATCCCGGTCAACTCGTCTGCGACAGTTTCGATCGAAGTCTGAATGCCTAGATCGCGCAACTGGGTCACGGGCAGGCCTCGATAACCGCACGGGTCGATCAGACCGAATGGGCTCAGGTCCATGTCGACGTTGAGCGACAGACCGTGATAGCAGCGCCCGTGACGGATGCGCAAGCCGAGCGCCGCGATCTTGGCACCCTCGACATAGACGCCGGGTGCGTCGATGCGCCCCTCGGCCTCGACGCCATGACGCGCGAGCAAGTCTATCACGGCGCGTTCCAGCATGCGGACGAAGGCGCGTACGCCGAGACCAAGGCGGTTCAGGTCGAGCAGCGTATAGAGCACGACCTGGCCGGGGCCGTGGTAGGTGATCTGCCCGCCTCGGTCGATGCGCACGACCGGGATGGTCGAGGCGATCGCCGGCAGGTGCTCCTCTCGCCCCGCGATGCCGACGGTGTACACGGGCGGGTGCTCGACCTGCCACAATTCATCGGGCGTGTCGGGCTCGCGGCTCGCCGTAAACGCCTGCATGGCCTGCCAGGTGGGCGGGTAATCGACGCGCCCGAGGCGGCGCACGAGCATCACAGCACCATGACGACCAGCGGATGGTCGCACAGCGCCTGGTAGAGCGCGTCCAATTGCACTCGGGAGGTGGCACGCACCGTGCAGGTCAACGAGAGGTACTTGCTTTGGCGGCTGGTACGCATCTCCACGCTGGCGGGATCGAAATCCGGGGCGTGTTGTTTGACCACATCGACCACCGCCTGAGCGAACCCCGGCGCCGTCTTGCCCATGATCTTGATGGGGAAGTCGCACGGATACTCGATCAGTGATTCGTCGGCGGCGGCCATGGCGGTTGGGCTAGGAAGGGTCAGGGTGGCGAATCACGCGCGACGCATCACGGTGCGCTTGTAGTCCTGGTAGAGCTTGTATATGCGCTTGTAGGCTGGACCGGGCTTGCCGCTGCCCACCGGTTTGCCGTCGAGTCGGGTGACCGCCAATACCTCTTTGGTGGCCGACGTGAGCCAGATCTCGTCCGCCGCCCGTACCTCGTCCTCGGTGACTTCGCGCAGCACCAGCGGCATCTTCGCCTTGCGGGCCAGTTCCATCACGACGTCGTTGGTGGTTCCCGGCAGGACCAGATGGTTGTTCGGCGGCGCGGCAATCTGCTTGCCCCGGACGACGAAGACGTTGCTCGACGAAGCCTCGGAAAGAAAGCCGTCGCGGAACATGATCGTTTCGATGCACCCGGCCTCGGCGGCGCGCTGGCGCATCAGCACGTTCCCGAGCAGCGAAGTCGACTTGATGTCGCAGCGCAGCCAGCGGTTGTCCGTGGCCGTGATGCAGGCGACCCCTTCGGCGACATGCTTGCGATCCGGGACCGACAGCGCGTTGCTCATGAGAAAGACGGTGGGCTCGGCGTGGCTCGGAAAGGCGTGGTCGCGCTTGGCCACGCCGCGCGTGACCTGGATATAGACGGCCTGGTCTTTCCACGTCGGATGCAGTTTCGCCATTTTCCTCACCAATTGGCTCCACCGCGCGAGCGTCATGGGATTGGCGAGCTTGATCGCATCGAGACTTTTCTGCAGACGCTCCAGGTGCTGCACCAACCGAAACGGATATCCGGAGTAGACCGGGATGACCTCGTAGACGCCGTCGCCGAAGATGAAACCGCGGTCAAGGACCGGAATTCGCGCTTCCTCGATCGGCGTGAATTCGCCGTTCAGATACACCGTTTGCGCTTGCATACACTCCCCTATTTGAAGAACAGCCGCATCGCGTCCCAACCGCGAGCGAAGATGTTGCCGAGTTCGACCTTCTCGATCGCCACGACCGGGACTTCGGTCAAGGGCTTGCCGTCCAGCGCTATCTTCATCGTGCCCACGCGCTGTCCCGCGGCCACCGGAGCGACCAGCGGCTGTTGACTCTCCAGGGTGGCCTTGAGCTTGTCCGCCTGGCCTTTGGGCAGGGTGAAGTACAGATCGCGGTCGAAACCTGCGTTGAGCGTGTCGGAGCGGCCCTTCCAGACTTTGAGACTCGCGATCGACTGACCTTTTTCGTACAGCCTCACCGTATCGTAGAACTGGAAGCCGAAGTTGAGCAGTTTCTGGCTTTCGCTTGCCCGCGCATTGCTCGATTCCGCGCCAAGCAGCACGAGCACCAGGCGACGCTCGCCGCGCTTGGCCGAACTCATCAGACACCAGCCCGCACTTTTGGTATGGCCGGTCTTCAAGCCATCCACGCTCGGATCGGTCCAGAGCAGGCGATTGCGGTTGGGCTGCTTGATCTTGTTGTAGGTGTACTCCTTGATGGAGTACATCGGATAGTGCTCGGGATGATCCCGAATCAGCGCGGCGGCGAGCCGGGCGAGATCGCTGGCGGTCGTGTAATGCTGAGGATGGGGCAGCCCCGTCGAATTGACGAAGTTGGAGTTGACCAGACCCAGCCGCTTCGCCTCCTTGTTCATGAGCTGAGCGAAGCTCTCCTCCGAGCCTGCGATGGCTTCAGCCAGCGCGATGGAGGCATCGTTGCCGGACTGCACGATCATGCCGTGCAGCAGTTCGGTCACGGTGACCGGGATGCGCGGGTCGATGAAGGTGCGCGAGCCTTCGGCCTTGCGCGCCGCCTCGGACACGGGGACCTGCTGGTCCGGCTTGAGCGTTTTCTGCTTCAAGGCGTTGAAGGCGATGTAGGCGGTCATCACTTTCGTGAGGGACGCCGGTTCCACGCGCTCGTCGGCATTGAGACCGGCGAGCGTCTGGCTCGATTGGTAGTCGAACAGCAAATACGATTTTGCGGCCACGGACGGAGGCGTGGGCGTGGCTTGCCCCTGGGCGGCTGCGCTGAGGACGAGAATGAAGAGGGCGAAGAGAGCTTTCATGCTTTCCTTGATGGGTTGGCCGGCAGCATGGACGCAGGCGTTCTCGCTTTTGCGAGGCGCGCGCGGCCATGGCGGTACTCGGAGCAGACGATTATAGCCGGGGGCAGCACAGCCCCCTAGGGAGCATGACCACGCGCGGATGCAACAGTTCGCCGTGTGCCGATCCGTGTTGAGGGCCGTCTCGGTGGTGAATCCGGCCCATGCGAGCGTTACAATCGCGCATCGTCCATTTACGTGTGCGCCCAGCCATGGCCAACGAGCCGACCAACCCCCAGCACAAGGCGGCCATTCTGGCCGAAGCCCTACCCTACATCCGTCGCTTTCACGGCAAGACGATCGTCATAAAGTACGGCGGCAATGCGATGACCGACGAGAAGCTCAAGCAGAGCTTCGCCCACGACGTCGTCCTCCTGAAGCTCGTAGGCATGAATCCGGTCGTGGTGCATGGCGGCGGCCCGCAGATCGACGATCTGCTCAAGCGTCTGGGCATGCAGGGCGTCTTCGTGCAAGGCATGCGGGTAACCGACAGCGCGACCATGGACGTCGTCGAAATGGTCCTCGGCGGGGCGGTCAACAAAGAGATCGTGAATCTCATCAACAACCACGGGGGGCGGGCGGTGGGCCTCACGGGCAAGGACGGCAGCTTCATCCGCGCGCGCAAGATGATGGTGCCCGACAAGGACAAGGCCGAATCGTGGATCGATATCGGGCAGGTCGGCGAGATCGAAAGCATCGATCCGGGGATCGTGAATCTTCTGGATTCGGCCGATTTCATTCCGGTGGTCGCTCCGATCGGAGCCGGCAAGAACGGCGAAACGTACAACATCAATGCCGACCTCGTCGCCGGCAAGCTGGCCGAAATTCTGAAGGCCGAGAAGCTCATCGTGCTGACCAATACCGCGGGCGTGCTCGACAAGGCGGGCAATCTGCTCACGGGCCTCACGGCGCGTCGCATCGACGAGCTGTTCGAGGATGGCACCATATCGGGCGGCATGCTGCCCAAGATCAGCGCGGCCCTGGACGCTGCTCGCAGCGGGGTGAAAAGCGTGCACATCATCGACGGGCGCGTCGAGCATGCGGTATTGCTTGAAGTTCTCACCGATCAGGGCGTGGGCACGCTGATCCGCTCGCACTGAGTGCCTGCATCCGGCGTGTACACTTGGATCTTCGATCTCGACAACACGCTGCACGACGCCAGTCCGCACATCTTCCCGCACATGAACCGGTCGATGACCGCCTATGTGCGCGATCACCTGGAGTTGGACGAGCAGGCCGCGGGCGAGCTGAGGCAGCGCTACTGGCGGTTGTACGGCGCGACCTTGCTGGGCCTGATGCGCCATCACGGCACCGATCCGGCTCATTTCCTGCGCGAGACGCATCGCTTCGCCGAACTGGAGCGCATGGTGATCAAGGAAGCCGGGTTGCGCGGCACCCTGCGCTGCCTGCGAGGGCGTCGCATCGTGTTCTCGAATGCGCCGGTGCACTATGCGAGGGCTGTGCTGAAGGTCTTGCGCATCGGCGACCTGTTCGACGATGTGTTCACCATCGAGCACACACGTTTTCGGCCCAAGCCGGACGCCTATGGGTTTCTCCTGCTGCTGCGCAAGAACCGGCTGCAAGCGCGGCAATGTATCATGGTGGAAGATTCGCTCGAGAATCTTTGCACCGCAAAGAGACTCGGTATGCGTACGGTTTGGCTGAGCCGGGCCCACAACGCACCTGATTTCGTCGACTACACCGTCCGAAGCATGCGTGCACTCAAGCGCATCGGCAGTCGGCTGCAATGACCGGGCTCTTCGGCGGATCGGCGAACGGCGGCAAGGCGCTCCAACGGCAGGCATTCGCGAGGGGAAAAACAACAATGCCGGGCAGAAAACCTGGGCAACGCAAGGTCGAGATCCTGCACACGCTGGCGCGCATGCTCGAAACCCCGCGCTGGGAGAAGATCACCACGGCTGCGCTCGCTGCCCGGCTGGATGTCTCGGAAGCTGCGCTCTATCGACATTTCGCCAGCAAGGCGCAGATGTACGAGGGGTTGATCCAGTTCATCGAGGACAGCGTCTTCGGGCTCATCAACCGGATCGGCGCCGAAGAGCCGAGCGGGCTGAGGCAGATCGAGAAGACGGTGACGCTGCTGCTCGGGTTCGCGCAGAAGAATCCCGGCATGACGCGGGTCCTGAACGGGGATGCGCTCGTCTACGAAGACCCGCGGCTGCAGGCCCGGATCAATCAATTGCTCGACCGGGTGGAGGCGAGCCTGAAACAGTCGCTGCGGTTCGCCATCCAGCAGGAGGAGGTTCCTGCCGATATCGATCAGGCAGCGTATGCGAATCTGCTGCTCAGCCTGGTGATCGGGCGCTGGCAGCAGTTCGCGAAGAGCGGGTTCAAGCGCGATCTGATGGCCATGTGGCCCGAGCAGTGGAAGAGCGTGCTCAATTCATTCTAGGTTCTCGAGAGCACTGGACCGTTACGGCATCGAGCCGCACGCATAAGGGGAAATCGCGATGGCAGACATCAGTACTCACCAGCTCGCCGAGCTCTTGGTCGGCATCGCGCGTGCTCAGCAGGCCATCATCGAGGCCGTCGAGTCGAGCAAGCCTGGTTTCCGTTCGACCCATCTTTCGCCTGCGCTCGTCAACGCGGCTCGAGTGCGCGACATGCATCGCCCGTTGCAGCTGGCCGACTTGCCGGCGCGGGTACTGATGCAGTGCATGGGGCGCAACGGCGCGGACGTGGATCATATCGCCCGGGATCTCACCGAACTGCTCGGGCGAACGGCGCATGATCCCGATTCGCTCGACATGACCAAGTAACCGGCCCGGTTCGCGGCGCTAAACCGCGCAGACCGGGCATTTCGGGTCTCGCGCCAGCCGCATGCTGCGCCATTCCATGTCCAGGGCATCGAGCACCAGCAGGCGCCCGTTGAGCGTGCGGCCCGTTCCCGTGAGCAGCTTGATGGTTTCAGCCGCCTGGGTGGCGCCGACGATTCCCGTGAGCGGCGCGAACACGCCCATCACCGCACACCGCACTTCCTCCGTTTCGGTGTCCTCGCTGAACAGGCAGGCATAGCAGGGGCTATCCGACGAACGCAGGTCGAAGACGCTGATCTGACCGTCGAAGCGGATGGCCGCCCCGGAGACCAGCGGCACGCGATGGGCGACGCACGCCCGGTTCACTGCGTGGCGGGTCGCGAAATTGTCGCAGCAGTCCAGCACGACGCTGCAATCGGCCACGTGCGCCATCAGACCTTGCGCATCCAGGCGTGCTTCGAGGGCGATCACTTCGATGTCGGGGTTCAGTTCCAGCAGCGTCTGGCGCGCCGACTCGACCTTCGGGCGGCCGATAGACGCCGTTCGGTGCGCGATCTGTCGCTGCAGGTTGGTGAGATCCACGCTGTCCGCGTCGCAGAGGGTGATGCGACCGACGCCCGCGGCAGCGAGGTACATCGCCGCAGGCGAGCCCAGGCCGCCGGCGCCGACGACCAGGGCGTGGCTCGCGAGCAGGCGCTCCTGGCCCTCGACGCCGATTTCGGGCAGAAGGATGTGGCGGCTGTAGCGCAGAAGTTGGTCGTCGTTCATGGGCGGGCTCGGACAGTCTGGGAATGACGGCAGATGGACGCGGATGGCGCGTCGGGACGATGAGAACCTCAGTGTTGCCGGGGAGCGGCGCAGATTGCACGCCGACGCTCAGGCCGGGCGTCGATTGTCCCCGCAAGCGGAGCAAAAGAAAACGCCCGGCACAGGCCGGGCGTTTCGCGGGGGACTCGCGTGAAGGTTACGGAGCCTTCGCCAGCACGGGCTGACCCTTCAGGTGATTCAGTGCCTGGTTCAGCTGGAAATCGTCCTTGGAGACGATTTCTCCGGGCGCCAGAGGCTTGGGTTTCGGCCGCGGTATCGGTTGGGCGTTGGTCTCCGTGGGCTGGGGCGCTGCCTCGGGCTTGGCGCCTGCGCCGCCTTTCTCGCGGTCGCGGTCGTTCAACAGATGGCGACCCAGATCGGCTTCGCGCACCCGCAGGCTCTGGTCGCTGGGATTGAACGGGTCCTCGACGATGAAATCCGGCGTGATGCCCTTGGCCTGTATCGAACGACCGTTGGGTGTGTAGTACCGAGCGGTGGTGAGCTTGATCGCGGTATTGTTCCCAAGCGGCATGATGGTCTGCACCGACCCCTTGCCGAACGTCTGGGTTCCCAGGATGGTCGCCCGCTTGTGGTCCTGCAAGGCGCCGGCCACGATCTCGGAGGCAGAAGCCGATCCGCCGTTGACCAGTACCACGACGGGAACGTCCTTGACCTCCGGGGGCAGGCGCTGAATGTAGTCGTCGCGGCTGCGTCCGCGCAGGTAGAACTCGCTGCTTGCATTGAGCTTCATCTTCGCGTCCGGGGTGCGGCCATCGGTATAGACGACCAGCGAATTCTGCGGCAGGAAGGCGGCTGAAACCGCGACCGCGCCATTGAGCAAGCCGCCCGGATCGTTGCGCAAATCGAGAATCAGCCCCTTGAGCGCCTTCTGGTTCTGCTTGTAGAGACCGTCGATCGCCTTCACCAGGGTCTCGCCCGTGTGCTCCTGAAACTGGGAGATGCGCACGTAGCCGTAGTCGGGCTCGATCAGCTTCGAGCGTACGCTCTGGATCTTGATGACGGCACGCACCAGCGTGACGGTGAACGGCGCGGGTTCGCCTTTGCGGGCGATGGTCAGGGTGATCTTGCTGTTGGGCTTGCCGCGCATGCGCTTGACGGCGTCGTTGAGCGACATGCCTTTGACGGCCGTGTCGTCGAGTTTGATGATGAGGTCGCCGGGCTTCAGGCCGGCGCGGGCGGCAGGCGTGTCATCGATCGGTGCGACCACGCGAACGAAGCCGTCTTCCATGCCGACTTCGATTCCGAGGCCGCCGAATTCGCCCTGCGTGCCGACCTGCAATTCCCGGAAGGCATCCTGGTCGAGATAGGCCGAGTGCGGATCCAGACCGGTCAGCATGCCGTTGATCGCCTCGGTGAAGAGCTTCTTGTCATCCACCGGCTCGACGTAGTTGCGCTTGATCGCCTCGAACACATCGGTGAAGGCTCGCATCTCCTCCACAGGGAGCGGCGTAAGGGAGCGCTGCGCCACCGCCGAGTAGTTGATGCTGATCATTACGCCGACAACGATGCCAACCGTGATCAGACCGATCTGCCGCCATTTACTGAACATGCATTTGACTCCCGTCGCGTCAGAGCGCGAGCTGCCAGGCTACTTGAGATTCAACCAACCCAAGGGATCGAAAGGCTTACCTTGATGCCTCAATTCAAAGTATAAACCGCTCGCGGTATTCCCGCCGCTCGATCCCACGGTCGCCACGGTGTCGCCGCCGCGCACAGGATCACCGGCGCGACCCATCAGGGCTTCGTTGTTGCCGTAGAGACTCATGAAACCGTCGCCATGATCGAGGATGAGGAGATTACCGAAACCTCGCAGCCAGTCGGCGAAAACGATGCGCCCGGCCGCGACTGCCCGGACCTCTCTGCCCGCGGGCGCCTGTATGAACAACCCGCGCCACGATTGCCCGCCATCTGCCCGTGGACTCCCAAACCGCCCTACGAGTTCCCCGCGTACGGGCATGAGCAGTTTTCCCTTCAGCTGCTCGAACACGGAATCGCCCAGCGCGGCGCTCGGTGATGGGCTCGGTGAAGGGCTCGGCGATGGTCTCGCGGTTCGGGGCGGGGGCAAGTCGGCCCGGGGCGGAGGCTTGCGCGCCGCGAGTTTCCGGGCGAGTTCTTCCACGAGTTTGGTGAGCCGACGTTCGTCCTGTGCCAGGGCGCTTGCCTCACGCCGTTGCCGCTGCAGCTGCGTTGCGATGCTGGCGAGCGCTGCCTTGCGATTGTCTCGCTCGGCATCCAGACGCTGCCGCTCGGCGACCTGCGCCTTTTCGATGGCCGCGAGTTCGGCCCGCCGCTGCGCCGATTCTTCGCTCAGCCGATGCAGCGACTCGGCATGCGTGCGCAGGGTGTCGAGGATGTCCTTGCGGGCGAGTGCGATGTAATCGAGATAGACGCTGGTGCGGGCGATCTCGTTCGGATTTCTGCCGCTGGCCAGGGCCCGCAAGGGCCCGGCCGGGCCGGCGATATACTGCTGGTAGAGCAGCCGCGCAGCGAGTTCCCGCTGCTTGCCCAGCCGTCCTTCGACGCCTTGCCGCCGTGCTTCGACCTCTTCCAGCTGGCGATCGGCTTGCGTTTTGGCCGCGGCGAGTTCAGCCAGCTTGCGGTTGGCATCCGAGATGGCCTGCTCGGAGCGATTCAATGCGTCGAGAGCTTCGCTGCGGGTACTCTCGCCGCGCGCGATGTCGCCCTTGAGGGCTTCCAGCTTGGAGCGCAGCGATTTGAGTTCTTCGCTGGGCGCCGTTGCGGCGCCTGCCGGCGGACCCGCCAGCAGCAACGCCATGAGCAGCAGACTTGCGAGCCCGATCACTGCAACGTGATGAGCGCTTTGCCGGTCATCTCCGCCGGCTGCGGCACGCCCATCATGGCGAGCAGCGTCGGCGCGATATCGCTCAACGCACCGGTCGGCGCCGTCCGGGCCGGCCGCCCGACGTACAGCAGGGGCACCGGATTGGTCGTGTGTGCCGTGTGCGCCTGCTGTGTCTGCGGGTCGGCCATCATCTCTGCGTTGCCGTGATCGGCGGTGATGAGGACTTCGCCGCCGATCTCTCGCATGGCTTCCACGGCCCGGCCCAGGCATACGTCGAGGGCTTCGATGGCGCGGGTGGCTGCTTCGAGGTTGCCGGTGTGTCCCACCATGTCGGCATTGGCGTAGTTGCAGATGATGGCGTGGAAGCGCTTGCTGCGTATGGCTTGCACCAGTTTGTCGGTGACCTCGGCGGCGCTCATCTCCGGCTGCAGATCATAGGTGGCCACCTTGGGGGAAGCGACCAGAATGCGCTCCTCGCCGTCATAGGGTGCTTCCACGCCGCCGTTGAGGAAGTAAGTGACATGCGCGTACTTTTCGGTCTCGGCGATGCGCAACTGACGCAGGCCCAGGCCGGCGATGTATTGCCCGAACCCGTTGTCTACCGTCTGCGGGGCGAAGGCGACGGGCAGGTTGAATTCTTCGCCGTAGCTCGTGAGCGTGCAGTAGTAGGCGAGCTTGGGCAGGACGGTCCGCGCAAAGCCGTCGAAGCCCGGATCCGTCAAGGCCCGAGTCATCTGACGGGCGCGGTCGGCGCGGAAGTTCATGAAGACGACCGCATCGCCATCACGAATCGCGCACGACGCGTTGCCATCGCTGCGGATCACGGTCGGTTCGACGAATTCATCGCTTTCGCCGCGGGCGTACGCTGCCGCCAGCCCAGCGAGCGCGCTTTCGGCTTCATGCCCTGCCTTGCCCTCGGTCAGCAGCCGATACGCCACTTCGGTGCGCTCCCAGCGCTTGTCCCTGTCCATCGCGAAGAAGCGCCCGCAGATCGATCCGACCCGGGCGCCCGGATGGGCGTCGCAGTGTTCTTGCAGCTTGCGCAACGAATCCGCCGCGCTCTTGGGCGGCGTGTCGCGGCCATCGAGGAAGGCATGGACACAGATCTTCTTCGCGCCGCTGGCCGCAGCCATGTCGATCAGCGCGAAGATCTGCTCCTCGTGACTGTGGACGCCGCCGGGAGACAGCAGGCCCAGGACGTGCAGGGTGGCATCATGCCCTCGCACCGTGTCCACCGCTGCGGCGAGCACGGGGTTCTTGGCCAGTTCGCCATTGCGGATGGCCAGTTCGATGCGCGTGAATTCCTGAAACACCACCCGGCCTGCGCCGATGTTGAGATGACCGACTTCCGAGTTGCCCATCTGGTCGGGCGGCAGGCCCACATGCAGCTCCGAAGCGTTGATGGTGGTATGCGGGAAGCTCGACCAATAACGGTCCCAGTTCGGCTTGCGTGCACGATGGATGGCGTTGTCGGCGCCGTCTTCGCGGTAGCCGAAGCCGTCGAGGATGATGAGCAGTACGGGCGTGACGTTCATGATGGGCAGAGGATGACTCGGCAGAAAAAGTTCAACGTCGAAGGCAGCGGCTCGGGCGGGACCGACGCGGCGGGCGGTGCGCGCAGTCGCCCGGCGACCATCGGCAAGGCCTCCATTCTATGCTATTCTGCGGCGCCTTTGCGGCGGCAAATCAAGCAGTTCTGTGCTGCGCGCCCGATTCGTGCCGCGCCCACGGCAGTCCGCTTCCTTCTTCGACAGTGAATTTATGCAACCGGACATCCTGACGTTTCTGAAGAACAATATCTTTCTGGTCGCCATCTGTGTCGTCAGTGGCGGCTTGTTGCTGTGGCCGCTGATCCAGAAACTGACCACGGGCGGCAAGGAAGTCAGCGTGCCGGAAGCGATTCAACTCATCAACCGCAGCGATGCCGTCGTCCTCGACGTTCGCGATGCCGCGGAATTCACGGCCGGGCATATCCCGAACTCGCGTCACATTCCAGTCGGCGAGATCGGCAAGCGTCTCAAGGAACTCGAGAAGTTCAAGCAGCGTCCGATCATCGTCAACTGCCGCAGCGGCACCCGCTCGGCGAGCGCTTGCGCGGTGTTGCGCAAGAACGGGTTCGAGCAGGTGGTCTCGCTCCGGGGCGGGATGTTGGGATGGCAGCAGGCAAGCATGCCGGTCGAAAAATAGGGCCGCTCGAAGCGGCGCATGTCGGAGTGATTCCGTGCAGAAAATTCTCATGTATTGCACCGCGGTCTGCCCTTATTGCGTTCGGGCAGAGCAACTGTTGCGCGCTAAGGGCGTGCAGGAGATCGAGAAGGTGCGCATCGATCTCGATCCCGATCGCCGCGCGGAGATGATGACGCGGACCGGTCGGCGCACGGTACCGCAGATCTACATCGGCGAGCAGCACGTCGGGGGGTGCGACGATCTGTATGCCCTGAACGATGCGGGCAAACTGGACACGCTCCTGAGCGCTTGAGCGGCCGGCGGGCCGCGCCGCTGCGATCCCCCGGGGTCGCGCGACGAGCGCAGCGTGCCGCCGCGACTCACCACGATCCACCGCAGTGTTTCACTCTTGACCCGCGGGCGCCTGCGTCCGGGCGCCAAGTGAAATGCTGTACCATTCTTCGTACTTTCCTGAGGAGTTCCAATGAGCGAGCCTATTCAGCCGGTTTTCACGATCGACAAGCTGTACGTCAAGGATTTGTCGGTCGAGATCCCGAACGCCCCCCAGATATTCCTGGAGCGCGAGCAGCCCAAGGTCGATCTGCAGATCCAGAACGGCGCCGGACAAATCGGCGACGGCGTGTACGAGGCGTTCCTGACGGCGACGGTCACGGCGAAGGTCGGCGAGAAAACGATGTTTCTGATCGAAGTCACGCAAGCCGGCATCTTTCAGATTCGCAATCTCGGTCAGGAAGACATGGATGTCGTACTGGGCGTGGGCTGTCCGAACATTCTCTATCCTTATTTGCGCGAGGTCGTGACGGATTCGGCGACCCGGGCCGGCTTCATGCCGGTCGTGCTGGCCCCGATGAACTTCGAGGCGCTGTACATGCAACGACAGCAACAGCAGGAGCAGCAGCAACAAGGCATCATCGCTCCGGGCGGAAACGCCTAGGCGACCCGGGTCGCGAGGGCGCGCATGAGCGAACGAACGACAGCGGCATGGGCTGCATGTGCGGCCCTGTTCGCGGGGAGCCTGCTCATCGCGCCGGTGAGCGGCGCCAGTGATTACCGGTCGGTCGCCGAGAACGCCACGATCTTCTACGACGCGCCGTCGACCAAATCCAAGCGCCTGTTCGTGCTCGGCGCGGGCTACCCGCTGGAGGTCATGGTGACTCTGGAGGGCTGGACCAAAGTTCGGGACGCCGGCGGCAGCATAGGCTGGGTCGAGGCGCGTGCGTTGAGCGCCAAACGTATTGTCGTCGTTCGAGCCAGTGTCGCCGAAGCCCGCGCGGCTCCGGAAGCGGGCGCAAAGCCGGCCTTCCGCGTGGCGCGCAACGTGATGCTCGAGTGGGTCGAGACGCTTCCCACCGGGTGGACCCGGGTTAGGCATCCCGACGCAGGCCAGGCCTTCATCCTCACTGCCGATCTCTGGGGGTCATGAGAGTCGGCGTGCTCGGGGCGGGCGCCTGGGGAACCGCGCTCGCCATCAGCCTTGCCGCCGAGCACGAGATCGCGCTCTGGGCGCGTAATGCCGCTCATGCGCAGGCGCTGGCCCGAGCCCGCGAAAATCTGCGGTACTTGCCGGACTGCGCGATTCCTGCCGCCGTGACCATCTCGTCCGATTGGTCCGTCGTCGATGGGTGCGAGACGGTCGTCTGCGCCGTCCCCATGGCGGGACTGCGCGAAGTTCTCGGCGGCCTGCGCTCATCCTCTGCGCACGTGGTACTCGCCTGCAAAGGATTCGAGCAAGGCAGCGCCATGCTGCCTCACGAGGTTCTGCGGGACGTCTTGCCGGGGAGTGCGGCCTGCGCGCTATCCGGACCGAGCTTCGCCAAGGAGGTCGCGCGCGGCTTGCCCGCGGCGGTGGTGCTCGCATCGGACGATGCGGCGCTGTCCGCGCGCTTGGCTCGCCTGTTGAACAGCAATCGGCTGCGCATGTATTCGAACGACGACCTCGTCGGTGTCGAGGTGGCTGGTGCGACCAAGAACGTGATGGCGATCGCAGCGGGCATTTGCGACGGATTGGGCCTGGGATTGAACGCGCGCGCTGCCATGATGACCCGCGGGCTGGCAGAGGTTTCCCGTCTGGGGCTCAAGCTCGGCGGCCGCACCGAAACCTTCCTGGGCCTGGCGGGCGCGGGAGATCTCATACTCACGTGCACCGGTGATTTGTCGCGCAATCGCACGGTGGGCTTGCGTCTGGCCGCGGGCGCAGCCATCGACGAGATCTTGCATGGTCTCGGTCACGTGGCCGAAGGGGTGAGCACGGCCTACGAGGTTGCGCGCCTCGCGCAAAGCATCGGTGTCGATATGCCGATCACCCGCGCGGTGTGCGCGGTATTGCGTGGCGAGCTGCTGCCGGCGAGGGCCGTCGCCTTGCTGCTGGAGCGCGATCCCAGATCCGAGTTTTGACGGCGTCCTACCCGGAGCCGCCGAAGCCTGCCTGCCGCCATGCCTCGTAGACGAGGACCGCCACGGCATTGGAGAGATTGAGGCTGCGGCTCGTGGCCAGCATGGGCAGGCGGACGACGGTATCCGGATCGAGCGCGCCCAGCATCTGCGCAGGCAAGCCGCGGGTTTCGGGACCGAAGAGAAACACGTCCCCGGCCCGATAGGCGACCTCGTCGTAGCGACGCCGCCCGCGGGTCGAGAGCGCGAACCAGCGTCGATCGGCAAGCGTGCTCCTGCAGGCATCGAGCGAGGGATGGACGACCGCCTGTGCACGGTCGCGATAGTCGAGTCCCGCGCGACGCAGCCTGTGGTCGGAGAGGACGAAGCCGAGCGGCTCGATCAGATGCAGCCTCGCGCCGACGTTCGCGCACAGACGCATTACATTGCCCGTGTTGGGCGGGATCTCCGGTTCGTAGAGGACGATTTCGAACACGCTGCGTGCGGGCTTGCCTGCAGGGCCAGCCACTCTTTTTTTGTCGTGGTAGGGTCGAGTGCTTGCCGGTATCCGCATCACCCGGCATCGCGATTTGCGTTCAATATAGCAGAGCCGCCTCGATAGCCCGTGGGGTGGCCAGCATCCCATCGACCCGATAACCACCGCCTCGAAGGAGCACTCATGGCACGAGACACAGAAGCCCGACTGCAATCGCTCGGTATCCGCCTGCCCGCGGTGAGGACGCCGACCGCGAACTATGTGCAATATGCTCGCGCTGGAGGACTGATCTTCATCGCCGGGCAGATCTGTCAGGCGGAAGGTCACGGCTTTTGCATGGGCAAGGTCGGCGGCAGCATCGATCTTGCCACCGCCCAGAAAGCCGCGCGCGTTTGCGGGATCAACATCCTCGCGGTGCTGGCCAGCGCATGCGACGGCGATCTCGATCGGGTGGCGCGCTGCGTGCGCCTGGGCGGATTCGTCAACGTCGCACCGGGGTTCACCGACGTCCCGCTCGTGGTCAACGGCGCCTCCGACCTGATCGTGGAAGTCTTCGGCGATGCCGGACGTCATGCGCGCACGGCGGTCGGGGTGGCCGAACTGCCTCGCGGTGCCGCAGTGGAGGTCGATGCGATTTTCGAACTGGCATCATGAGCTGTCCGCACGACTGGGAGGCGGCCGATGCCTGTGATACGGTGCAGGCTAGAGCATCCTTCGGAGTCGACACATGGAACAGAGCACAGCGAGAGGCTACACCGTCAACGCGCGCTCCACGGACACGTTCGGACGCGTCCTGTGCAGCGCGCGCAACCATCACTTCGTCGTCGACGGCCCGGTGCAGAACGGCTGCCCGGGCGAGGCGGTGACGCCCGCGGAGATGTTCCTCGCGGCCATTGCGGCGTGCGGGGTCGAACTGCTGCAGTCGCTCGCCAAGGAGGCGAAGGCGGGCCTGCGTGGCATCGCGGTGGAGATTTCCGGATTGCTCGATCGCAGCAAGCCGGTGCGCACCGACCTGACCGTGTTCAATTCGGTCGTGCTGAAGTTTCAACTCGCCGGCGTGAGCCCGGCCGAAGGCGCGGCACTGATAGAGCGTTTCAAGGGCAGATGACCGCTCTACGGCAGCGTCGCAGTTGCGACGCCGGATGTGCGGGTCGATCTGATCACGACCGACTAGTTTTTTTTCGTTGCAGCCGCGGGCGCCCGGCCGGCATGCGCCCGTCGGTTATCTGAGTCCCCGACCGCGTGGCGTCCGGCTCCGAGAGCAGTCGAATGAGCCGGCGCGCGGGCACGGCGCATCGGGGCCCATCGCATGCGAGCGTGCCGGCAAGAAAGCGGTCGATGACGATCGGATGGACATAGGATTTGCGGCAGATGGCGGGCGTGTTGCCTAGCCGCTTGGCCACGTCGCCCAGCACCCGGGTCACTGCCTTTCTCGCCGCTGTCTTCGAGTCGAATGAACACCGCTCCAGGGCCTGCAGCGCGGCGAGCGTCGCATACCAGGTGCGAAAGTCCTTCGCGCTGAAGTCTTCGCCGGCGATGCTGTGGAGATATTCGTTGACCGCCGAAGAATCGAGGGTGCGCACCGTCCCGTCGTCATCGACATAGCGGAAGAGTTCCTGCCCGGGCAGGTCGAGCAGCCGACGCACGATCCGGGCGAGCCTCGCCTCGGATACGACCACCCGATGCGGCACACCGCTTTTGCCGCGAAACTCGAACTGTATTTCGCTGCCCGAGACATCGACATGCCGCGTGCGCAGCGTCGTAAGCCCATACGAGCGATTGTGTTTCGCGTAGGCTTTATTGCCGACGCGAATCAGTGTGGTGTCGAGCAGCCGCACAACGGTCGCGAGCACCTTCTCCCGAGGGATGCCTGGACGCGCGAGATCCGAGGCGACCCGCCGCCGGATGCGACTCAGTGCCTGACCGAAGGCCTGCATGCGGGCGAACTTGTTGGCGTCCCGAACCCGTACCCAATCCGGGTGGTAGATATATTGCTTGCGTCCCCGGGCATCGCGTCCCGTGGCCTGAATGTGGCCGCCCTCCAGTGGACAGATCCACACTTGCCGCCAAGCAGGCGGGATCGCAAGCAGTCGAATGCGTTGCAGCACCTGTGTGTCGGTGATGCCGTGTCCGTTTGCATCGATGTAGCGAAACGCTTTGCCGCTTGCGCGGCGCTCGATGCCGGGATCCAGGTCGTTCATGTAGCGCAGGCCGGCGAGCTTCGCCGCATCGGCCGGTTCGAGTTGGCTCGCGGGTACGCGAGGCGGTGCGGGTGCCTGGAGCGCGCGAGGCACCGCCCGGGGGGCGCTCGCCCGCAGCATGCGCAGGGCAGCGGTGTCGCGGGTTGCTTGCCGTGCTTTGCCCTTGGTAATGCGGGAAGTCGTGCCGGTCATGCCGGATGGCCCAGTGATCGATGCGAACCGTACCTATGCAGTCCGCGTGCCAGGGCTCGCCATCGAGCAGGGGCAGCTTTTCCTGCGGTGACGATCGAACCCGCGGCGCGTTCTCAGCCCGGGTTCGAATAGCCGGCCGCGTGCCGATGGCGAATCGCGGCGACGAGCACCACGTCGTCCAGTTCGAGGAAGCGGTAAAGAACGACGTACCCGGTATGGCCACGCGAGATCGTACGTTCGCGCAATCCCGCTTCTGCAGGGCGGCCGAGCAGCGGACGGGTCGACAGTTCCCGGATTGCCGTGCGGATCGTCGCGGTCGAACTCGCAGCCAGCGTCGGATCGTCGGCCTCGAGGGCGTCGTAGATGCGCTCCAGATCGGCGAAGGCCGAGGGGCTGTAGATTACTTGCGCCACGTTCGCGGCTCGGGTGGAGAACAAGGATCTTCCAGCGCGCGACTTTCGAAATAGCGATCGACGTCGCTTGCGAAAAAGCCGAGGCCTTCGTTCATGGCCACGCGTTCGCCCATCAGTGCCGCCGTGATCAGGGTGCGCCGCTGCGCGAGCAACTGCGACTGCACGCCGAGCGCCTCGACCATGAAGGCATGGGGTGATTTCGCACTGCGGTCGTGTTCGCTCATATCGGTTCATCCAAGGAAGGCGCGCCGTCCGGGTGTTTTCCGTGGGCGGCAGGGGAGATTCTAAGCGAGCGCCTGCGGGTTGGGTCCTGGAGTTGCACCCTGCGTGACGGAGCTCGTGCCTGTCCATGCAATGGGACGCGTGGACCTGGCCGAGGTTCCACGACAGCCTGCCGCGACCGTGCGAATTTCAGCGGCTCAGTGAGTGTGCGAGCGGTAGGAGGCGGCGATCTTGCGCCAGGACTCGCTGGCGATGCGCCAATGGAGCAGGCGATGCAGTGCCAGGAGGGCGATTGCACGGGCGACTGCGAACAGGACAACCGCAGTGGTCAGCGTCGTCCAGGGGTCGACATGCGGGGCGGGCCAGCCGCGCGGGATCCAATTCAATGCTGCCAGCACCAGATAGAGGCCGAGCGCATCGAGCGGTATCACGATCCACAGCGACCATGCGCCGGACGGGCCGTGACGTCGGCGGCTGTGGGGCTCGGCAGCGTGAGCACGCTCGCTCATGGGCCTGAACCGTGCTCGGTGGGTGTGGGAGGCGCCTGTCAGTGCAGCACTTCGAAGGAGGCAAGGGCTTGGTCGAGTACCGCATCGAGCTGATCGGGCGCGATGTCCAAGGTCTGCAACACGCGCTCGGCCTGGTAGTCCCATTCGGTGTCCAGCCAGCCGCGCACACGCGTGTAGGCATGCAGGGCAAGCTGCAGCAATGCGATCGAGTGGGGCGCCGCCTGGTCTTCCGAGATCACGTAGTGATGGCTGCGGATCGCTTCGCACAGCATGTCGGGGAGTTCCCATTCGGTGGCGACCATGAGCCCGGCGATGCAATGACTGGTGCCGCGTTCGTCGTCCTCGGCGAGGAAGTCGGGCGCCATAGGGATGTCGAACTGCGCATCGCCATAGCCTTTGATGTGCTGCATCAGGACGGGCACGCCGCAGTCGTGAAACAGGCCGATCAGATAGGCCTGATCGGCGCTCAACTTGCCTGGACGCTCGAGCTGGTCGCACAGCACGCTGCAGATCGTGCCGACGTCGGTGCAGCGTTCCCAGAAGCTTTCCATCTTGGCCGAGGCGCCGCCAAGTTGCTGACGCAGCAGGGCGCTGCGGGCCACGTCGCCCATCGTCTTGCGGCCGAGCATGCGCACGGCCTGCTCGACGTTGTCGATCTTGGCGCCTCGGCGATAGAACGGCGAATTCGCCAGCTTGAACACTTCCGCGGTGAGGCCGACGTCGCGCGAGATGAGCTGCCCGATCATGCGCTCGGTCGAATCGTCGTCCTTGAGCATGTTGTCGATGTCCTGCAGGATTTGCGGCCGCGGCGGGATGCGGATATTGGACGCACGCAACTTGTCGAGCAGCTCTTGTTCGGGGGCTTGGAGTTCCATACTGGCCTCGGGTCGTGAATGATCGGCACGTGGTTCTGACGCAACGCGGCCATTGTCTCCCCAGGGTTATGGGCCCGACGGCGGGAATAAGCCGGATTCAACCGGTTTCATTCGCGCCTAGGCCGGGCCTGCGACTCAGGCCGTACCGGCCCGGAAGGCCTGGATGCGCGCTTTGAGGCCTGGCGCGCTCGCGGACCGGACGAGATCGGCCAGGTCGGCGTCCCGGGTATCGGCGACGGTCATGCGGTTCAAGGTCGAACGCGCGTCCGGCTGCAAGGTCGTGGCTGCCGCGTAGAGCGTTTGCGTAAGCTCGGGCCACTCGTCGGGCGACACGATCGAATCCACGAAGCGCATCTTCAATGCCTCGTCGGCATCGAACACCGCACTGGCGCCGAGCACCAGACGCGCGTATTTGCGCCCGATGCGTTCGGCGAGCCGGCGCGTTCCCAAGGCCAGCCCGAATTTCAGTCCAGGCATCCGGAACCGGCTGGCCGGAGCGGCAATACGCTGTTCGCATGCGCATACCAGATCGGCTCCGGCGCCGAAGGCCCCGCCTTGAACCATCGCCACGGTCGGCATGGGGGCATGCCAGAGCGCCTGCAGGAGTTGTTCGATGCGCACGAAGCGCAACAGCAGGTCGCCCTCGCTCTGTTGCTCGATGCCGGTGAAGTCGAATCCCGCGCAGAAATGCTGGCCGGCTCCGGCGAGGATGAGCATCCGGGTACCGTCCGCGCAAGCCTTGCCGACGGCATCGAGCAGGCATTCCACGGAACTCGCATCGAGTGCGTTGGCTTTCTGCGGCCGGTTCATCGTGAGCCGGGTGATGCCGTCTAGCCGTTCGACGAGAAGGGGCGTCATGGGCGGTCGATTCAAGGGCGTCTGCGCGTGACGCTGTAGAGCAGCTTGACACTGTCGCGCCGCGACATCGCCGCCCGCTCCTCCAGCGCGCGCGCGCACTCGGTGTCCGCGCCGTGGCGCTGCTCCCAGACGCCGAAGCTGTCAGCTCGTGTCAGCACGTAGACCTCGTCCTGCGGCCCGACGTAGGAGCGCCACATGCCCACCAGTCTCACGCCGCCTTGCCCTTCCGCCCACGGCGCCCACACCTCCTCGGTGATCTCGCGAAAGTGCTCGGTATCCGCGAGCTTCGCCCGGAACGACTCCATGATGTAGACGCCGGGTTGAGCTTCGGGGGCATCGGCCGCCGGCTGACGATGGCTCAGTGCACGCATCGCGATCAGGTCCGTGTCGAGGATCATGCGGTCGCGCCGGTTGGAGTCAGCCTCCAGGCGCTTGGCCGCCGAGCCCCACGCCCGGGTGCCCAGCCAGTGCTCGATGCTTTCGTAGCGCGTCATGATCATCAGGCGTTCGGGGCCGCCGACGCGGGTGACCCACATGCCGAGCGCGCGGCCGTCGAGCTGGTCGAACTCTGGCCAGTACTTCTCTTCGCTGATGCGGGCGAATTCGTCATAGTCGCGACGTTGAACGTGCCAGGTGCGCATCGTCATCAGCATGAGCCGGCCTCCCTCGTTGGAATCGTTCGCCGGCGTGCGCGTTTGCATGTGCACGAGCAGGCTGCAGGGGACATTCTAACCCCGCTTCACGCGGTAATCTGCCTGACCAGCGCATCGACATAGTCGAGGGTCAGCGCGCGCATTTCGGCTTCGCTCAGGTTGCTGATGGGATGCGGCATCTCGACGTAGGGATGCTTGTCCATGCCCTTGCCGCGGAACTGGAACTGCGCCGCGTTACGGAACGCGGCGGTGATGATCGCGGTCGCCGGGATACCGCGCCGCTCGAACTCGATCGTGTCGTGCACACTGCACAACGTGCAAGACCCTCATCCCCCGACGGCGGCAACCGCCACGTCGACCTCCCGGGCCATCTCCTCGATGAGGGCGTCTGGCGCCGGTTTGGAATAATGCTCCTTGCGGCGGATCACGACCTTCGCGACGCCGTAGCGGCTTTGCAGCGCGTCGGCCAGGGTGGCGAGAATGACATCCGCCTGCTCCTTGGTGTTGTCGAGCAGGCCCACGACCTTGCCGGCCAAGTCGGCGGGGCGCGGCGCAAGCGGAATCCTCGCCTTGCCGGTGCCTGCCGTGGGATCGATGAAGGGCAGCGTATCGCTCATGGGCGTAGCACCTCGGTGATGGGTGAAGCGTGCGGCAAGCGCGGCGCGATCACGTTTCGTCGAACACGCCGTTGGCCTGCGTGCGCACGCGTACGAACGTGGTTCGCTTCGTCAGCTCTTTGAGCCTGCGCGCGCCGACATAAGTGCATGCCGAGCGCACGCCGCCCAGGATGTGTTGCGCGGTCGCGGCCACCGGCCCTCGACACGCCACCAGAACTTCCTTGCCCTCGGCCGCGCGGTAGTCGGCCACACCGCCGGCATGCTTGTTCATCGCCGTCTCGGAGCTCATGCCGTAGAAGCGCATGTAGCGCTTGCCCGCCCGCTCGACGAACTCGCCCGCGCATTCGTCGTGGCCGGCGAACATCCCGCCGAGCATGACGAAGTCCGCGCCGCCGCCGAAGGCCTTCGCAATGTCGCCGGGCACGTTGCACCCGCCGTCCGCGCAGATGAGGCCGCCCAGCCCGTGTGCGGCATCCGCGCACTCGATGACGGCGGACAACTGCGGATAGCCCACGCCGGTGGTGATGCGCGTGGTGCACACCGACCCCGGGCCGATGCCGACCTTCACGATATCCGCGCCCGAGAGAATCAGCTCCTCGGTCATCTCGCCGGTCACGACGTTTCCCGCCATGAGCGTCAGCGTCGGATGGTCGCGCCGAAAGCCCTCCACGAAGCGCACGAAGTTCTCGGTGTAGCCGTTGGCCACATCGATGCATACGTTGCGAATCGACGCGCCTGCACGCGCGAGCACGCGCTCGAACTTCGCGTGATCGGCCCGGGTGATGCCCATCGAATAGAAGTGCGCCGCGCCGTCGGGCGTGGCGGTGAAGAAATCGACCAGCGCCTCCACGTCGTAGTGCTTGTGCAAGGCCACGCAAAGGCCCATCGGAGCGAGCGCCCTCGCCATCTCCATCGTCCCGACGGTGTCCATGTTCGCTGCGACGATCGGGATGCCCTTGTAGCGGTGGCCGGAATGCTTGAAGGTGAATTCGCGCTGGACGTCGACCTCCGCGCGCGACGGGAGCGCCGAGCGCTTGGGGCGGATCAGAACATCGTTGTAGTCCAGCTTCAGGGTCTGTTCGATGTGCATGCGAAGACTCCTTGCGAGCTATGCGGCGTAGGGGCTGCGGCCCGACCGGCTGGCGCCGCTCGGGCCGAGGCGAAGCGCGATGCGGGGTATCCGGCCGCGGCCGGCGTTCCGGTGCAGATCGGCGCCGTTCTTGCCGGTATCGGTGAAGCGCTCGACCCGATCGTGTCGGCTGCCCCGCCGCACGCGTTTCCGACAGGACTCGGTCGGCGTGACCGCCGGGAGTCCGTCGGACCCACTTTTCTCGAATTCGTCGACGGTCTCGCTCATGGTCGCGCCGACACCGAACCTACTCGACCTTCAACCCGATGGCCTTGACCAATTTCGTCCAGCGCGAGATCTCGCCGCTCAGGTGCTCGCCCAGTTCCTTGGGCGTGCTGGCGATCGCTTCCGAACCGTCTCGCAGCAGGCGCTCGCGCACTTCGGGTTGCTGGGCGATATCCGCAACTTCCTTGTGCAGTCGAGCGATGACCGCTTGCGGCGTGCGAGCCGGGACGAGCAGGGCTTGCCAGACCGTGTTCTGGTAGCCCGGAACACCCGATTCGATCACCGTGGGCAAATCGGGCAGTTGTGCAGCGCGCTTGGTGCCCGCCGTTGCGATGGCGCGCAGTTTTCCGCTGCGCACGAGGGCCATGACCGAGGGCGGGCTGGCGAACATCACCTGGATGCGGCCGCCGACCAGGTCGGTGATGGCCGTGGGCGCGCCCTTGTAGGGGACGTGGACGATGTTCACGCCCGCCATCGAATTGAACAACTCGCCCGCAAGGTGGTTGGCGGCAGCCATGCCGGACGAGCCGAAATGCAGCTTGCCGGGTTGGGCTTTCGCCAGGGCGATGAGATCGCTGACTGTCTTCACCTGCAGCCCCGGGTTGACCACGATCACGGCCGCGCTCGCCGCGAGCAGCGAGACGGGCGCGAAATCGCGCTGCGGATCGTAGGGCAGCTTGGAGTAGAGCGCGGGGTTGATGCCGAATCCGGTCGGGGCGAGCAACAGCGTGTAGCCGTCGGGCGAGGCTCGCGCCACCATTTCGGCGGCGATGATGCCCGCGCCGCCGGCCCGGTTGTCGACGACGATCTGTTGCGAGAGCCGGTCGCTCAAACCCTGGGCGAAGATGCGAGCGACGAAATCGGCATTGCCGCCGGTCGACTGCGCAACCACCATGCGGATCGGCTTGAAGGGGTAGGTCTGAGCCACGGCTGCACCCGAAAGCAGCGCGCAACCGATCACGGCAACACTTGTCGCCAGGTGGAATTGGCAGGAAATTCTCGTCATGCGATCTCCATATTGCTTGACATTGGATGAGTGAACAATCAGGTTCGATTCAGGGTGAGGGCTCGCTGCGACGGCAGCTACTTCAGGACTTCGGGGTTGAGCACGTTGGTCGGCTTGCCGTCCAGCCAGGCTTCGATGTTCGCCAGCGCGTCACCATAGAAGGTCGTGAAGACGTCGGTGTTCACGTAACCCAGATGGGGCGCGAGCGTGACGTTGTCCAGGCCCAGCAGCGGATGGCCGGCGGGCAGGGGTTCGCGTTCGTACACGTCGAGCGCGGCATGCGCCAGCTTTCCCTGGCGCAGCGCTTCGATCAGGGCGGCTTCGTCCAGAATGGGGCCGCGCGAGGTATTGACCAGGACCGCGGAAGGCTTCATTCGATTGAAATCGGCGGCGCCGATGAGCTTGCGGGTCCGGTCGCTCAGCACCAGATGAATGCTGATGAAGTCGGAGGTCGAAAACAGCTCCTCCTTGCTCGCGTAGCGCACCCCAGCCTCGGCTGCGCGTTCCGCGGTGAGGTTTTGGCTCCATGCCGAGACCTCCATGCCGAAGGCCTTGGCGTAGCCCGCCATGCGCAGCCCCAGTCGGCCCAGGCCGACCAGTCCCAGGCGGCGTCCTTCGAGCACGGTGCCGGCGCGGATGCCGTCATGCCAGCGTCCGGCGCGTACGCCGCGTTCGGCTTTCGCCAAGTCGCGCGCGCCCGCGAGCAGCAGCAGCCAGGCCATTTCCGAGGTCGACGCGCCGCCTTCGCCGCCGTGCGTGTTGCAGACGGGGATGCCGCGATCGGTGGCGGCGGCGATGTCGAGGCTGGGCGCGCGCCGCCCGGTCATCGCGATCATCTTCAGGTTCGGCAAGCGCTCGATCAAGGCTCGGGGAAAGTGAGTCCGCTCGCGCATCAGGTTCACGATGTCGAAGGGTTGCAGCTTCGCGGCGGCGTCATCCATCGAAGCGAAGGCGGTGTCGAACACGGTGATCTCCACGCCACGCCGGCGCATCCGGTCCCAGTCGGCGCTTTGCAGTGCGACCTTCATGTAGTCGTCCAGGATGGCAAGCTTCATGGCGCGTACTCCTCCTTCGATGATGTGATTGCGGTGGTCACCGCGATGCTAGCACGCGCGCGATGCCGTGCTTCGGGCCTCGGGTGCGTGCGGCGCTGCGGCTACGCTTCGTAGGGGCCGTGCACGGCCCGGCTGCCGCCGCCCCAACCGTGGCATACCGCCGTGAGCGGTCCCCAGCCGCCGGCGACGATGAGATGCAGATCGCGCTCGTCCTTGATCGCCGGGACGAAGCGCTGGTCGTCCTGCGGGTCGATGCCGAGCTTGGCGGCGCGCTCCGGGCGCCAGTTGCCCCCGCGCTTCAGATCGCCGACAGTGCGTCCGGCCATCTGCATCAAGCGGCGATGCACGTCGGCGCGGCCGAGGCCCGCACGCGCGCAGACCGATGCCTGCTCGGGGCTCAAAGCCACCAGCATGTCCGAGCGGACGTGCATGTTCCAGGAACTGAGGCCTGCCATCGAGTCGGCGATGCCGGTCAGCAGGCGCTCGGGAGATTGACTGGCGTCGTCGTAGCAAAGGCGCGGGCTCTCCACCATCGCACAGGTGATGACGTTCGCCTCGGGCGCGTAGCCGCGCGATACCGCCAGCGTTTCCCATGGACTCTTGTCGACGTTCTCGGTCAGACAAGCGGTATAGCGCAGCGGAGTCGAGAAGACCGTGGCCGAACCCACGCCCGGGATCCCGCCGCCGAGATTCAACAGCATCAGTCGTATGGCGCGCCCGATCGACGCATTGGCTCGAAAGCCCGGCCCGAAGCAGCCGTTGCCGCCGTGCAGACCGATCTCGTGCGCATAGGGGCCGTTCACGATCATCAGCGGGGCGACGCCGTGCATGGTGCCCTGCACGCCGTTCAGGTTGAACTCCTCGCGCAGCATCAGGCGCAGGCCGCCGAGCACCACGGGCAGATACTCGGGCTTGCAGCCGGCCATCAAGGCGTGGATCGCAACCGTGCGCACCGTGGCAGGCTCCATCGCCGGTGGGATGTGGCCCACCAATTCGTCGGGGTCGAACCGGCTGCCGGCGAGCATGCGCTGAACCCGCTCCTCCGTGGGCGTGACCACCGGCAGGCCGTCGGACCACGGCTTTTCCAGAAAGAACTCGAACTCATCCATGCGCACGGCCCGATCCTGAAGCGGGTGCGTGCGTCGCCATTCGACTTTGGGATTCGCGGTCATGAGGGCGGCGGCCCCGTGGCTGCCTTGCGCTTTGCAGCGGGCTTTCTGCGCCAGGCCGCCGCCAGACCGGCACCCTGGCGCGCGATACCGCGGCATACGAATTCATCCGCCCCGACTGGGTGCTACACGACCGGGCGCCCCCCGGTCTCGCAGTCCGGATCGGCAGCGCGCCCGACCCGAGTTCCAGCATGATGTCCGTGCCCATCGCGGTCTCCTCTCGGCACGTCGGCGGTATGCACATCCCGCCTCGGGCCGGAGCGAGATTATGTCTCGCGGGCGGCGCATTGTCGCCTCCCGGCTAGGGGCGCCGATCATGGCGTGGAGGCATGTCCGCGTCGCTAGGTTGGCCGTCGAACGGTTAGAATCGGCGGCAGGGCCAGCCTAGACTTCCTTCCCCGGCCCGTATTCTTCGGAAAGCAATTGAAGGTCATCATCCTCGGCGCGGGCGTGGTCGGTGTGGCCAGCGCCTGGTACCTCGCGCAAGCAGGTCATGAAGTCACGGTGGTCGAGCGCCAACCGGGCGCCGGGCTGGAGACCAGCTTTGCCAACGGCGGTCAGATCTCGGTCAGTCATGCGGAGCCCTGGGCGAATCCCGAAGCGCCGGCCAAGATCCTGCGCTGGCTCTTTCGCGAGGATGCGCCGCTGCTTTTCCGTCTGCGTGCCGACTTGCAGCAATGGCGTTGGGGATTGGCGTTCTTGCGCGAGTGTCTTCCCGGGCGCACGCGGCGCAACACCACCCAGTTGGTGCATCTGGGTCTCTACAGCCGCGCTGAGCTGACGGCGCTGCGGCACGAGACCGGCATCCAGAACGATCACCTCGAGCGCGGCATCCTGCACTTTTTCACTGACCGGCAATCGCACGAGCATGCGGCGCAGACGGCGATGCTGATGCGCGAACACGGCTGCGACCTCTCGATGAAGACCGCCGCCGAGGCGATCGCACTCGAACCTGCGCTCAACTCGATCGCCGACGTGCTGCAGGGGGCGACCTACACGCCTTCCGATCAGTCGGGGGATGCGCACCTGTTCACCGTGCGCCTGGCTGAACTCGCGGCCGCCAAGGGCGTGACGTTCCTTTACGGCACCGTGGTCGAGGGCTTGGACCGCAACGGCGATCGAATCGCTTCGGTACGCATGCGAAACGCGCACGGCGTGCAGTCACTAACGGCCGATGCCTATGTCGTCGCCCTCGGCAGCTACAGTCCGCACCTGCTGCGCTCGCTCGGTTTGCGCGTGCCCATCTATCCTGCCAAGGGCTATTCGATCACTGTGCCGATCAGCGATCCCGCGCGCGCGCCACACGTGAGCCTGATCGACGAGACGATGAAGGTCGTCGTGTCCCGCTTGGGGACGCGGCTTCGGGTCGCCGGTACTGCGGAGCTCACGGGCTACGATCTGGGCATCAACCAGACGCGCTGCGAAGCGATACTGAAGCGAGCACAATATCTTTTCCCGGGCGCCTTCGATCCGCGGCTTGCCGAGTTCTGGACCGGGCTTCGACCCGCCACGCCGGGCAACGTGCCGCTCATCGGTCGGACCTCGATCGATAACCTCTATCTGAACAGCGGGCACGGCACCTTGGGGTGGACGCTCGCCTGCGGGTCCGGACGCGCCCTGGCCGACATCGTGAGCGGTCGCAGCCCGCAAGTCCGGTTCGACTTTCTGCGCGACGAGTCCTGACGCGGCGTGTCGACTCAGTCGACGCAAGTCCGCCTGACTAGGCGCGGACGTACGCGCCGGCGCGGCTGATCCGGGTCTGTCCGCTGGAGTAAGCTGCCACCCTGAGTCATCACCGCGAGCGAGCACATCATGCCGAGGATCTTATGGGCGATCGTGCTGATCGTCCTGCTGCTCGGTGCCGGGGCGTATCTGTGGCTGCAGCGCGAGCGGCCCGCGCCTTTGCTGGTACCGCCGCCGGCGCAAGAGACGCCGTTGCCGGATACGGCGGCTGCGCCGCCGCAGATCGCCCATCCCATGCCCGTGCCGCAGACGCCGCAAGCATTACCCGAGCTCGACGCGTCGGATCCAGCCCTGCGCGCCGGACTGGGCGGGTTCGTCGACGCCCGGACGCTCGTCGAGCGGATCATCTTCGAGGAATTCGTGCGGCGCGTCGTTGCCACGATCGACAATTTGCCGCGGCTAAAGGTGAATCTGCGCCGATTGCCGGTGAAGACCGTGCCGGGGTCTTTCCTGACAGTCACCGACGAGCAGGGCATACGCTTGCGGCCCGACAACAGCGTGCGCTATGCAGCCTACATGCGCGTGGTCGAGACGTTGGATGCGCAAAAGCTCGTGGCGCTGTACGTGCGTTTCTATCCGCTGTTCCAGCAGGCGTACGTGGATCTGGGTTATCCGAGGGGTTACTTCAACGATCGGCTGATCGAGGTGATCGATCATCTGCTCGACGCGCCGCAGTTGCAGGCTCCGGTGCCCCTCGTGCAGCCCAAGGTCATGTACCAGTACGCCGATCCTGAGCTGGAGGCGCGCTCGGCCGGGCAGAAGGCATTGATGCGCATCGGCAACGCGAATGCCGCCACCATCAAGGCGAAGCTGCGGGAGATCCGCGCCGAGTTGCTGCGGGTCGCTCCGGCCAAGGCGCCGGGCTGAGCCTCGCCGCGACCTGCCACAGCCCGGGTGTCCGGTTCGGAAGGGTCTCGCAAACGGTCGGCTTGACGCTTGCCTTCTGGCGTCGAAGTGACATACTGCCCGCGCGGTTGCGTTTCGACGCTGTGCCGGTTCCCCAATGTCCGGAGTCAGCGATTCGTTGCCGATCATGGCGACTGCGCTGCTGACTTCGAACGCCGGCGCCGGCCGAATGCACACACCCAACGCGAGAGGTGATCCCATGAAGATCGAACGCATAGGTTTCATGACCCCGGGGGACATGGGGCAGGCAGTGGCAATGCAGCTCAAGGACAAGGGCTACACGGTCTTCACCGCGCTCGAGAAGCGCAGCGATCGCAGTCGCAAGATGGCTGCCGACGCCGGACTCACCGACCTCGGTTCGATTGCGCGCATGACGGCCGAGTGCGATCTCATCATGTCGGTGATGAACCCGGGCGCGGGGCTCGAATTCGCGACCGAAGCGGCGGCGGCGATCAAGGCGCAGGCGCGCAAGCCCCTGTTCATCGACTGCAATGCAGTGGCGCCCGACACCATGCGCGAGATCGATGCGGTGATACGCGATGCGGGTGCGCGTTGCCTCGATGGCGGCTTGGTCGGTCCGCCTCCGCGCGGCGGTGCCAAGGTGAACTTGTACGTCGCCGGTGCCGGTGCGGAGGATCTGAAGCAGATCGAGAACGAGTTTCTGCGCGTGCATGTGCTGAGCGAGCGGCTCGGCGACGCAAGCGCCGTCAAGATGTGTTACAGCGCGTTCAACAAAGGCACACAGGGCCTGATGCTCGAGACGCTGATGGCTGCGCATCGCCTCGGGGTGCAGGACATCGTCGAGCAGCAGCTGCTCGCTTCGCGCGCCGACATGTACAACTGGCTGCTGAAGTCCCTGCCGCTGTTGCCGCCCAAGGCCTATCGCTGGGTGCCCGAGATGCACGAAATCGCGCGCACCTTCGAGGGCGTGGGCATGACGCCGCGCATCTTCCAGGGCGAGGCGGACATGTTCGAACTGATCGCCGCCACGGCGCTGGGCAAGGAAACGCCGGAGACGCGCGATCGCAATCGCACCGGCAAGGACGTGATCAGGCAGTTGGCCGAAGACAAGCGCCCGAAGTAGCTGCGGCTTCGCGGGGAAGCCGATTCGTTTGTGGCTAAACCTCGCTTGCGCTGGGCCGTTAGGGCAAGCGCAATGTCGTTGCAGCACGGCTGGATTCGATCGCGGACCAGCCGTTGCCTTTTTCCACTGGGCGAGGGGCGCTTGAATTGATCGGGTGGGATTTGCATTGAGCGCGCAGCAGGCCGCAACTGTCGGAGAATTGAGCCCCGAGCAACTGGCTTCGCGCTTGGGGCGCGAGGGCGTCGGGGTTCGCATCGGTCCCTTGGACGTGCTCTTTCGTGTGCGGGCCGATGGTGTCGCACTCCCGTTTCGCCAGCTCTACGCGCAACATCCGTTGCTCAGTCACGACCGGGTCTTCAGTTGCCATCTCGACCTACGGGAGGTCTGGCAGTGGCGGCCTAGGCCGCATCGCAAGGTGCGTTTCACGGTCGATGGTCAACAGCCGCATGAAAACATGCCCGCGGCTCAAGGCCTGGCGGTTCTCGAGTGGGGCCTGAATCTTGTCATCGCGCTGCGCTTCCAGTCCTTTCTGATGTTGCACGCGGCAGTTCTCGAGCGCCACGGCGCCGCCGTGGTCATGCCTGCGCAGCCAGGGCAGGGCAAGACCACTCTGTGCGCAGCACTCGCGCACCGCGGCTGGCGGCTGTTCTCCGACGAGTTCGGGATGATGCGCGCGGACGGTAGTGCCTTCCTGCCCTTGCCTCGGCCGATGCCGCTGAAAAATGCCTCGATCGCGGTCATCCGGCAGTTCGCGCCCGAGGCGTGGATCGGCCCGGAAATCGCCGGGACGCTAAAGGGGACCGTGGCGCATGTGCGTCCGCCTGCGGGAAGCGTCGCGGGCGCGCAAATTCCCGCGCCGGCGCGATGGATCGTGTTTCCTCGTTGGCAGGCGGGAGCCGCCCTGAGGGTGCGCGAGGTCGCGAAGGGCGAAGCCTTCATGCGCACGGCTGCGAACGCCTTCAACTACGAGGTTCTGGGCGAGTCGGCCTTTGTCGCCGTACGTGACATCATCACTGCAAGCAGGTGCTTCGACTTGGTTTATTCCGACCTTGATTCGGCTGTAGCCGCATTCGAGCGGCTTGCGAACGATGACCTCGGCTGAGCGGGCGCGCATCGCGGCGGAGGAGGCGCGTATCCGCCAATGCTTGTGCAATGCCGTCGCGGATCCCGCATGGCTGCTCGAGCTTGCCCCTCGTGACCTCGATGTCACTCTACGGCTGCTGCGAAGGGCCCGGGTTCTGGGGCGCGTGGCGTGGCGGCTGCGTGAGCGCGGGATGATCACGGCCTTTGCGCATCCCGCTCCGGACATCCTCAACAGTGCTTTGGTCGCCGCCGAGGCGCGCGCGCGAGTGGGCCTTTGGGAGCTCGACCGAGTGGCCTGGGCGCTGGCCAACGAGGCGCCCGCACCCCTGGTCGTCCTCAAGGGATGCGCCTACTTGTTGTGTGGCACGCCTAACGCCGCGGGAAGGCTTTTCAGTGACCTCGATCTGCTAGTACCGCGCGATCGTCTGGAATCCGTGGAAAGCGCCCTGCTGCGCAAGGGCTGGCAGGCAGCCTCGCTGGAAGCCTACGACGTCAAGTACTACCGTGAATGGGCGCACGAACTGCCTGCGTTGACCCACCCGGAGCGCGAGGTCGAGGTCGATCTGCACCACAACATCGTCATGCCCACGGGCCGGCTCAAGCCGCCGGCGGATCTACTGCTCGCACGTAGTAGAGCTGTACCGGGCACGCCGTTCAGCGTCCTTGATCCGATCGACATGACATTGCACGCCATGACCCACTTGTTCAACGGCGGGGAGATGGATTCGGGCTTTCGGGAGTTGCTCGATATCGCCGATCTGCTCGGCCACTTCAGTGCACAGGATGGGGGATTCTGGTCAGCATTCTGGCCGCGGGCCGAAGCACTGGGGCTCGTTCGACCAGCCTTCTACGGGCTTCGCTATGCGAATCGTTGCTTGGGCGCGCCGATTCCGGTAGAGGTCCTCACGGCCTCGGCTGCCGCGGCGCCACCGCTCCCCATCCGCTCCTTGATGGATGAGATCGTGCCGCGGGCGCTCTTTCCTTCGCATCCGGATCGATCACGGCTAGGGCAGAGAGTCGCCCGATCGCTGATTTATGCCCGGTCCCATTGGGTGAGAATGCCGCCCCTGATGCTTGCGAGCCATTTCGTCCACAAAGTGACCGCGCGTTACCTCCGGCGCGGGGAGGCAGACAAGCGGGAAGCCGAGTGAATACGCGAAAACAGATAGACCAGTTCCGA
>LNFM01000850.1_pt1 | contig 72310 bp, 59 predicted proteins | sample 596031 | NCBI WGS metagenome assembly LNFM01 (sample SAMN04254537, study PRJNA301005) | activated carbon metagenome | isolation source: dual media filters at the Ann Arbor, Michigan drinking water treatment plant | place: USA: Ann Arbor
GGGTCGTGCGTGACTCGAACACGCGACCAACGGATTAAAAGTCCGCTGCTCTACCGACTGAGCTAACGACCCATCCGAAGAGCCTCACATTATATCCTGGCTTTTGGCCGCCTTGGCAGGCTGCAGCAACAGCGCGATCGCTTCGCCCGCGGCCACCATGCCGAAGGTGGCGGTGACGGCCACGCTGGAGCCGTAGCCGTGGCAGTTGAGCGAGCCATCGCCCATGCCGTCGCCATCGCCCACGGCGCATTCATCGGCCGGCGGCTGCACGCTCTCGCGTGAGAACACGCAGCGCAGGCCCATGCGCCCCTGGCGCGGCGCGCCGGCGTCGCGGCGCAGGCGCTGGCGCAGGCCGGCCAGCAGCGGGTCGTGCGTGACATCGGCCAGGTCTTCTACCTCGACCCGCTGCGCCTGCCGCTTGCCACCGGCCGCGCCCACGCACACCAGCGGCACGCCGCTGTGCAGGGCCCAGGCGGCCAGCGCCAGCTTGGCGCGGGTGTCGTCGCAGGCGTCGATCACCGCGTCCACCGGCGCGGGCAGCAGCGCCGGCCAGTTGCCGGCTTCGACGAACTGCTCGACGACGGTGACGGCGCAGCCCGGATGGATGTCGGCGATGCGCTCGGCCAGGGCCTGGGCCTTGGCCTGCCCCAGCGTGCGGCCCAGCGCCTGCACCTGGCGGTTGATGTTGGATTCGGCCACGTGGTCCAGGTCGATCAGCACCAGGGCCGCAACGCCGCTGCGCGCCAGCGCTTCGGCCGCCCAGGAACCCACGCCGCCCAGGCCCACCACGGCCAACCGGGCGGCACGCAGACGCGCGTAGCCGGCCAGGCCGTAAAGGCGACGCAGGCCGCCGAAGCGGCGCTCTTCGTCGGCGTTCATGCCATGCGCTCCACGCGCCAGCCCAGGTAGCGCAGGCCCAGCACCGCACCGCCGATGATGCCGGCCAGGGCGATGAAACTGCCCAGCGCCAGCGTCGACACGCCGCTGATGCCCTGCCCCACGGTACAGCCCAGCGCACTGACGCCGCCCACGCCCATCAGCAGCGCGCCGGCCAGGTGGTTGGCCGTGTCTTCGACGCCGCCGAAGCCTTCCCAGCGAAAGCTGCCGCTGGCCAGGGCCACCGCGGCCGAGCCCAGCACCACGCCGGCCGTGCCGACGATGCCCAGGGTGAGCACACGGCTCTTGTCGCTGAACAGCGTCAGCCAGTCCAGCGTGGCGGCAAAGGGCGCCACGAAGCTGAAGGATTCCATGCGGCCCGACTGCGTGGCCAGGAAGGCCGGCTCCAGCGTCAAAGGGTGTTCGGCCAGATGGCCCAGCCGGCCCGACACCCACCACAGCGCCACCACCAGCGCGCCCACACCCAGGCCGCCCAGCAGCACATCGGCGCTGCGACCTTCGGGCCGGGCCAGCACCCAGGCCGCCAGCGCCAGGCCGCCACCGCCGCCCAGCAGCAGCGCCAGCAGGGCCGGCGGTGCCAGGCCGGCGTGGGCCAGCAGGCCGGGCAGGTCTTGCCCCGCGGGCAGGCTGAGCGCCACGGTGTCGATGCTGGCCACGCGCGCCACCGCGGTGATGCCGCGCAGCGTGGCGGCGGCGGCCAGGCCCAGCACGACGAAGACCACCATGGCCTTGAGGCTGCCGCCGCCGATGCGCACCAGGGTCTTGCTGCCGCAGCCCGACGCCAGCACCATGCCAAAGCCGAACATCAGGCCACCCAGCGCGCTGGACAGCCACAGCAGGCGCGGCGCGGCATACAGGGTGTCGGCAGCGCGCACCCAGCCCGCAGCGGCCATGGCGTTGAAGCCGATCATGGCCACGGCCATGGCCAGCACCCACATGCGCATGCGCGACCAGTCGCCGCTGTTGACGATGTCGGCCACCGCGCCCATGGCGCAGAAGTGGGTGCGCTGCGCCACGGCGCCAAAGGCCAGGGCCAGCGCGAACGCGGCCCACAGCACCTGGGCCACCAGGCCGGGAATTGCGGCCTCTAGAACGGCCTCCTGCACGGCCTGTGCGCCCGCCCTACTTGATCGAGGCCAGCCGCTCCTTGCCGGCCTGGGCCGCCTCGGACTGCGGGTAGGCCTTCATCAGCTCTTCGATGGTCTTGCGCGCCGCCTTGGGGTCTTTCATCTCGGCCTGGCTGTTGGCCAGCGCCAGCAGCGCCTCGGCGGCGCGCGGGTGATCAGGCGCGCTGGTGACGAAGTTGCGGAAGGCGGTGATCGCCTCTTTGTGGTCGCGCTTGCCGTACAGCGCATTGCCATGCCAGAAACGCGCCGAATCGCTGAACGGGCTGCCGGGGTAGCGCCGCTGGAAGCTGTCGAGCAGCTTGACCGACTTGTCGAAGTCGCCCGAGCGGATGGCCGCGATGGCGTCGTCGTAGGCCTTCTTCTCGTCCTGGTCAACCAGCACCTCGGTGCCGTCCAGGGCCAGCTTGACCGGCTCAAGCTTGCGCAGGCGCTCGTCGAAGGCCTGGCCCACATCCTTCTGGCGGCGCTGCGCCTCGGCGATGTCGCGCGCCAGTTGTTCGTCGTCGCCGCGCAGCTTGGCCAGTTCGCCGCGCATGGCCTCGAGTTGGTTGTTCAGGTCGAGCATGCCGCGGCGCAAGCCTGCCAGTTGCTCGGTGAGCTGGGCGTTGAGTGCGGCCAGCTCTGTTGCGCGCAGCTTGACCTGGTCGTCCACGGCCGTGACGCGGCCGCGCAGCTCGACGATGGCCTTGCGCGCCTCTTCGTCGTCAAACAGGCCGGCCCACGCCGCTCCGGGGGCCAGCCCCAGGGTGGCGATCAGGCTCAGTGCCGCGCCTGCCGTGGCCAGCCGCATCTCAACGGTCCTTCAGCTCGGCGCGGCGGTTGCGCGACCAGGCCGATTCGTCGGAGCCCTGCTGCAGCGGGCGCTCTTCGCCAAAGCTCACGGCCTCGAGCTGCGGCGCGGTCACGCCCAGCAGCGCCAGCGACTTGACCACCGCTTCGGCGCGCTTCTGGCCCAGCGCCAGGTTGTACTCGCGGCCGCCGCGCTCGTCGGCGTGGCCCTCGATCACCATGCGCTTGGACTTGTTCGACGCCAGCGCCTTGGCGTGGCCCTCGATCAGCCCGCTGAATTCGCTCTTGATGACATAGCTGTCGAAGTCGAAGAAGACCAGACGCTGGGTCGGCGCGGCCATGCTGGCGGTGGCGGCGGCACCAGCACCCACGCCCGGGGCCCTTTGCAGCGCCGTGGCGTCACTGGCCAGGGCCGACGACGTGCCCTGCCCTGCCGCCACCGCGCCGGCATTGGCCGGCGTGGCGGGCTGGGCGGCAGCCGGGGTGGTGGACCGCGTCTCGACCATTGCCATGGCCGGGGTCTGGGCAACAGGCGCGCTCTCACAGCCAGCCAGCAGCGCCAGCGCAGACGCCAGCGCGATGGAAGCGGGAATGTGCAGTCTCATGCGAACTCCTTCAGTAGATGGGTGACGGTGGAGCCGTCGCGGATGGTGGCCGTCGTCAACGGCCGAACGGGCCCCATGAGGGCTCGCGCATGTCGGCGCCGCTGGTCAGCAGGCGCGTCTTGATCTTGCCATCAAGGGTAGTGGTCATCAACACGTCGCCGCCCGGCTGGCGCGTGGCATACACCAGCAGGCGGCCGTTGGGGGCGAAGCTCGGGCTTTCATCGTCATCGGTGTCGGTCAGGGCGGTCAAAGTTCCGTTGTCCAGGTCTTGCGTCATGAGACGGTAGGACTGGCCCCTGCGCGAGATGAACGCCAGCAGCTTGCCGTCGGGGCTGATGGCCGGGCTGATGTTGTAGCTGCCTTCGAAGGTCACGCGGTCGACCGCGCCACCGCCGGCGGGCAGGCGATAGATCTGCGGGCCGCCGCCGCGGTCGCTGACGAAGTAGATCCAGCGGCCGTCGGCCGAATACACCGGCTCGGTGTCGATGCCGCTGCTCACCGTCAGGCGCGTGGGCGTGCCGCCGCTGGCGGCCATGGTGTAGAGCTGCGCCAGGCCGTCCTGCGACAGCGTCACCGCCAGCCTGCTGCCGTCGGGCGACCAGGCCGGGGCGCTGTTGGAGCCGCGGAAATTGGCCAGCACGCGGCGCGCGCCGGTGGTCAGGTCCTGCACGTAGACCACGGCCTTCTGCATCTCGAACGACACATAGGCCAGGCGCTTGCCGTCGGGTGCCCAGGCCGGCGAGATGATGGCCTCGGGGCTGGTCAGCGCCACCTGGCCGCCTTCGCCGTCGGCGTCGGTCACGCGCAGTTCGTAGCGCCGGCCGATGCGCACCACGTAGGCGATGCGCGTGGCGTAGACGCCGCGCTCGCCGGTGAGCTTTTCGTGGATCTCGTCGGCCACGCGGTGCGCGGCCAGGCGCAGGTCGGGCGCCAGCACCACCTTGCTCTGCCCCAGCAACTGTTCGTTGCGCACCGCGTCCCAGAGCTTGTAGCGCACGTCGAAGCGGCCATCGGCCAGGCGCGCCACCGAACCGGCCACCAGCGCGTCGGCACCGCGCGCGCGCCACTGTGTCAGGTCGACCGTGCTGCGCTCGTCCAGCACGCCTTCGGCCGGCAGGCTGCGGAACAGGCCGCTGCGTTCGAGGTCGGCGCGCACCAGTGCCGCGATGGCCACGCCGTGCGCGGCCTCGTCGCGAAAGGTGGCGATGGCGATGGGCACCTGGGTGGCACCGACGCCCGAGATCTCGACGCGGAACTGCGCCGCGGCCGGCCCGGCCAGCAGGCCGCCCAGGGCGGCCAGCACACGGCGGCGCGGCCAGTTGTCAGTGGGGGGTATCGGTGGACGCGTCGCGGGCATGGTGGTCAGTCGCAGCGTGGATTGTAGGCAGCGCGCCGGGCGCGGCCGGCCGGCGCCGATAATCCCCAGCGCTGCGGGGCTCGCGCGCGCCGCCGCACACCCTGCCCATGCCCAACCTGCTGCAGCGCCTGGCGCGCCTCCTGCCCTATATCCGCCACAGCCGCGCCGGGCTGCTGGCGGCGCTGGGCGGCGCCGTTGTCACCGCGGCCACCGAGCCCATGATTCCGGCGCTGCTGGGGCGCTTGCTGGACCAGGGCTTTGCCGGCGGCAACATGCCGCTGTGGCTGGTGCCGGTGGTCATCATCGGCCTGTTCGCGGTGCGCAGCCTGTCGGGCTTCGTCTCGCAGTACGGCCTGTCCTGGGCCGCCAACCGCGCGGTGCTGAAGCTGCGCGAGAACATGTTTGCGCGGCTGCTGGCCAGCACGCCCGCTCTGTTCACGCAGCACACCGCCAGCGGCATGACCAACACCCTGGTGTACGAGGCGCAGAACGGCCTGAGCCTCCTGGCCGGCACGCTCCTGACGCTGGTGCGCGACTCGCTGGTGCTGGTGGCGCTGCTGGCCTACCTGCTGGTGCTGAACTGGCAGCTCACGCTGATCGTCGGCCTGCTGTTCCCGGCCGTGGCGCTGGTGATGCGCGCCCTGGGCCGGCGCCTGCACCGCCTGACGGTCGAGGGCCAGGCCGCCACCGACAGCCTGGCCTATGTGGTCGAGGAAAACATGCTGGCCTGGCGCATCGTGCGCCTGCACGGCGCGCAGGCGCACCAGGTGGCGCGCTTCTTCGAGCGTGCCGACCGCGTGCGCCGGCTGGTCATCAAGGCGGTGGTGGCCGGCGGCACCATGACGCCGGTGACGCAGCTGCTGGCGTCGTGCGCGCTGTCGGTGGTGATCGTCATCGCGCTGTGGCAAAGCCGCGGCGGCACCACCACGGTGGGCGAGTTCACGGCCTTCGTCACCGCCATGCTGCAGCTGGTGGCGCCGGCCAAGCACTTGTCGGACGTGATGGCGCCGCTGACGCGCGGGCTGGCGGCGGTGGAACGCGGGCTGGACCTGATCGAGAAGAGCCCGATAGAGAGCGGCGGCAGCCACGACCCCGGCCGTGCCCGCGGCGAGATCCGCTTCGACAACGTGAGCCTGCGCTACCGCGACGACGGCACGCCCGCCGTGGCCGAGCTGACGCTGCAGGTGCGTGCCGGCGAAACGGTGGCGCTGGTGGGCCCCTCGGGCGCGGGCAAGACCACGCTGGTGAACCTGCTGCCGCGCTTCATCGAGCCCACGACCGGCGGCATCTGGCTGGACGGCGTGCCGCTGCGCGACTGGGACGTCACCGCGCTGCGCCGGCAGTTCGCGCTGGTCAGCCAGGACGTGGTGCTGTTCAACGACACGGTGGCGGCCAACGTGACGCTGGGCGCGGCCATGCCGCTTGAGCAGGTGCGCGCAGCGCTGGCCGCGGCCAACCTGCTGGACTTCGTGGACGGGCTGCCGCAGGGCCTGGACACGCCCATCGGCCACAACGGCAGCGAGCTGTCGGGCGGGCAGCGCCAGCGCCTGGCGATCGCGCGCGCGCTGGCCAAGGACGCGCCGGTGCTGATCCTGGACGAGGCCACCTCGGCGCTGGACAGCGAGTCCGAACGCGCCGTGCAAGAGGCGCTGGAGCGGCTGATGCAGGGCCGCACCACGCTGGTCATCGCCCACCGCCTGTCGACCATCGAGCACGCCGACCGCGTGCTGGCGCTGGAAGCCGGGCGCCTGGTCGAGCAAGGCACGCACGCCGAATTGCTGGCCCGCGGCGGCCTGTACGCGCGACTGCACGCCATGCAGTTCAGAAGCTGAAGGAGACATCACACCATGAACGAAGCACTGCCGATCTCACGCTACCCCGTGCCCGAGCTGAAAGACCTGCCCGAGGACCTGCGCACGCGCATCCTCGAGGTGCAGGAGAAGGCCGGCTTCGTGCCCAACGTCTTTCTGGTGCTGGCACACCGCCCGGCCGAGTGGCGCGCCTTCATGGCCTATCACGACGCGCTGCTGCTCAAGGACACGGGCAGCCTGACCAAGGGCGAGCGCGAGATGATCATCGTGGCCACCTCGGCCGTGAACCACTGCCTGTACTGCGTGGTGGCACACGGCGCCATCCTGCGCGTCTACGAGAAGAAACCGCTGGTGGCCGACCAGGTGGCCATCAACCACCACAAGGCCGACATCCCGCCGCGCCAGCGCGCCATGCTCGACTTCGCGCTCAAGGTCTGCAATGCCTCGCACGAGATCGTCGACGCCGACTTCGCCGCGCTGGGCGAACACGGCTTCAGCACCGAGGACGCCTGGGACATTGCCGCCATCACCGCCTTCTTCGGCCTGTCCAACCGCATGGCCAACGTCAGCGGCATGCGGCCCAACGACGAGTTCTTCCTGATGGGCCGCGTGCCGCGCCCACCCAAGGCCAAGGCCTGAAGGCCGGCGCCGGCGCGGAGGGCTGGTCACCGCGGCCGGACCAGCGCTGACCCGGCGGGCGCACCAAGCAGAGCCCCTGAGGGCCCCGTTCTGCAGGTCAGCGAAGCTTCACTGCGCCTGCTGCAGCGCGCGGATGCGGTCTTCGATGGGCGGGTGGCTGCTGAACAGCGCCATCAGGCCGCTGGGCTTGGCGTTGATGCCCATGGCCGCCATGCTTTGCGGCAGCTGGCCCGGGTCCAGCCCGCCCAGGCGCGCCAGGGCGTTGATCATCGGCTGCTTGCGACCCATCAGCGCCGCGGCACCGGCGTCGGCGCGGTACTCGCGCTGGCGCGAGAACCAGGCCACGATGACGGCGGCCAGCACACCCAGCACGATGTCCAGCACCACGGTGGTGATGTAGTAGCCGATGCCGGGGCCGTCGTTCGTGTTGCGCAGGATCACCTTGTCGACGAAGTAGCCGATCACGCGCGACAGGAAGACCACGAAGGTGTTCATCACGCCCTGGATCAGCGTCATCGTGATCATGTCGCCGTTGGCCACGTGCGCCACCTCGTGGCCGATCACGGCCTCGACCTCGTCGCGCTGCATGCTGTGCAGCAGGCCGGTGCTCACTGCCACCAGGGCCGAATTCTTGAAGGCGCCGGTGGCAAAGGCGTTGGCCTCGCCTTCGAAGATGGCGACCTCGGGCATGCCGATGCCGGCCTTCTGCGCAAAGCGCTCGACCGTGCCCACGATCCAGCGGTGCGTGGGGTCGGCCGAGCCGTTGATGACCTGCGCGCCCGTGCTCCACTTGGCGATGGGCTTGCTCATCAGCAACGAGATGATGGCGCCGCCGAAGCCCATGAGGGCGGCAAAGCCCAGCAGCATGCCCAGGTTCAGGCCGTTGGACGTGAGAAAGCGGTTGACGCCCAGCAGGCTGGCGGCAATGCCCAGCACCAGCATCACGGCGATGTTGGTGACGACGAACAGCAGAATGCGCTTCATGGCTATGGCGGCCGGTGGGCCGCAGGATGTCCCAGACAGGGGCTCATGTTAGGGCGGTGTTCCGGCTTTCAAGCAAGCCCGGCAGACGTGGGGGTTTGGCGCGCGGCACCGGCTCAGCGGCGCATGCGCACCTGGGCCGGGTTGTCGGCCGGCAGCAGTTCGAAGTGATCGGACATCTGGCCGAAGAGCCGCGTCGACGGCGTGTTGCGGCCCAGCAGGCCGGCCTCGCGCAGGCGCTGCACCGCCACGTTGAGCGCCAGGCCCTGGCCGGCCGCCAGCTCGGGCAGGCAGTCCAGCACCGCGTCCAGCGAAGGCGCGGCGCGGCCTTGGGACCGCTGCGGCGCACGCTGCGGCGGCGCCGATGCCGCGCGCAGCTCGGGCTGCGGCTCGGGGCGGGTGTCCACCCCCGCGTCCACCAGCAGCGCCGGGGCGGCCTGCACCGCCTCGGGCGCCGCGGCGGCAGACTTGCGTGACGCGCTCTTGCGCGGTGTCTTGGCCGCCACGCTCTTGGCGGCCACCTTCTTGGCCGCAGGCGCCTTCTTGGCCGCCGCGCGCGGCTTAGCTGCGGGCTTCTCGGCCGCTGCCTCGGCCGGCTTGGCGCGCGGGCTGCGGGTGCTGCGCTTGCGCGCCGGTGGCGCCTTGGCCTCGGACGCGGCCGACTTGCGGTGCTCGAGCACGGTGAAGTCGTCGTAGACCTCCTGTGTCTCGTCGCCGGTCTTGCCCTGCTGGCCGATGCCGCGCACCACGCAGCCCTTTTCGCGCAGGCGCTGCACCAGCGGCGCGAAGTCGCTGTCGGACGAGGCGATCACCACCACGTCGGGGCGTTCGGCCAGCACCAGGTCGATGGCGTCCACGGCCATGGCGATGTCGGTGCTGTTCTTGCCCGCCGCCAGGTTGACCATGGGCTTGATGCCCAGGCGCTTGAAGACGGCCTGGTTGGTCACCGCGCTCTCGGCCGTGCAGTAGGCGCGGCGCACGTGCAGGCCGCCGTGCTGGTTGAGCAGCAGGCGCACGGCCTGCTCCATCACGTCCACCGACACGTTGTCGGCGTCGATCAGCAGCATCACGCGGTCGGTGGTCATGTGAGTTTCCAGTGCAGGGTTTCGCCGGCGCGCAGCGGCTTGATGAGGGCGTCGCCGAAGGGCAGGGTCTCGGGCAGGACCCAGTCCTGGCGGCGCAGGGTCACGCGGCCTTCGTTGGGCGGCAGGCCGTAGAAGGCCGGGCCGTACAGGCTGGCAAAGCCTTCCAGCTTGTCCAGCGCGCCCATGGCTTCAAAGGCCTGGGCGTACAGCTCCAGCGCCGCCGGCGCGGTAAAGCAGCCGGCACCGCAGACGCTGGCTTCCTTCAGCGCGGCGGCGTGCGGCGCGCTGTCGGTGCCCAGGAAGAAACGGTCACTGCCCGAGGCGGCAGCCTGCAGCAAGGCCAGGCGATGCTGCTCCTTCTTGAGCACCGGCAGGCAGTAGTAATGCGGCCGCAGCCCGCCCAGGAACAGCGCGTTGCGGTTGTAGAGCAGGTGGTGCGCGGTGATGGTGGCGGCGGTGTGCGGCCCGGCGTCGGCAACAAAGGCCGCGGCCTCTTGCGTGGTGATGTGCTCGAGCACGATCTTCAGCGCCGGGAAGTCGCGGCGCAGCGGCTGCAGCACGCGCTCGATGAACACCGCCTCGCGGTCGAACACGTCGACCTCGGGGTCGGTAACCTCGCCGTGCACCAGCAGCAGCAGGCCTTCGCGCTGCATCGCTTCCAGCACCGCGTGCGTGCGGCGCAGGTCGGTGACGCCGGCATCGCTGTTGGTGGTGGCGCCCGCCGGGTAGAGCTTGAAGGCCACGACGCCGGCCTCACGCGCGCGCCGGGCTTCGTCGGCCGGCGTGTTGTCGGTGAGGTACAGCGTCATCAGCGGCGTGAAATCAGCCCCCGCCGGCAACGCCGCCAGGATGCGCTGCCGGTACGCCAGCGCCGCGGCCGCGGTGGTGACCGGCGGCCGCAGGTTGGGCATGACGATGGCGCGGCCGAACTGCGCCGCCGTGAAGGGCAGCACCGCCGCCAGCGCGGCACCGTCGCGCAGGTGCAGGTGCCAGTCGTCGGGGCGGCGCAGCGTCAGGGTCTGCGGGGACGTTTCGCTCATCCTTTCAATTCTCGCACCCGCTCCCGCCTGGATCAGTGCGCCAGGATCTTGGACAGGAACTCCTGCGCGCGCGGCGAGCGCTGCTCGGTGTGGCCGAAGAAGGCGTCGCGCGGGCAGTCCTCGACGATGCGGCCGTGGTCCATGAAGATCACGCGGTGGCTCACCTTCTTGGCGAATCCCATCTCGTGCGTGACCACCATCATGGTCATGCCCTCCTGGGCCAGCTGCACCATCACGTCCAGCACCTCGCCCACCATCTCGGGGTCCAGCGCCGAGGTCGGCTCGTCGAAGAGCATGACGATGGGGTCCATGCTCAGCGCCCGTGCGATGGCCACGCGCTGCTGCTGGCCGCCCGACAACTGGCCCGGGTACTTGTCCTTGTGCGCCATCAGGCCCACGCGCTCGAGCATCTTCAGGCCGCGCGCCAGGGCTTCGTCCTTGGCGCGGCCCAGCACCTTGATCTGCGCCAGCGTCAGGTTGTCGGTGACGCTCAGGTGCGGGAACAGCTCGAAGTGCTGGAACACCATGCCCACGCGGCTGCGCAGGCGCGGCAGGTCGGTCTTGGGGTCTTTGATGCTGATGCCGTCGACCGTGATGTCGCCCTGCTGTATGGGCTCGAGCGCGTTGACGGTCTTGATCAGCGTGCTCTTGCCCGAACCCGAAGGCCCGCAGACCACCACCACCTCGCCCTTGCGGATGGTGGTGCTGCAGTCGGTCAGCACCTGGAAGCTGCCGTACCACTTGCTGACGTTGCGGATGTCGATCACGGGGAGCTCTCTGCGGTCGTTGGGGCAAGGGTCTGTCGATGCGGCATCAGGTTCCGGGCATCAGGCGCTGCGCCCCAGAAAGTCCCACAGCGCCTGCACGCCGGCCTTGGCGTGGCGCGCGAACTCGGGACGCTCGCGGTAGATGCGGACTTCCATGGTCAGCTCCAGCTGGCCGGTGGGCGCGGCGTGCACCAGGCGCCGCGCCTGGAGTTCGTTGCGCACCGAGCTGTGCGGCAGGAAGGCCAGGCCGTGGCCTTCCAGCGCCATGGCCTTCAGGCCCTCGGCCATGTCGGTCTCGTAGATGGCCTCCAGCTGCAGCGGCTGGCCGACCTGCTTGAGGATGACCTCGACCAGCCGCCCCATGTAGGCGCCCGAGGCGTAGCTGAGAAAGGGCACGCGCTCGCCCGGCCGCCCGGGCAGGCCGAACAGCGGCGTGCCCCCGGGCCCGGCCTTGGCGTAGGGGGCCAGCGATTCGCTGGACAGGCTCAGCATCTCGTAGCGCTCGGGGCTGAGCTGCAGCGGCTGCGACGGGTGGTGGTAGGCGATGAGCAGGTCACAGCCGCCTTCGGTCAGGTGCAGCACGGCGTCGTGCACGTTCAGCGCCGTGAGCCGGGTCTTGACCGCGCCGAAGCTGTGGCGCAGGTCCATCAGCCAGTGCGGGAAGAAGGTGAAGGCCAGGGTGTGCGGCACCGCGAACTCGATCATGTCCTGCCCGGCCGCCTGGTGGCTGCGCATCATGTTGCGCGTGGCCTGCAGGGATTCGAGCATCTCCAGCGCCTGGGCGTGCAGGGTTTCGCCGGCCGGGGTCAGGCGCGTCGGGTAGGACGAGCGGTCGACCAGGTCGATGCCGGCCCAGGCCTCCAGCGACTGGATGCGGCGCGAAAACGCCGGCTGCGTGACATGCCGCAGCTGGGCCGAGCGCGAAAAGCTGCGCGTCTCGGCCAGGCTCACGAAGTCTTCGAGCCACTTGGTTTCCACAGCCCGCGAGTGTATCGACGGGCAACAGGCGTGGCGCAGTTGCGATTGGGGCGCAGCGCCGGCTCTGCGCTGCGGCCATTGCAGGCTAGGATTCCGCCCGTTCATCCAACCTCGCCTGGAGCACCCTCCCATGAACCGATTGACGCCCCTCGTCGCCGCGCTTGCGTTGTGCCTGGCCGCCCTGCCCGCCTGGGCCGCCAGCTCGGCCAGCTCGGCCTCTTCCGAAGGCTCTTCGGCCTCGGTGGGCAGCCTGTCGACCTCGGTCGAGAAGTCCAGCAACAGCTCGTCCAAGGACGACAAGGTCGCGGCCGGTGACTACCGCATCATCGAAGTGGCCGACGCCGCGGCGCGCCCGGGCGTGCTGCGCCTGCGCCTGCAGGCCACGGCCGATGCCGCGGAAGAGTTCTTCCTGTACCTGCCGCGCGCCACCGTCGAGCAGGGCCAGCTGGGCACCGGGCAGCTGATCACGGCGAGCACGCGCGACTACGGCGTGGAGTTTGCACACACCGCCACGCAGCAGGCCTTCTTCCTGGTGCTCAAGGACGCCTGGTACCAGGAACTGCAGACGCGGCCGGTCACGCTTTGATCCTGCGCGCCGCGCTGCTGGCCGCGGCGCTGGCGCTGGGCGGCGGACCGGCACAGGCCGGCAATGCGTCCGGTTCCACCCGCTACTGCGACGACGGCACGCCGCTGACGGCCGAGCACAAGGACCGCCTGCTGCGCTTTGCCGGCATCGTGAAGGCCGAGCTCGATCGATCGGGCGCGCGCCTGGCGCTGGTGGCGCGCTCGGGCCTGGACCTGGGCTTCTTCGGCGTGCGCTACTCGCACGGCGGCGTCAGCCTGAAGGGCAGCGCCGAGACGCCGTGGGCGGTGCGCCAGCTGTACTTCTCGTGCGACGAGCGCCGGCCGCTGATCTTCGACCAGGGCCTGTCGGCCTTCGTGCTGGGCACGCACCAGCCCGAGCTGGGCTATGTCTCGGCCCTGCTGCTGCCCCCCGAGGCCGAGGCCGCGCTGGAGCGCACCGCGCTGGACAACCGGCGCGCGCTGCAGCTGCTGGGCGGCACCTACAGCGCCAACGCGCATGCCTTCAGCACCACCTACCAGAACTGCAACCAGTGGCTGGCCGAACTGCTGGCCTCCGCCTGGGGCCCGGTGCTGGACGGGCTGGACGGCCCCGCGGCGCGCGTGCAGGCCCAGGCCTGGCTGCGCGACGCCGGCTACCAGCCCATGAGCATGGACGTGGGCTGGCGCGTGCTGATGTGGGCCAGCAAGCTGATCCCCTGGGTGCACAGCGACGACCACCCGAGCGAAGACCTGGACGCGCAGCGCTTTCGCATCAGCATGCCCGACGCCATCGACGCCTTCGCGCTGGCACGGGCGCCGGGCGCCACGCGGCTGGAGTTCTGCCACAACGAACGCCACGTGCTCATACGCCGCGGCGGCCCGCCCCTGGCCGAGGGCTGCGCGCCGGGTGCGCAGGACGAGCTGATCAGCCTGGAGTAGCCGCCCCGTAGCCGCCGCCCCCCGGCGTCTCGATCACGAACACATCGCCCGGCGCCATGGCGGCCGAGCCGATGTGGCCCAGGGTCTCGACGCGGCCGTCGGCGCGTTCGATGCGGTTGACGCCCAGGGCTCCCGGCAGCCCGCCGGCCATGCCGAAGGCGGGCACGACGCGGCCGTTGGACAGGATCGAGGCGGTCATGGGCTCGAGAAAGCGCAGCCGGCGCACGCCGCCATCACCGCCGCGCCACTGGCCGGCACCGCCGCTGCCGGCGCGCAGGGCATAGCCCTCCAGGCGCACCGGGAAGCGGAACTCCAGCACCTCGGGGTCGGTCAGGCGCGAGTTGGTCATGTGCGTCTGCACGACGCTGGTGCCATCGAAGCCCCCGACGACGCGCCCCGCGTCGTCCTTCACGACACCGGCGCCGCTGCCGCCGCTGATCGTCTCGTAGTACTGGTGGGTCTGGTTGCCGAAGGTGAAGTTGTTCATCGTGCACTGGCTGGCCGCCATCACGCCCAAGGCACCGTACAGCGCGTTGGTGACGCACATGCTGGTCTCCACGTTGCCGGCCACCACCGCGGCCGGCGGCAGCGGGTTGAGCATGCAGCCCTCGGGCACGATCACCTGCAGCGGCTTCAGGCAACCGGCGTTGAGCGGGATGTCGTCGTCCACCAGGGTGCGAAAGACGTACAGCACCGCCGCCATGGTCACCGCCTTGGGCGCGTTGAAGTTGTTGGGCAGCTGCGCGCTGGTACCGGTGAAATCGATGGTGGCCTCGCGCCGCGTCGCCTGCACCGTCACCTTGACGCTTATGCACGCGCCGTTGTCCAGCGGCAGGGTGTAGGCACCGTCCTTCAGTGCCGTGATGACGCGGCGCACCGATTCCTCGGCGTTGTCCTGCACGTGCTGCATGTAGGCGGCCACCGTGGCGCGACCGAACTGCGCCACCATGGCCTGCAGCTCCTGCACGCCCTTCTCGTTGGCAGCAATCTGTGCGCGCAGGTCGGCCAGGGTTTGCTGCGGGTTGCGCGCCGGGAATTCGCCCGAACGTAGCTGCGCCAGCAATTCAGCCTCGCGCAGCGCGCCGTCGCGCACCAGCAGGAAGTTGTCGAACAGCACGCCCTCCTCAGAAATGCTGGTGCTGAACGGCGGCATGCTGCCCGGCGTGCTGCCACCGATGTCTGCATGGTGGCCGCGGCTGGCCACGTAGAAGCTGGGGTGCGCGTCGGTGGTGTCCAGATAGACAGGCGTCACCACGGTCACGTCGGGCAGGTGGGTGCCGCCGTGGTACGGATCATTCAGCACATAGACATCGCCCGCGCGCATGGCCGGGTTGCGCGCGATCACGGTCTTGATGCTCTCGCTCATGCTGCCCAGGTGCACCGGCATGTGCGGCGCGTTGGCGATGAGCTCGCCCGCGGCGCTGAACAGCGCGCAGCTGAAGTCCAGCCGCTCCTTGATGTTGACGCTGTAGGCGGTGTTTTGCAGCCGCAGCCCCATCTGCTCGGCGATGTTCATGAACAGGTTGTTGAAGACCTCCAGCATCACCGGGTCGGCATCGGTGCCGATGGCGTGCTGCGTGGCGCGCGGCTGCGTACGCTGCAACTCCAGGGCGCCGGCGGCCGTGAGCCGCGCCTGCCAGCCGGGCTCGACCACCGTGGTGGCGTTCTTCTCGGCGATGACGGCCGGGCCGGCGATGGTGGCGCCGGCGCGCAAGGCTTCGCGCACGTACAGGCCCGCATCCAGCCAGCCGCCGCTGTGCATGCGCACGCGGGCGTCGGGCTCAGGGCTGTAGGGCGCCGGCTCCATGGCGTGGCGCACGCGGTCGAAGCGCTCGCCCGCGCCCACGGCCTCGACCGACACGGCCTCGATCACCAGCGCGCGGTCGGGCATGAGAAAGGCAAAGCGCTGGCGGTAGGCGGCCTCGAAGTCGCGCCGCATCGCCGCCAGTTCGCCCAACGCCACCTGCAGCGCGGTGTCGGTGCCCTGGTAGCGCAGGTGCGCCTGGCCGTGCAGCGTGATGGCGGCCGGCGCCACGCCCTGGTCGAGCAGTTCGGTGCGCGCGGCCGCGCCGATGTCCTGCAGCCGCGCCTGCGCGGCGGTCAGGCCGGCGTCGTCCAGCGGCAGCTCGATGCTGGCCTCGCGCATGGCGATCTGGTCGGCCAGGCCCATGCCGTAGGCGCTCAGCACACCCGCCAGCGGGTGCACGAACACGCGCTCCATGCCCAGCGCATCGGCCACACCGCAGGCGTGCTGGCCGCCGGCGCCGCCGAAGCATTGCAGGGTGTACTGCGTGACGTCGTAGCCGCGCGCCACCGAGATGCGCTTGATGGCGTTGGCCATGTTCTGGATGGCGATCTGCAGAAAGCCTTCGGCCAGGCTCTCGGCCGTGGCCGCGCGGCCCGTGGCCTGGCGCACGCGCGCGGCCAGTTCGTCGAAGCGCGCCACCACCACGGCGCGGTCCAGCGCCTGGTCGGCACCGGCGCCGAAGACCTTGGGAAACCAGTCGGGCTGGATCTTGCCCAGCAGCACGTTGGCGTCGGTGGTGGCCAGTGGCCCGCCACGGCGGTAGCTGGCCGGGCCGGGGTTGGCGCCGGCGCTCTCGGGCCCCACGCGCAGGCGCGCACCGTCGAAGCCCAGGATCGAGCCGCCGCCGGCGGCCACGGTGTGGATGCTCAGCATCGGCGCGCGCATGCGCACACCGGCCACCTGGGTTTCGAAACTGCGCTCGAACCCGCCCGCAGGTCCGTCGAGATAGTGGCTCACGTCGGTGCTGGTGCCGCCCATGTCGAAGCCGATGACCTTGGCATGCCCGCCGGCCAGCGCGGTGCGCACCATGCCCACGATGCCGCCGGCCGGGCCGCTGAGGATGGCGTCCTTGCCCTGGAAGCGGTGAGCTTCGGTCAGGCCGCCGCTGCTCTGCATGAAGAACAGGCGCACGCCCGGCATCTGTGCCGCCACCTGGTCGACGTAGCGGCGCAGGATGGGCGACAGGTAGGCGTCGACCACCGTGGTGTCGCCGCGCGACACCAGCTTCATCAGCGGGCTGACCGCGTGGCTGGTGCTGATCTGCGTGAAGCCGACCTCGCGCGCGATGCGCGCCGCGGCTTCTTCGTGCGCCGGGTAGCGCCAGGCGTGCATGAAGACGATGGCCACGCTGCGGATGCCGGCGTCGTGCGCCGCCCACAGGCGTTCCCGCAGGTGCATCTCTTCCAGCGGCTGCAGCAACTCGCCGTGCGCGCCCATGCGCTCTTGCGCCTCGATCACGCGTTCGTACAGCAGTTCGGGCAACACGATGTGGCGCTCGAACAGCCGCGGCCGCGCCTGGTAGGCGATGCGCAGCGCGTCGCGGAAGCCGCGTGTGGTGACCAGCAGCGTGCGGTCGCCCTTGCGCTCGAGCAGCGCGTTGGTGGCGACTGTGGTGCCCATCTTCACGCAGTCCACCAGGTCCGGCGTGATGGCCTGGCCAACTTGCAGGCCGAGCAGGCGGCGGATGCCCTCGACCGCGGCGTCGCGGTACTGCTCGGGGTTCTCGCTCAGCAGCTTGAGCGTGTGCAGCGCGCTGTTCGGGGCGCGGCCCACCACGTCGGTGAAGGTGCCGCCGCGGTCTATCCAGAACTGCCAACGCGGGGTGTGGTCCATGGCGTGATCCTGTGTCTACAGCGACGTCGCGGCGCGCGCCGCCTGGTCGTACATGCCCGACATGGTGCGCAGCAGGCGCGCCAGCTCGCCGATGCCGGGGTTGAGTTCGGTGTCCAGGCTTTGCACCAGGCATTGCTCGCGCACCTCGCGGTACTGCGCCACCGCGGCCTCGCCCTGGGGCGAGGGGCAGTAGAAGACTTCCTTGCCCGCCTTGTCGGCCTGCACCAGGCCGGCGGCCACCAGCTTCTTGAGCGAGTAGGCCACGACGTGGGTGTCTTCGTAATTGAGCACGAAGCAGATGTCGGCCAGCTTCTTGTTGCGCGCGCGGTGGCTCACGTGGTGCAGCAGCAGCACGTCGGTGATGGTGAGGTCGGGGCAGCCGGCGGCGGCCATGCAGCGCACGGCCCAGCGCGAGAAGGCGTTCCAGGCAACGATCAGGCCGAATTCCAGCTCCGACAACTCCACGCTGCGCGGCGACACCAGGTGCGACGACGAGACGATGCCGCCGCTGCGCGGGCGGGTGGCAGTGGTGGTCGCTGCGGAGGCAGCGCTCGAGCGGCTGGCGGCGGGGGGCTTGCGCGGCATCGGTGTTTTCACCAGAACGTCGAAGTTTTATTGACAATTTATCTTAACGATCTCTAGACTTCGTCGCACCTAAGGCAAACACCGAGGCCCGGCATCAAGCCGCCGCCCCATGCTTGCCGGCACCGCACCCACCGCCCAGGAGCCCCCATGAGACTGCTGCAATCCACGCTCATCGCCGCCGCGCTGCTGGCCGCCGCCGCGGCCCAGGCCCAGACCAAATGGGACCTGCCCGCCGCTTACCCGGTGACCAACTTCCACACCGAGAACCTGAACCAGTTCGCCGCCGATGTCGACAAGGCCAGCGGCGGCAAGCTCAAGATCACGGTGCACGCCAACGCCGCGCTGTTCAAGGCGCCCGAGATCAAGCGCGCGGTGCAGGGCGGGCAGGCGCAGCTGGGCGAGATCCTGCTGCCGGCCTACCAGAACGAGTGGCAGGTGTTCGGCGCCGACGGCGTGCCCTTCCTGGCCGACAGCTACGACGAGGCCGCCAAGTTGTGGAAGGCGCAGAAGCCGGTGCTCGAGAAGAAGCTGGCCGAGCAGGGCATGATGGTGCTGTACGCCGTGCCCTGGCCGCCGCAGGGCATCTACACCAAGAAGCCGCTGGCCAGCGCGGCCGACCTGAAGGGCGTGAAGTGGCGCGCCTACAGCCCGGCCACCAGCCGCATTGCCGAACTGGTGGGCGCGCAGCCGGTCACCGTGCAGGCGGCCGAGCTCGCGCAGGCGCTGGCCACCGGCGTGGTGGACAGCACCATGACCAGCGGCGCCACCGGCGTCGACGGCAAGCTGTACGAGCACCTGAAGTACTACTACGACACCCAGGCCTGGCTGCCCAAGAACGCGGTCCTGGTCAACAAGGCGGCCTTCGCCGCACTCGACAAGCCCACGCAGGATGCCCTGACCAAGGCCGCGGCCGAAGCAGAGGTGCGCGGCTGGGCCGCCAGCCGCCGCGTCAACACCGAGACGCTGGACAAGCTGCGCGCCAACGGCATGCAGGTGCTTCCGCCCAGCGCGGCGCTCAAGGCCGATCTGGTGAAGGTGGGCGAGGCCATGCTCAAGGAATGGGTCGAGAAGGCCGGGCCCGAGGGCCAGCAGGTCATCGCCGGCTTCCGCAAGTAAGGCCAGCGCCAGCCCGCCTGATTGCCCGCCTGATACGCCGACGGGTCCGCTGACCGATGCGCCGCCTGCTCGACGCCCTGTACGACGGCGCCGCGGTGCTGGCGGCACTGTGCATGGTGGGCCTGCTGGTGATGGTGCTGCTGTCCATCGCCAGTCGGCAGCTGGGCTTTCACGTCCCCGGCACCGATGCCTACGCTGGCTACCTGATGGCCGGCGCCGGCTTCCTGGCGCTGGCGCACACGCTCAAGCGCGGCGAACACATCCGCGTGACGCTGCTGATCAACGCACTGCGGGGCCGGGCGCGGCGTGCGCTGGAGCTGTGGGCCCTGGCGGCGGCCAGCGCGCTGGCGCTGATGAGCGCCTGGTACAGCGCGCGCCTGGTGTGGCAGTCGCACCTGTTCAACGACATCTCCACCGGCAACGACGCCACGCCGCTGTGGCTGCCGCAGCTGGCCATGGCCGCGGGCACCGCGGTGCTGGCCATCGCCTTCGTCGACGAGTTCGTGCTCGAACTGCGTGGCCGGCGCGGCCACGCCGACGACGGCGAAGCCGTGCGCAGCGAGTGAGGCGCGCTTGAGCGATCTGGCCATCACCGCAGCGCTGATCGTCTCGCTGTTCCTGATCCTGGGCAGCGGCGTGTGGATAGGCCTGACGCTGTCGGGCGTGGCCTGGATCGCCATGCAGCTGTTCAGCAGCCGCCCGGCCGGCGACGCCATGGCCGTGACCATCTGGGGCAGCGCCAGCAGCTGGACGCTGACCGCGCTGCCGCTGTTCGTGTGGATGGGCGAGATCCTGTTCCGCACCCGGCTCAGCCAGGACATGTTCCGCGGCCTGGCGCCCTGGATGCAGGCGCTGCCGGGGCGGCTGCTGCACGTCAACGTGGTGGGCTGCGCCATCTTCGCCGCAGTCTCGGGCAGCAGCGCCGCCACCTGCGCCACCATCGGCAAGATGAGCCTGCCCGAGCTCAAGAAGCGCGGCTACCCCGACGGCATCAGCATCGGCAGCCTGGCCGGCGCGGGCACGCTGGGGCTGCTGATCCCGCCCTCCATCATCATGATCGTCTACGGTGTCAGCGCCGAGGTCTCCATCGCCCAGCTGTTCATCGCGGGCGTGCTGCCGGGGGTGTTGCTGGCGCTGCTGTTCTCGGGCTACCTGGTGGCCTGGGGCCTGCTCAACCCGGGCCAGGTGCCGCCGCGCGACGCGCCGCTCAGCCTGGCGGGCAAGCTGCGCGAATCGCGCCACCTGATCCCGGTGGTGCTGCTCATCGCCGCGGTGCTGGGCAGCATTTACAGCGGCCTGGCCACCGCGACCGAGGCCGCCGCTCTGGGCGTGCTGGGCGCGCTGCTCATCTCGCTCGCGCAGGGTTCGCTGACCTGGCAGACCTTCAAGGAAAGCCTGCTGGGCGGCACGCGGCTGTACTGCATGATCGCGCTGATCCTGGCCGGCGCCGCCTTCCTGACCCTGGCCATGGGCTACATCGGCCTGCCGCGCCACCTGGCCGAATGGATTGCCACGCTGGGCCTGTCGCCCTGGCAGCTGCTGCTGGCGCTGATGCTGTTCTACCTGGTGCTGGGCTGCTTTCTCGACGGCATCAGCATGGTGGTGCTGACCATGGGCGTGGTGCTGCCCACGGTGCAGAAGGCCGGCATCGACCCGCTGTGGTTCGGCATCTTCGTGGTGCTGGTGGTCGAGATGGCTCAGATCACCCCGCCGGTGGGCTTCAACCTGTTCGTGCTGCAGGGCATGACGCGGCGCGAGATCGGCTGGATCGCCCGCGTCACCCTGCCCTTCTTCCTGCTGATGGTGGCGGCGGTGGCGCTGATCTACTGGTTCCCGCAGATCGTCACCTTCCTGCCGCAGCAGATGCGCCGCTGAGCGACCCGCCGGCGCCGCCGCGACAATGCGGCCGCCCACGGGGCCTGCGCATGGCCTAGCATGAGGGTGCGGCCCCGCGGGCCGCCTTGCGTCCGACCCCCCTCCAGGAAGCCCGATGCCCGATCCCTCCGAGTCGACGTTCCCCCCCTTGCCGGCCTTCGGCAGCTACGCCTGGCCGACGCCCGAGCTTGCCTGCTACCCGACGGGCGAGATCGCGACCGAGCCGCTGCTGTGCGAGATCGAGGGCCTCAACGGCAAGCGCCTGGAAGGCGACCTGGTCGACTTCGACCCCCAGCACGGCCTGCTGCAACTGCTGCTGCCGCGCCAGCGCCGGCCGCTGCCGCTGGGGCTGGAGCAGCTGCGCCGCCTGCGCCCGGTGCAGCCGCTGCGGCCGACGCCGGCCGACGAACGCGAGTACAGCTCGCAGTTCGCGATGGAACTGGGTGAAGCGCGGCCGGCGCTGCCGTTCCGCATCGCGTTCAAGGATGGGCAGACCTGGGAAGCCACGACGGTCGGCTACCACCAGGAACCCTGGGGCCTTTTCCTCTACGAACCCGTGGACGACGAGGGCACGCTGATGCGCTGGTTCGTGCCGCGCGCCGCCTACGCCGAGGCCACGATCGGCATGCCCATCGGCGAGGCGCTGCTGTTCGAGGCCACGCTGACGCAGCCCCAACTTGAGCTGGCACTGGCCGAGCAGCAGACGCTGCGCGAGCGCAAGCTGGGCGACCTGCTGGTGGTGCGCCAGATCATCACCGCCGATGAACTGGCCGCCGCCATCGAGCAGCAGAGCCGCATGCCCATGGTGCGCATCGGCGAGGCGCTCATCGCGCTGGGCTTCGTCACCGCCGCCCAACTCGATGACGCGCTGCGCCAGCAAAGCGGCGACCGCGGCGTGCCGCTGGGCGAGCTGCTGGTGCGCCAGGGCCGGGTCTCGCGTGCCGACCTGCAGACCGCGCTGGCGCGCAAGATGGGATACCCGCTGGTCGACGTGCTGAACTACCCGCCCGACGGCGAGGCCGTGGCGCGGCTGCCCTACGCCGTGGCCGCGCGCACCCTTGCGCTGCCGCTGATGATGCGCAACAACCGCCTGGTGGTGGCGGTCGAGGACCCCAGCAACCGCGGCATGATGGACGAGCTGGAATTCGCCGCGCAGTGCAAGGTGGTGCCGGTGCTGGCGCGCTCGGGCACCCTGCTGGGCGCCATCGACCGCGCCTACGAGAAGATCGGCGCCATGATCGCCGGCGGCGGCCCGCGCATCGCCGCCGACGGCACCATCACCGCCGAGTTCGAGCCGGGCGATGCGAGCAAGCTGCTGGCCTCGATGGAAAAGGTCGACGCGCGCATCGAGGAAGACGACGACGCGGGCATCGAGCAGAGCGACAACTCGCTCGTGCGCCTGATCAACTCGATGATCCTCGAGGCCTACACCCAGGGCGTGAGCGACATCCACGTCGAATGTCCGGGCGGGCGCGAGAAGGTGCGCATCCGCTTCCGCAAGGACGGCCAGTTGCGGCCCTACCTGGAGCTGCCGCACACCTACCGCAGCGCCATCCTCGGCCGCATCAAGGTCATGTGCGACCTCGACATCAGCGAGCGCCGCAAGCCGCAGGACGGCAAGATCAACTTCTCCAAGTTCGTGGGCGGCGTCAAGCTCGAGCTGCGCGTGGCCACCGTGCCCACGCACAACAACCTCGAGGACGCGGTGCTGCGCCTGCTGCAGTCGAGCAAGCCGCTGAAACTGGACCAGCTGGGCCTGAGCCCGAGCAACCTCGAGGCCTTTCGCGCGCTGGCGCAGCGCCCCTACGGCATGCTGCTGTGCGTGGGGCCCACGGGCTCGGGCAAGACGACCACGCTGCATTCGGTGCTGGGTGCCATCAACACACCCGAACGCAAGATCTGGACAGCCGAAGACCCGGTCGAGATCACCCAGGCGGGGCTGCGCCAGGTGCAGGTCAACCCGCGCATCGACTGGACCTTCGCCAAGGCGCTGCGCGCCTTTCTGCGTGCCGATCCGGACGTCATCATGGTCGGCGAGATCCGCGACCAGGAAACGGCGCAGGTGGCCATCGAGGCCTCGCTCACCGGCCACCTGCTGCTGTCCACGCTGCACACCAACAGCGCCCCCGAGACCGTGACGCGGCTCATCGACATGGGCATGGACCCCTTCAACTTCGGCGACGCGCTGCTGGGCGTGCTGGCGCAGCGCCTGGTGCGCCGCCTGTGCCCGACCTGCCGCACCTCGCGCGAGATGGCACCCGAGGAAGAGCAGGAGCTGCTGCACGATTACCTGCATGCCTGCGAAGGCGCAGACCTCCCACCGCAGCCCGACGAACTGCTGGCCGACTGGCGCCGCCGCTTCGGCGTGAATGGCAGGCTGCAGTCCTGGCACAGCCCCGGCTGCGACGCCTGCGGCCACACCGGCCTGCGCGGCCGCGCCGCGCTGCACGAACTGATGTGCATGACCCGTGGCCTGCGCCACCTGGTGCAGACCGGCGGCCGCGCCGACGACCTGCAGCGCCACGCGCTGGGCGAGGGCATGCGCACGCTGCGCCAGGACGGCATCGAGAAGGTGCTGGCCGGCATCACCAGCATCGAGGAAGTGCGCGCCAATTCCTGAAAACGCAAGCGCCGGCCGCCCCCCGGGGTAGGGGTCGCGGGCGTGGCCGGCGCGCGCGAAGATCGCCCCCTTCCACCGGAGCCCGACAAGCATGGACAGCTCCCTCTTCGTCAGCTATTCGCACCTCGACCTGCCCTGGATGCAGGCGGTGAAGAAACACCTCGAGGGCATGCTGCTGGGCCGCTGCAAGGTCTGGACCGACGAGGAGATCGCGCCCGGCAGCTCGTGGGAACAAGTGTTGCGCGGCAACCTGGGCCAGGCCGCGGCGGCGCTGGTGCTGGTGAGCCCCGACTACCTGGTGTCGCCCTGGTGCCGCGCCGAGCTCAAGGCGCTGACCGAAGCCCACCAGCGCGGCCGCGTGCGCGCCGTCTATTGGATCCTGCTGCAGCCCTGCGGCTGGCAGTGGAGCGAGCTGGCGCAGTTGCAGGCGGTGCAGGAGCCGCCCACGCGCGCGCTGCTCGACCTGCCCGAAGGCCCCGAGCGCCAGGCCATGCTGCTGGCCTGCTGCGAACGCGTGGCCGGCGGCACGGCCAAGATCGCCGAGACCGAAGACGCCGCGCTGGCCGTGGTGCGCCGCTTGCTGCGCGACGCCAACTGCGAGATCGAGATCCCGGCACAGGCTGCGGCCATCAAGGGCGACTTCTCCATCGTCTGCCGCGGCCTGCTGAAGAACGGCGACGACATCTACGTCAAGGTGCTCACCAACACCCCGCTGCACAGCATGCGCGGCCTGTTCCGGCGCGTCAGCGAGGCCTGCAGCACCATCCACCACCCGGCCGTGATCCGCGTCAGCGAAGTCCTCACCGTGGGCAGCGGCTACGACCAGCGCATCGTCATCCTCAGCGACAAGGCGCACGGCCAGGCGCTGGCCGAAGTGCTGCGCCAGGACCAGGACCGCACCCCCGACGAACGCCACTTCACCCCCGATCGCGTGCGCGTGCTGGTGCTGCGCATCGCCGAGGCGCTGTGCCTGCTGCACCAGCTGCCGCCCGTGCCCTGGCAGGACGACGGCGCGGTGGCCTACACCCACCTGATGGGCCCGCTGGTGCCGCACAACATCTTCTACGACCCGGTGACGATGCGGCCGCAGATCTCATTGGTGGGGGTGACCAACTTCCTGTGGCATTTCTTCGATGCGCCCACCTTCCAGCGCATCGTGGCACCGGCCAGCGGCACCTACCTGCTGCCCGAGAAGGCGCGCACGCAACAGCCGATGGCGCCCGAGCAGCCGATGAGCCGCGCCGAACAACTGGCCGGCGATCAGTATTTCCTGGGTCTGCTGGCGCTGCAGCTGCTCGAAGCCAAAGAGTTGTTCCGTCAGCCCCCGGGCACCGCACCGATCGACCCGCGGCTCTACCTGCGCAGCAAGGCCGACTGGCGCTGGGCCCGGCGCCACGCGCAGTGGTTCGACCTGATCGAACGCCTGCTGGCGCCCGAGCCCGGCCAGCGCTTCCCCGACATGGACACAGTGGTGACCGAGCTGCGCGCGCTGGAAGAGAACCCGCGCGCCATCGCCAAGTATTCGTACCGCGAGTACATCGCCTCGGCCGCCGGCGGCATGGAGTTCTCGCGCCGCTTCTACACCGACCTGTTTGCCCGCGCACCCGCCCTGCGCGAGCTGTTCCAGCACGCCCAGGCGCTGCGCCTGGGTGCCAGCGCGGCGCAGACGGCGGTGCTACCCGACGATGCCCACCACGCCAAGCTGCTGCTGTCGCTGCAGTCGGTGCTCAACTTCCGCCGCGGCGCGGCACCCACGGCCATCGACAGCGTGACCGCGGCACACGCGCGCTTCCGTCTCACGCTGCCGCAGTTCGAAGCCTTCGAGGCCAGCTTCCTGGACACGCTGGCCCACTTCATGTCGCGCACCGCCCATGGCCGCGACGAGGTGGCCGAGGTGCAGAAGGCCTGGCACGAGCTGTTCGCGCCAGTCACGCGGGCGATGCTGGCCCCGCCGGCCTGACCCGCGCGGGTGGCGACAATGGCGCGATGCCCGCGCCACCCGTCCACCGCATCGTCGCCGCCGACGCGCACTGCGTGCCCAGGCCCTTCCGCAGCTTCGCGGTGCGCAGCGACGAGCCCCGCCATGCCCATGTCGCCCGCGCGCCCTATGGCCGCGTGCACCTGGTGCAGACCCGGTTCTGGAACGCCGCCGCGCTGGCGCGCCTGGCCGCCACGGGCCGCGCGCGCGTGGACGTCGACGTGTTCCCGGAAATCGGCCACGCCGCCACCACGCTGGACGAGCTGACGGCGCTGGCGCCGGGCGTGGCCGACCTGGCCGGCGCGCTGGCCGGCGCGTTGCAGCTGAGCGGCGTGATGGGCAACGACCCGGGCGACGACCCCCGCCCCTACCGCGACGCCCTGGCCACCCGCATCGACTTCCTGGCCTGCAGCGGCGCGGGCTTTCACAACGACGTCGGCCGCCACTGGTCGCGCTGCCTGTTCTGGCTGCTGGCGCTGCACACCGGCGAAGTGGATTTCGTGATGCCGCATGCCGGCGTGCGCCTGGCGCTGGCGCCCGGTGACCTGCTCGTCTTCGACCAGACCATGGCGCACGGCCTGTGCCGGCCGCAGGACCAGGGCCAGGCCGTCGCGGCCCACTTCGCCGCGGGCGCGCACAGCCGGCAGGTCTTTCTCACGGGCGAATTGCCGCTCAGCGACGACCAATGGGCCACCCTGGGCGCACCCTGGCTGCCGGTGGAAGCGCACCTTGCCCGGGGCGCGCTCGACCTGCTGGTGGCCGCCTTCGACGAGCGCAGCGGCGCCATCCAGCAGCTGCACGCGCTGCGCGGCGGCATGCGACGCAGCACCTGCCACGTCGACACTGCCCCGGGATGAGCGCCGCGGTTCGGCCGGAGGACTGCAGCCGGCCCCTCAGATCGCGCAGGACCTGAACCCGCAGAACCCGCTGTCGTCCATCGGGTCCGCGAAGCGCCGCGCCTTCACATGCCGCCAGCGTGGGCTGCAGGCAAAGCTGGCGCCGCGCTGCACACCCACGCCCGGCACGGCGGGCAAGGGGTCCCGTTCGGCGGGCGGCATCGGCCCGGCGCCGGGCCAGGGGCGCGCGCTGCCGGCCACCCACTCGCGCACGTCGCCCCAGGCAAAGCCGCGGCCGGCGGCGCGCGCGGCGGCCAGCTCCCACTCGGGTTCGGTGGGCAGGCGGCGGCCGGCCCAGCGGCACCAGGCCTCGGCCTCGTGGCGCGTGACATGCATCACCGGCTGTGCCGCGTGCACGCGCTGTACGTTGCCGCTGCCGCTGCCGCGCTGCAAGCCGCCGGGGCGCCGCTGTGCCAGCACGCCGTGCTGCAACTGCTCGACATGGCGCGGCGCGCGTCGGCCGCTGGCCTTGACCCAGGACCAGCCGGCCACGCTCCACAGCTCGGGGCGGTCGTAGCCACCGTCGTCGGCAAACTCGACGTAGCGCGCCCAGTTCACCGCCTGGGCGTCGATCTCGAACTCGGGCAGCGCCACCTCGTGCGCCCAGCGCTCGCCCTGCGGCACCAGCCCGCCGCCCGGCGCCGAGCCCAGCTGCCAGCGCTGGGCCGGCAGCCCGATGGGCGCGCGCTCGGGGCGTTGCGGCGGCGCGCCCTGGCGCCGCGCCTCCATCAGCGCCTCGGCCAGGCGGTCCTCGTGCTGCAGGGCACGGCGGAAGAAGTACAGCGCGGCGTCGTCCTCGGCGCTGGCGGCCAGCAGGTCCAGCGTGATGTCCAGCGTCTCACCCAGGTAGGCGCGCAGTTCGGCCGGAACGGGCGGCGCGCCCACGGGCGCGCGCCACTGGCCGATGCACGGCTCGACGCCGGCCAGGCGCGGGGCGCCGGGGTCGCAGGCCTCGCCGCGCTGGCGCTGCACGTGGCAGCCGATCCAGTGCTCCTGAAACCAACCCGCCTGCGCGCACTGGCGCAACGCCAGCGGCGATTCTTCTTCGCCCAGCAGGTGCAGCAGGCGGTTGCGGCTGTCGATCAGCGCCAGCGACAGCAGCTCGCGCCCGGCGTGGCGTATCGCCTGCGGATCGTCCAGCGCCGGGCTGCGCACCGCCGGCCGCGCCCTATTGCCCCACCAGCCCGTTGCGGATGGCGTAGACGGTGAGTTCGGAGTTGTTGGCCAGCTGCAGCTTCTCGAGCACGCGCGAGCGGTACACCGACACCGTCTTGGGGCTGAGCATCAGGTCTTCGGCGATGTCGGCCAGGCGCTTGCCGCTGGCGATCATCACCAGGGTCTGCAGTTCGCGGTCGGACAGCTTCTGGTGCGGGTGCTCGGTGGAAGGCGCGGTGAGGCTCTCGACCAGCATCTGCGCGATCTCGGGCGTGACGTACTTGCGCCCCTGGGCCACGGTGCGCACCGCCTGCACCAGCAGTTGCGGGTCGCCGCCCTTGTTGACGTAGCCGTAGGCGCCGGCGCGCAGCGCGCGGATGGCGTACTGGTCTTCGGGGTACATGCTCACCACCAGCACCTTGATGGGGCTCCCCTCGTCCTTGAGCGCGTGCAGCGCGTCCAGGCCGCTGCGTCCGGGCAGGTTGATGTCCAGCACCAGCACGTCGCAGGGCTGGTGCGCAGCGCCGCCCTCGCCGGCTTCGGCGCTGCCCAGGGTGCGCAGCAGCGCGCGCAGCTCGCCGTAGTCGCCGGCCTCGCCGACGACGCGGATGTCGGACGCGTCCGACAAGGTGTCGCGGATGCCGCGCCGGATCAGCGCATGGTCGTCGCACAGGATCACGTCGATCATGGGGAGGGCACTTTCAGTGGGTCGACCAGTGGTCGGCTTCGGGGTCGTCGGGCACGGCGGCGGCCTCGCCATTGTGGTCGGTCGCGCCGCCGGTGGTGGCGTCTTCCAGCGGCACCGACAGGATGAGCGAGGTGCCGGCCGCGCCGCTGCTCAGGTCGACCCAGCCGCCCACGGTGGAGGCGCGCTCGTGCAGGCCGCGGATGCCGAAGCTGCGCGTCTTGGCCAGGTCGTCGGCGGCCAGGCCGCGGCCGTCGTCGCTGACTTCCAGCGACAGCACCCCGCCCGAGATCGACAGGTCGACCACCACGCGCGTGGCCTGGGCGTGCTTGCTCACGTTGGTCAGCGCCTCCTGCGCGGTGCGGTAGGCCACCAGCGGCACGCCCGGCGGCAGCGCTGCGCGCTCGTGGCTGGTGCGGAACTCGCAGGCGATGGCGGTGCGCTTCTCGAAACGGCTGGTCATCCATTGCAGCGCCGCCACCAGGCCCTGCTCCAGGATGGCCGGGCGCAGGTTCTGCATGATGCGCTGGCTGGCCTCGATGGCGCTGGTCACGGTTTCCAGCGCCGACAGCGCGCGCTGCTGCACCTGGGGCTGGTCGGCGTGGCGGCGGATCCAGTCGAGTTCGAACTTGAGCGCGGTGAGCGAGCCGCCGACGTCGTCGTGGATCTCGCGCGCGATCGCGTGGCGCTCGGCCTCGACGCTGGTCTGCAGATGCTGCGCCAGCTCCGACAGCCGCCGGCGCGAGACCTGCAGTTCGCGGTCGGCGGCCAGCCGGGCGCGATGGGTTTCGCCGGCGGCGATGGCGTGTTCCACCGCCGGGGCCAGGCGCGCCAGGTTGTTCTTGAGCAGGTAGTCGCTGGCGCCGTTGCGCATGGCCTCGACCGCGGTGTCCTCGCCGATCTGGCCCGACACCAGGATGAAGGGCAGGGGCGGCCCCTCGCCCGGCGTGCGCGCGCGCAGCAGCTGCAGCGCCTCGACCCCGGTGAAGCCGGGCAGGTTGTAGTCGGACAGCACCACGTCCCAGTGCTGGTCCAGCGCGGCCTCGAATTCGCTGCGCGTCTCGATGCGCAGGGCCTCGAAGCGGATGCCGGCGCGGCGCAGGTGGGCCAGGGCCAGCGCATGGTCGGGTTCCGAGTCTTCGAGGTGCAGCAGGCGGAAGCTGCGGGCGGGCGCGCTCATGACCAGCAGTATCGCAAAGCACCGTGCTCGCGGCGCCGCTGGCCGAAATGGCGCGCTAAGTCCTGCAACTTTCGCTCAATGTCTGGTCAGGTGCTGCCGAAAATCCCCAGACAGACGCCCGACGGGGTGGACGGTCGCGCGGCCCAGGGGCCGCAGCCGCCCGCCCGGCGATCGCCCGCAACAGACTTGGAGCCCGGATGTTCGCTCAGGAAGAGTCCTCTTTGCCGGATGCCGGAGGCGGCATACCGCTGCTGCTGACCGCCGAACTGCAGGACGACCTGATGGTCGCCAGCAACGACCTCGAGCGCCTGCAGCGCCTGCTGGACGACGCCAGCGAGTCGCTGATGGGCCATTTCACCGTGGTTGCCGGGCTCGTGAGCGCCGAGGCGGCCGACGAGGCGCGGCGCGCCATCACCGGCGCCATCACCGCGCTGCAGTTCCAGGACATGGCCGCTCAGCTCATCTCGCACACCTCGCGCCGCCTGCGCGGCGCCGCCGACCGGCTGGCGCGCGATGCCATGGGCGACGACGAAGACGGCTGGGGCGTGGTCGACGAAACCCCGCAGCGCCCCAACCCCGTGACCCAGGACGAGATGGACGCCGGCTCGATCGAGCTGTTCTGACGCGCCCTCAGCCCACCCCGAGCTACGAACCCCGCAGATTCCCCGGAGACCCCTCATGCATTCGATCCTAGCCGTAGACGACAGCGCGTCGATGCGCCAGATGGTCAGCTTCACGCTCAAGAACGCCGGCTTCAACGTGGTGGAGGCCGTGGACGGGCAGGACGCCTTCGAGAAGGCCAACAGCCGCGACTTCAACCTCGTGCTCACCGACCAGAACATGCCGCGCATGGACGGCATCAGCCTGGTGAAGAAGCTGCGCGAGAACCCGAAGTTCAAGAGCACGCCCATCCTGATCCTGACCACGGAGAGCAGCGACCAGATGAAGCAGGCCGGCCGTGCCGCCGGCGCCACCGGTTGGCTGGTCAAGCCCTTCGACCCGGCCAAGCTGGTCGAGGTCATCGGCAAGGTCATCCGCTGAATCATCTGCACTGGAGTCCCGTCATGTCTGAATCCACCCACGAAGGCGCGCACCTGTCCGCCGGCATCGATCTCAGCCAGTTCTATCAGGTGTTCTTCGAGGAGGCCGGCGAGAACCTCGAGAAGATGGAGCAGATGCTGCTCAACCTGGACATCGGCAACGCCGACGAGGAACAGCTCAACGCCATCTTCCGCTGCGCGCACTCGGTCAAGGGTGGCGCCGCGACCTTCGGCTTCTCGGACGTGGCCGAGCTGACGCACCAGATGGAGACGCTGCTGGACAAGCTGCGCCGGCATGAGCTGCAGCCCACCGCATCCATGGTCGACGTGCTGCTGACCTCGGGCGACGCGCTCAAGGCGCAGCTGGCGCGCCACCAGGGCAACGGCGCCGAGCCGCTGGACACCAGCGAGTTGCTGCACGCCATCCGCGGCCTGGTCGCCGGCGGTGCAGCCGCCGCACCGGTGGCCGCACCCGCGCCGGCCGCCCCGCGCACGGCCCCGGTGGCCGCGGCGCCGGCCAAGCCGGGCGCGCGCGAACTGGAGCTGACCGTGGGCCCGCTGCCCGACCCGGCGCAGGCCGACAACCTGGTCGACCTGTTCAAGGAAATCACCGACCTGGGCAGCATCGAGCCGCTGGACGGCGGCCAGGCCGCCGACGGCATACGCCGCTACAAGGTGGTGACCACCTCGTCGGACAACGACCTGATGGACTTGTTCACCTTCCACATCGCGCGCGAGCAGGTGCACCTGGCGCCGCTGACGCGCGGCTACGGCTTCCACCGCGGAGCGCCCGGTGCGCCGCCCGAAGCCGACGAAGCCGCCGTGACACGCGCCGCGCCCGACCCCGGCTACGGCTTCTTCGAGAACGCGCCGGGCGCGCCGCCCGCCGAGGCCGCGACCGCCGCGCCGGCAGCTGCCGTGCAGGCCGCGGCCGAGCCCGCGGCCGCCGGTCCGCGGCCGCTGGTCGCGCCCAGGGTCGAACCCAAGGGCGCGGCCGCGCCCGAATCGAGCACGCTGCGCGTCTCGGTCGAGAAGGTCGACCAGCTCATCAACCTGGTGGGCGAGCTCGTCATCACCCAGGCCATGCTGGCGCAGAACAGCAAGGGCGTGGACGCCGCGCTGCACCAGCAGATGGCCTCGGGCCTGGCCGACCTGGAGCGCAACACGCGCGACCTGCAGGAAGCCGTGATGGGCATCCGCATGATCCCCATGTCGCTGGTCTTCAACCGCTTCCCGCGCATGATGCGCGACCTGGCCGGCAAGCTGGGCAAGAAGGTCGATCTGGTGCAGGTGGGCGAGGCCACCGAGCTGGACAAGGGCCTGGTCGAGAAGATCACCGACCCGCTGACGCACCTGGTGCGCAACAGCTGCGACCACGGCATCGAGCTGCCGGCCGAGCGCCTGGCCAAGGGCAAGCCCGAGAGCGGCACCATCACGCTGATCGCCAGCCACCAGGGCGGCAGCATCGTGATCGAGGTGCGCGACGACGGCAAGGGCCTGAACCGCGCCAAGCTGCTGGCCAAGGCGCGCGAGCGCGCGATGGACGTGTCCGACAGCATGACCGACCAAGAGGTCTACGGGCTGATCCTGGCGCCCGGCTTCAGCACCGCCGAGGTCGTGACCGACGTCTCCGGCCGCGGCGTCGGCATGGACGTGGTCAAGAAGAACATCACCGCCCTGGGCGGCACGGTCGAGATCGATTCGGCCGAGGGCTACGGCATGACGGTGCGCGTGCGCCTGCCGCTGACGCTGGCCATCATGGACGGCATGAGCGTGGGCGTGGGCGACGAGTGCTACATCCTGCCGCTGTCCAGCGTGGTCGAGTCCTTCCAGGTGCGCGACGGCATGGTGCGCACCATCGGCGGCACCGGCCGCGTGGTCGAGGTGCGCGACGAGTACATGCCGGTGGTCGACCTGGAGAGCATCTTCAATGTGCCGCGCTTCGACTTCGAGCGCGTCAGCAACATCATGGTGGTGGTCGAGGCCGAAGGCGGCCGCGTCGCGCTGCTGGTGGACGAACTGCTGGGCCAGCAGCAGGTGGTGGTCAAGAACCTCGAGAGCAACTACCGCAAGGTCGAGGACGTCTCGGGCGCCACGATCATGGGCGACGGACGCGTGGCCCTCATCCTGGACGTCGGCTCCCTCGTGCGCCGCTCGCGCCACTAAACCCTGCAGGGGCATAGCATGAACTTCAGTCGACTTCGTATCGGGGCCCGTCTGGCCCTCGCCTTCGCCCTTACCGTGGCCTTGATGGCCGTCATCAGTGGGGTCGCGGTGTGGAACCTGAACCGCGTGGCCGATGACGCCGCCAGCATGATGCGCGACCCGCTGGTCAAGGAGCGCGCCGCCAGCGAGTGGTTCCGCAACATCACCGCCGGTGTCAAGCGCACCACCGCGATCGCCAAGAGCAGCGACCTGTCGCTGGAGGCCGTGTTCGCCGAGGAAATCAAGGTCACCACGGCGCGCACCAACCACCTCGTCGAAACCCTGGGCAAGCTGGCCGACGCCGAAGAGACTGCAATGCTCGCCCGCTCGGCCGAGCTGCGCAAGGCCTTCCTGGGCGCGCGGCTGAAGGTGCTGGAAGCCAAGAAGGCCGGCAACCTGGAAGAGGCTGACCGCATCTTCGCCAACGAGTTTGCGCAGTCGGCCACCATCTACCTGGCCAGCGTGCAGGCCTTTCTGGATCTGCAGCAGAAGTCCATCGACGCGGCCGGTGCGCGCATCGCTGCCGACGTGGCCTCGGGCCGCCTCTACCTGGCCGCCCTGTGCGTACTGGCGCTGGCGCTGTGCGTGGCGCTGGCCTGGACGATCTCGCGCTCGATCACCAGCCCGCTGGTGAAGGCGCTGGAGGTCGCGCGCAGCGTGGCCGCGGGCGACCTGACGATGCGCATCCACTGCAGCGGCAACGATGAAACGACCGATCTGCTGCGCGCCCTGCACGACATGCAGCAGCACCTGTCCAGCCTGGTGTCGGAGGTGCGCGTCGGCATCGCCTCGGTGGGCACCGCCAGCCAGGAGATCGCGCGCGGCAACGCCGACCTGAGCGAGCGCACCGAAACCACCGCCAGCAGCCTGCAGCAGACCGCCAGCTCGCTGGTGCAGCTCACCGGCACCGTGACGCACACCGCCCAATCGGCACGCACCGCCAACCAGCTGGCCAGTTCGGCCAGCGAGGTGGCACAGCGCGGCGGCGAGGTCGTCTCGCAGGTGGTGCACACCATGCAGGAGATCAACACCAGCAGCAAGAAGATCGGCGACATCATCGGCGTCATCGACGACATCGCGTTCCAGACCAACATCCTGGCGCTGAATGCCGCGGTCGAGGCGGCACGTGCGGGCGAGGACGGCCGCGGCTTCGCCGTGGTGGCCAGCGAGGTGCGCTCGCTGGCCCAGCGTTCGGCCCAGGCCGCGCGCGAGATCAAGGCGCTGATCGGCGCCAGCGTCGACAAGGTCGAATCGGGCTCCAAGCTGGTGGCCGACGCGGGCAGCACCATGGGCGAGATCGTCGCCAGCGTGCAGCGCGTGTCCGACATCATCGGCCAGATCAGTGCCGCCGCGGCCGAGCAGAGCAGCGGCATCGGCACCGTCAACACCGCGGTCAGCCGGCTCGACCAGGCGACGCAGCAGAACGCCGCGCTGGTGGAACAGTCGGCCGCCGCGGCCGAGAGCCTCAAGTCCGAGGCCGTGCGCCTGTCCGAACGCATGTCGGCGTTCCGCCTGCATGAGTGAACGCCCGCCGTCGGTCCGCACCGAGGCTGGCGCAAAGAGCACCAGCAGCAGCATTGGCACCCCGAGGATTCAACGATGAACGGCATCCAGGCGCTGCTCCGGCGCTATTCGATCCGCACCCGCATGCTGTGCACCATTGCCGTGCTGCTGAGCATGTTCGCCGTGATCGGCGCCGTGGGCATGGTGGGCGGCGCCCGGCTGAAGGCGCTGAACGAGCAGTTCATGACGCATTCGGTGCACGAGATCGAGAGCCTGGGCCAGGTGCGCCAGCATCTGGCGCAGGTGCGCCTGCTCGAGAAGCAGATGGTCATCGACTACGACAACAGCGCCGTGGCCACGCAGCTGCACGCTGCCTGGACGGCCGAGATCCAGGCCTCACGCCAGGCGCTCAGCGTGCTGCTCGCCGGCGAGGAAGATGAAGACAATGCCATCGTGCGCAAGGCGCAGGCGCACGTCGACGCCTACGCCCAGCGCTCGGACCCGGTGCTCAAGAACATCGTGGCCGGCAACTACGACAACGCCCGCGTGGCCGACCGCCTGCTGGCGCGCGCCAAGGAAGAAGTGTCCGAAGCCGAGAAGCAGGTCCAGGCCATCGGCCAGGCCATGGACCGCGAATCGGCCGCCACGCGCCAGCAGTTCGACGACTCGATCCGGCTGGTGCTGATGACCTTCGTGGGCACCGTGGCACTGGTGATGGTCACCCTGGTGCCGCTGACCCTGGCCAACTCGCATTCGATCACCAGCCCCATCGGCTACACGGTGAAGCTGGCGCAGGCCATCGCCGGTGGCAACCTGGCGCTGCCCATACGCGTGGAGGGCCGTGACGAGGTGAGCGCGCTGCTGGCCGCGCTGGACAAGATGCAGAGCAGTCTGCGCCATCTGGTGGGCGACGTGCGCCAGTCCTCGGCCAGCATCGAGGTGGCCAGCGCCGAGGTGGCCAGTGGCAATGCCAACCTCAGCCAGCGTACCGAGCAGACCTCGAGCGCGCTGCAGTCCACGGCCAGCTCGATGACGCAGCTCTCGGGCACGGTGCGCCACAGCGCCGAGTCGGCGCGTCAGGCCAGCCAGCTGGCGCAATCGGCGGCCGCGGTGGCGCAGCGCGGCGGCCAGGTGGTGACGCAGGTGGTGGCCACGATGGAGCAGATCAACGCCAGCTCCAAACGCATCGGCGACATCATCGGCACCATCGACGGCATCGCCTTCCAGACCAACATCCTGGCGCTGAATGCCGCGGTCGAGGCGGCGCGCGCCGGCGAACAAGGCCGCGGCTTCGCCGTGGTGGCCAGCGAGGTGCGCAGCCTGGCGCAGCGCAGCGCCGAGGCGGCGCGCGAGATCAAGAGCCTGATCGGCGCCAGCGTCGAACGCGTCGAGGCCGGCACGCGCCTGGTCGGCGACGCCGGCCGCACCATGGACGAGATCGTGGCCAGCGTGCACCGCGTCTCCGACATCATCGGCGAGGTCAGCGCCGCGGCCGATCAAGAGGACACGGGCATCGGCCAGATCAGCGGATCGGTCAGCAACCTCGACCACATCACGCAACAGAACGCCGCGCTGGTGGAACAGACCGCCGCCGCGGCCGAATCGCTGAAGGAACAGGCCACCCGCTTGTCGGGCCTGGTCGGCAACTTCAAGCTCGATGGCAGCGCGCACGGCGATGCCAAGCGCGCCCTCGATCCCGCCTGACGATCACCCCCGGACCCCAAAGACCCCCAAGCCGGAGCTTCCGCAACATGTTCTCCTTGACGTCCGTTTCGACGCGCCTGGCACTGATCCTGGCCCTGCTGTTCATCGCCCAGGGGGCAGCCGTCGGCGGCATCGCCCTGGGCTGGTCGGCCGCCTGGGCCATGCCGGCCGGCCTGCTGGCCACCGCCCTGGCCGTCTGGGGCGTGATCGGGGCCGAGTTGCGACAGCGGCGCTCGGCCGCGACCTTCGGCGAGCACGCCGAGCGCATCGCCGCGGGCGACCTGACGCGCGACATCGCCCGCGCTGGCGCCGCGGCCGACGCCGATGTCGGGCTGCGCGCACTGGGCCGGCTGCAGGACTCGCTGCGCCAGTCGGTGGGCAGCATCCGCGGCGGCGCCGACGGCGTGTCGCTGGCGGCGCAGGAGATCGCCCAGGGCAATGCCGACCTGAGCACGCGCACCGAACAGACCGCCACCAACCTGCAGCAGGCCGCCAGTTCCATGGCCCAGCTCACCGGCACCGTCAACCAGACGGCCGAGTCGGCGCGCACCGCCAACCAGCTGGCCAGCTCGGCCAGCGAGGTGGCCGCGCGCGGGGGCAGCGTGGTGGCGCAGGTGGTCTCGACCATGGACGAGATCAACACCAGTTCCAGGCGCATCGCCGACATCATCAGCACCATCGACGGCATCGCCTTCCAGACCAACATCCTGGCGCTCAACGCCGCGGTCGAAGCGGCACGCGCCGGCGAGCAGGGCCGCGGCTTCGCCGTGGTGGCCAGCGAGGTGCGCAGCCTGGCGCAACGCAGCGCCGAGGCGGCGCGCGAGATCAAGAGCCTGATCGGCGCCAGCGTCGAGAAGGTCGAGTCGGGCACGCGCCTGGTGCAGGACGCGGGCAACACCATGGGCGAGATCGTGGCCAGCGTGCAGCGCGTCTCGGACATCATCGGCGAGATCAGCGCGGCCGCGGCCGAGCAGAGCTCGGGCATCGGCTCGGTCAACGCCGCCGTGGCCCAGCTCGACCAGATGACGCAGCAGAACGCGGCGCTGGTGGAAGAAAGCGCCGCCGCCGCCGAATCCCTGAAAGAGCAGTCGCGGCAACTGTCCGAGACGCTGTCGGGATTCCGCCTGCAGGGCCACCAGGCCACCGCGCCCAGCGCGCTGGCCGGCCAGGCCATACGCCAGGCCAGCACGGCCGCGCGCCGGGCGCCTGCGGCGCGGCCGGCGCCCGTGGCGGCGGCCCCCGCGGCAGGCGCGCGCAGTGCAGCGCCCGGCAAAGCCAAGGCCGCCGCAGCGCGGGCCGCGGCGCGCCCGGCCGCAACCCCTGCCGCCGTGCCTGCCACGCCACCTGCCGCTGCTGCGGCACCGCAACCGGCAACGCGCAACGCCGCAGCGGGCGCGGGCGACGACGACTGGGAGACTTTTTGACGCCCCGCGCGTCGCGCAGGGCCTACAGAACCGACGCCCGCGGCCGATAAAGCTCAGGACGTCCCCTACACCGTTCAAGGAAGCATGATGGAAATGATCACCGAAGCGTCGCACGTTGCCCGTCACGAAGCGGCTCGCGCCGTCGGTGCGGCCTCCGCCCATGCGGCACCTGCCGGCCCGCACGGCGGCGAGTTTCTGACCTTTCGGCTGGGCGCCGAGGAGTACGGCATCGACATCCTGCGCGTGCAGGAGATCCGCTCCTACGAGCAGCCGACGCGCATCGCCAACGCCCCGTCCTTCATCAAGGGCGTGGTCAACCTGCGCGGCGTGATCGTTCCGATCATCGACCTGCGCGTGAAGCTGGGCTGCGAGACCATCGAGTACAACGCCTTCACCGTGGTGGTGGTGCTCAACGTCAAGGGCCGCGTGGTCGGCGCGGTGGTGGATTCGGTGTCCGACGTGCTGGCGCTGACCGCCGGCGACGTGAAGGCCGCGCCCGAGCTGAGTTCGGCCGTGGACGCCTCGTTCATCACCGGCATCGGCACCATCAAGAACGGCGATGTCGAGCGCATGCTGATCCTGATGGACATCGAGGCGCTGATGAGCAGCGAAGACATGGGACTGATCTCGACCCACTGATCGCTGCGCGCCCGCTTGCGAACAGCAGGCCTGCCCGCGAGGGCTGGCCTTCTTCGGTTGTTGCGGCCCACGACGTCCAGGAGTCACCCCATGCGCCACGCCGCCGCCTGTTCGCTGCTGTCCATGCCCATCCTCGCTCTGGCCCTGGCCCTGGCCGTCGGCGCAGCTCCGGCGCAGGCCGCCAAGGCCGCCAAGGGCGCCAGCCGCGACGAGGCCCAGGCCATGGTGCGCAAGGGCGTGGCCTACATCAAGGCCCATGGCGCGCAGAGGGCCTATGCCGAGATCAGCAAGAAGAAGGGTGCCTTCGTCGACCGCGACCTCTACCTGGTGGTCTACGGCATGGACGGCAAGTGCCTGGCGCACGGCGCCAACGAAAAGCAGATCGGCCGCGACCTGCTGAACCTGACGGACGAGGACGGCAAGTACTTCGTGCGCGACCGCCTCACCCTGGCCAAGAGCAATCCGGCCGGCTTCTGGCAGGAATACAAGTTCACCAACCCGGCGAGCAAGCGCATCGAGCCCAAGCTCATGTATTGCGAGAAGCTGGGCGAAACGGCCGTCTGCGGCGGTACCTACCAGCGCTAGGAGCCTGGGTCGGCCTGCGCGAAGCGGCGGACCGGTTGCTACACCGCCCCGGCGCGGCGCAGCGTTTCCAGCACCGGCCGGCGCAGCACCTCGCGCAGGCCCCACCAGCCCGCCGCCAGCGCCAGCAGCGCCCCGGTGGCGCTGCCCACCAGCGGCACCCAGGGCGAGGGGTTCCAGGCAAACTCGAAGGCATAGCGCGCCAGCAGCCAGCCCACCAGCACCGCCGCCAGCGAAGCCAGCAGCCCGGCCAGCGCGCCCACGCCCAGCAGTTCGGCGCGCTGCACCTGGCCCAGCAGGCGTGCGCTGGCGCCCATGGCGCGCATGATGGCGAACTCGCGCGAGCGCGCCTCGCGCGTGGCCGACACGGCGGCAAACAGCACCACCAGCCCGGCCACCAGGGTGAAGCCGAACAGGAACTCGACCGCACGAATCACCTGGTCCAGCACGCGCTGCACCTGGGCGATGGTGGCCGATACATCGATGCTGGTGATGTTGGGAAACGCGCGCCCCAGCCGGCTGTCGAAGCCGGCCACGGCCGGCGCGCGGAAGGCGCTGATGTAGCTGATGGGCAGCTCTGCGGGCATGGCCGCCACGGGGAACAGCGCGAAGAAGTTGACGCGCATCGAACCCCAGTCCACCTTGCGCAGGCTGCTGATGCGGCCTTCGTGCATCTGCCCACCCACGTCGAAACGCATGCGGTCGCCCAGCTTCAGCCCCAGCTCCTGCGCCAGCCCGTCCTCCACCGAGATCGCGCCCGGCTCGTCGGCCACCCAGCGCCCGGCGACGACCTGGTTGTGCCCGGGCAGCTGGGCCGCGTGGCTGAGGTTGAACTCGCGCTCGGCCAGGCGCGCGGCGCGGCCGTCGCCGTAATCGGCGCCGTTCATCGGCTTGCCGTTCACCGCCACCAGGCGGCCGCGGAACATCGGGTACCAGTCGTAGCGCTGCACGCCCGCGGCCTGCAGCGCCGCGCGGAAGGGCTCGGCCTGGTCGGGCTGGATGCCGATGACGAAGCGGTTGGGCGCGTCCGGCGGCGTGGCCTGGCGCCAGGCGCCGATCAGATCGGTGCGCAGCAGCACCAGCAGCACCAGCGCCAGCAGGCCCACCGCCAGCGCCGACACCTGCAGCACGGCGAAGGCCGGCCGCGCGGCGATCTGGCGCGTGGCCAGCACCAGCCAGCGCGGCGCGCGGCTTTCGGGCACGGCGCGCCGCAGCAGGCCCACCGCCAGCCACGACAGCAGCGCAAACACACCCACCGCCGCGCCAAAGCCGCCCACGGCGATCAGTCCCAGCTTCAGGTCGGACGACACCGCCAGCAGCAACGCCGTGAAGCCGCCGACGCCGGCGGCCAGCACGCCCAGCGAACTGGCCTTGAGCGCGCCCACGTCGCGCCGGATCACGCGCAGCGGCGGCACGGCGGCCAGTTGCAGCACCGGCGGCAGGCCGAAGCCCAGCAACAGCGTCATGCCCACGCCCACGCCGAACAGCGCCGGCCAGGGCCCGGGCGCCGGCAGTGCCGCGTCCACCAGCCCGGCCAGCAGCCAGACGAAGACGAAGTGCACGGCCAGGCCTATCAGCACGCCGGTCAGGCTGGCCAGCAGCCCGATGAACCCGAACTCCAGCGCGTAGGCGCCGGCAATGCGCCGCTGCGGCAGGCCCAGCACGCGCAACATGGCGCAGTCGTCCAGGTGGCGCTGGGCGAAGTCGCGCGCCGCAATGCCCACGGCCACGGCCGAGAGCAGCGCCGACAGCAGCGCCACCAGGTTGAGGAACTTCTCGGCGCGGTCCAGCGTCTGGCGCATCTCGGGCCGCCCACTCTGCATCGACTCGACCTTGACGCCGCGTAGCGGCACCGATTGGATGCGCGCCTCGACATCGGCCACGAAGCGCGCCACCACTTGATCGCCACGCGCCGCGCCCCAGGCGTCGGGCGCGGCCACCGCCAGGCGGTAGCTGATGCGGCTGGCCGGCTGCACCAGGCCGGTGGCCGGCAGGTCGGCCTGGGCCAGCATCACGCGCGGCGCGAAGCTGGCAAAGCCGGCGCCACGGTCGGGCTCGATCTCGATCACGCCGGCGATGGTGAGCGCTGCGTCGCCCAGCAGCAGGGTGCCACCGCGTTGCAGCTGCAGCGCCTCCAGCAGCGCCGCGTCCACCCACACCGTGCCCGGCGCCGGTGCACCGGCGTACAGCGGCGCGCGCTCTTCCGGCCCCGGGCGCAGCTGCAGCCGGCCGCGCAGCGGGTAGAGCTCGCTCACCGCCTTGACCGACACCAGCCGCGTGGCGCCGCCCTGGGCCTCGGGCGCGCGGCCCATGCTGGGGAAGTTGGCCGACTGCGCCACGCGCAGGCCCAGCGCCTGCGCCTGCTGCGCCAGCTCGGGCGGTGTCGGGCGGTCGCTGCCGACCACGGCGTCGCCGCCCAGCAGCTGGCGCGCGTCGCGCTGCAGCCCGCCGTTCAGGCGGTCGGCGAAGAAGCCCACCGCGGTGAGCGCGGCCACCGCCAGCACCACGGCCAACGCCAGCAGGCGCAGCTCACCGGCGCGGAAATCGCGCCGCGTCTGGCGCCAGGCCAGGGCAAAGATCGATGGCACTCGAACAGCATTCATGGCCCGCACGGTAGCCGATCCGCATACGCCCCGATGGACGGGCTTGAATAGACCGTGCAAGTGCGCTGAATCCGAGGCCGCGGCAGGGGTGCTTCAATGGACGCATGAAGACCCTTCCACCCCTGTTCATTTCACACGGCTCGCCCATGACCGCGCTCGAGCCGCGCGCGGCCGGCGCGTGGATGCAGCGCCTGGGCCCGGCCATCGCGGCCGGCTTCGGCCGGCCGCGCGCCGTGCTGGCGATCTCGGCCCACAGCCTGACGCGTGAGCCGGTGCTGCTGGCAGCGCCGCGGCATCAGGCGGTGTACGACTTCGGCGGATTCGACCCGCGCCTGAACGAGATGCGCTACGACGCCCCCGGCGCGCCCGCGCTGGCCACGCGCGTGGCCGAACTGCTGGCCGGCGCCGGCATCGCCGTGCACCGCGTCGAGCAGGGCGGCCTGGACCACGGCATCTGGACGCCGCTGCGCTACATGTTCCCCGACGCCGACGTGCCGGTGCTGCCGCTGGCCTGGCCGCCGAACTGGACGCCGCAGCAGTTGTTCGCGCTGGGCCGGGCGCTGGCGCCGCTGGCGGACGAGGGCGTGCTGATCATGGCCAGCGGCAGCATCACCCACAACCTGGGCCGCGTCTTCGCCGGGGGCGGCCTGCACCCGCCTGATCGCCCGGCCACGCCCGAAAGCACCGCCTTCCGCGACTGGTTTGCCGCGCGCGGCGCTGCGGCCGACTGGCCGGCGCTGATGGACTACCGGCGCCAGGCGCCGCACGCGAAGCTGATGCACCCCAGCGACGAGCACCTGCTGCCCTTCTACGTGGCCGCGGGCGCTGCCGGTGACGGCCCGGCACTGCGGGTGCACGCCAGCCTGACCTATGGCGACCTGGGCATGGACGCCTACGCCTTCGGGCCCGGGGCCGGGGCGCTGGCGGTCTAGCTCAACGCTGCAAAGCAGCTGTCCAGCTTGGCCACCCAGGCCGCCTTCTCGGCCGTAGGCGCGAAGCTGGCTTCCAGGCTGTTGCGCGCCAGCGCATAGGCCTGGCGCGGGCCCAGTTGCGGCAGCGCGTCGAAGGTCTGCACGAAGTTGTCGGCGATGTAGCCGCCAAAGTAGGCCGGGTCGTCGCTGTTCACCGTGACGCACAGCCCTGCATCCAGCAAGGCTGGAAGGTTGTGCTGCGCCAGGGTGTCGAAGACGCGCAGCTTGACGTTGGAGAAAGGGCACACCGTCAGCGGCACGCGCGCGGCGGCCAGGCGCTGCACCAGGCCCGGGTCTTCCAGGCAGCGCACGCCGTGGTCGATGCGCTCGACCTGCAGGATGTCCAGCGCGTCGTGGATGTAGTCCGGCGGGCCTTCTTCGCCGGCATGGGCCACCAGGTGAAAGCCGAGCACGCGGCAGCGCGCGAACACGCGCGCAAACTTGCCCGGTGGGTGGCCGCGCTCGCTGCTGTCCAGGCCGACGCCGATGAAGTGCTCGCGCCAGGGCAGCGCCTGCTCCAGCGTGGCCAGGGCTTCTTCCTCGCTCAGGTGGCGCAGGAAGCACAGGATGAGCACGGCGCTCACGCCCAGCTCGTCCTGCGCCCGGCGGCAGGCGCGCGCCAGGCCGGTGATGACGGTGGCTATGGGCACGCCGCGGGCGGTGTGCGTCTGCGGGTCGAAGAAGATCTCGGCCCGCAACACGCCGTCGGCAGCGGCACGCTGCAGGTAGGCCCAGGCCATGTCGTGGAAATCGGCCTCGTGCAGCAGCACGCCGGCCCCGGCGTAGTAGATGTCCAGGAAGCTCTGCAGATCGCTGAAGGCATAGGCCGCGCGCAAGGCCGCCACATCCGGGTAGGCCAGCGCCACGCCATTGCGCTGCGCCAGCGCGAAGATCAGCTCGGGCTCGAGCGAGCCTTCGATGTGCACGTGCAGCTCGGCCTTGGGCATGCGCCGCAGCAGGGCATGCAGCTGCAGCCGGGGCAAGGTCTCGGGCAGGGTCTGGGGCAGGAGTTTCATGCAGGCACCATCGCTTCAGGATGCCGGGCACTGTAGCCCGCACTAGCGTCGGTAGCGCCCGTCCTGGGTGATGATGGTCGAGTCGACGTAGGTCGAGCCGGTGCGATCGCCCGGCCCATAGCGCAGACGGAAGCCGCCCAGGTCGAACTCGCCCAGCCCTTCCAGCGCCGCCACCAGGCTGGCCGGCGTGGGGTCCCTGCCGGCGCGGGCCAGCCCCGTGCCCAGCAGCTTGGCCGAAGCAAAGCCGAAGAAGCCGGCATACGACAGCGGCACCTTGGCAGCGGCCGCGGCGTTGCCGTACTCGCGCGCCAGCACGGTGTTGCCGCTGAAGGGATAGGGCATGACCTGCATCACGATGGCCCCGGCCGCTTGCGCGCCCAGGGCCTGGATGTAGTCGTTGTTGCTGGTGTTGGACAGCGAGATGAAGGTGGGGTTGATGCCCAGCGCGCGGTAGGCCTTGACGAACTCGGCCGCGGCCTTGCTGGAGACGATGAGCAGCACCACCTCGGGCCGCTTCTCGGCCAGCGATGCCACTGCCTCGCTCACGTCGGACTTGCGGTTGTCCATCATGGCCACACCGGACGGCGCAAGCTTGAGCTCTTTCATCACGCGGTCGATGCCGGCCAGGGTGTCGCGGCCGAAGGCATCGTCGGCCAGCAACAGGCCGAAGCTGCGCACGCCGATGGAATGCTGCTGGCGGATGGCGCGCTCGGCCTCCTTCTGGTAGCTGGCGCGCAGCGGAAAGACCTCGCGCCTGGGCGGGTCGTTGACGAAGGAGGCGCCGCTGTGCGGGCCGATCATCGGCGCACCGGCCTTGGCCACGATGGGCAGCATGGACTCGGCAGACGGCGTGGTGCGCGGCATCAGCAGCGCCAGCAGCTTCTTGTCGTCCACCAGTTGCTGCAGCAGCGCGGCCGACTTCTTGGCGTCCTGGCCGTCGTCCAGCACCTCGAGCCTGACGGGGCGCCCGCTCACGCCGCCGCGTGCGTTGAGCGTGTCCAGGTACAGCCGTGCGCCGACCAGGGCCTCTTGGTTGGAGCTGGCCAGCACGCCCGTCATCGGGCCGATGTGGTGCACGACGATGGGCGCCTGCGCGCGGACGCCCGTGGCAGCCAGCAAACCCAGCCAGGCAATAAACAGGAACCTGATCAACATGGCGACGCGGACCCGGCGGCCCGAAGAGTGCGGCAATGCCCGACTGTGCCCTCGCCGACAGCCCAGCGCAATGCGTTCTGCGCCGCGCCGCCAACGAATGCGCCATGCCCCGAAAGAGAGCTGTGGCGCGTGCTACGGATATCGGCAGCTGGCCGAGCTGCTTTACAGGGACTTTCCCTTGCCGGCCGGGTACATTGCCCGGCAGATGAGCGCCACTACGGCTCATCGTCCGCCCCGGCCCGGGGCTGGCGCCACGTCTGCACGTCCCCTGCCACCCCCCGCATGAACTTCATCACCGAAACCCACCCCGGCGTCTGCGCCAATCCCCCTGCCGCCAGTGACGGCTTCGTGCTCAACCACAGCATGTTGCGCGTCAAGGACCCGGCCGTGTCGCTGGACTTCTACACGCGCGTCTTCGGCATGCGCGTGCTGCGCAAGCTCGACTTCCCCGAGATGAAGTTCTCGCTGTACTTCCTGCACCGCGCCGACCCGGCCGCGGCGCCGCCGCCGCAGGACGTGGGTGAGCGCACCGCCTGGACCTTTGCCCAGCACGGCATCCTGGAGCTCACGCACAACTGGGGCACCGAGGCCGACCCGGCCTTCAAGTACCACGACGGCAATGCCCAGCCGCAAGGCTTCGGCCACATCTGCTTTTCGGTGCCCGACCTGGACGCCGCCGTGCGCTGGTTCGACGAGAACCAGCTGCCCTACGTCAAGCGCCCCGAGCAGGGCAAGATGAAGGACGTGGCCTTCATCAAGGACCCCGACGGCTACTGGATCGAGATCGTTGAGCCGGCGCGATTGAAAAACCTGGGGCGCTGAGGCCCGGCGCTCAAGCCACTGCGTCGGGCACGCCCGCCGCGTGTGCCTGCTGGTCGGCGTGGTAGCTGCTGCGCACCATCGCGCCCACCGCGGCGTTGCTGAAGCCCATGGCCGCGGCCTCGCGCTCGAACATCCTGAAGGTGTCGGGGTGCACGTAGCGGCGCACCGGCAGGTGGTGGCCGCTGGGCGCCAGGTACTGACCTATGGTCAGCATCTCGATGTCGTGCGCGCGCATGTCGCGCATGGTGGCCAGGATCTCGTCGTCGGTCTCGCCCAGGCCCACCATCAGGCCGCTCTTGGTGGGCACGCCGGGCACCACTTCCTTGAAGCGCTTGAGCAGGTTCAGGCTGAAGGCGTAATCGGACCCCGGCCGCGCTTCCTTGTACAGGCGCGGGATGGTCTCGAGGTTGTGGTTCATCACGTCGGGCGGCGCCGCCTTCAGGATGTCCAGCGCGCGGTCCATGCGGCCGCGGAAATCGGGCACCAGGATCTCGATCTTCGTTTCGGGTGACAGCGCGCGCGTCTTGGCGATGCAGGCCACGAAGTGGGCCGCGCCGCCGTCGCGCAGGTCGTCGCGGTCGACGCTGGTGATGACCACGTACTTGAGCTTGAGCGCGGCGATGGTGCGCGCCATGTTCTCGGGCTCGGCCTCGTCCAGCGGGTCGGGCCGGCCGTGGCCCACATCGCAGAAGGGGCAGCGCCGCGTGCACTTGTCGCCCATGATCATGAAGGTGGCCGTGCCCTTGCCGAAGCATTCGCCGATGTTGGGGCAGCTGGCTTCTTCGCACACCGTGTGCAACTGGTGCTCGCGCAGGATCTGCTTGATCTCGTAGAAGCGCGTGCTGGGTGAGCCGGCCTTCACGCGTATCCACTCGGGCTTCTTCAGCACCTCGGCCGGCACCACCTTGATGGGGATGCGCGAGGTCTTGGCCTGCGACTTCTGCTTGGCGGTGGCGTCGTAGGCCGCCGGAGGGGGCGTGGTGCTCATGGCGGCGGCGCGCCGCGGGCGGGGCGCCTGGCGCTGTTCGGGATGAAGGACCGGCAGTTTAGCGGCGGAGGCTTGCACCCGCTGACGTGCGGGCAAGGCACAGGCCGGCGCCGGTAGGCGGATACTCGCGGCCCAGCCGCGACACCCTGAGGTAACTCTCCCATGCAAGCAACCATCCCGGCATTGACCCTCGCCCTGGCCACGGCCCTGATTGCCGCGCCCGCGCAGGCCGCCGACGCCCGCGCCTCGCGCATCGAGCGCGTCACCGTCTACCCCGGCCTGGCCGCGGTGGAGCGCAGCGCGCGCGTGGCCGCCGGTGCGCGCGAACTGGTGCTGGACTGCCTGAGCCCCGATTTCGACCTGGGCAGCCTGCGCATGGACGCCGACGCCGGCATCCGCCTGGGGCCTGTCAGCGCCGTGAACCGCCCGCGCGCCGAGGTGGCCGAGTGCAGCGCGCACCCGCTGGACGCACGCATCCGCGCGCTCGAAGACCGCATCGCCATCATCGACGCCGAAGACAGCGGCCACGACCTGGCGCTGGGCTACCTGCGCGGCCTGGGCGCGGCCGAGGCCGCCTCGGCGCCGCGCGCCGCGCCCCCCTCCCCCGCGGCCGCGGCGCTGCCGGCCACGCTGGCCGCCATCCAGCGCGGCGGCCAGCAGGCGCTGGCCGAACAGCACCGCCTGCAGCGCGAGCGCGAAGCGCTGGTGCGCGAGCTGCAGCCGCTGGTCAGCGAGCGCGATCGCAGTGGCAAGCCGCAGGGCGAGGTGCGGCAGCTGCGCATCGCCCTGGCCGCCAGCAGTGCAGGCCAGCTGCGCCTGCACTACCAGGTGGCCGGCCCGACCTGGGCGCCGGCCTACCGCGCCGCGCTGGACGCCGACGCCGGCCAGGTGGAGATCGAGCGCCTGGCCCAGGTCAGCCAGCGCAGCGGCGAAGACTGGGCAGGCGTGGCGCTGCGCCTGTCCACCGGCTCGCCGCGCGGCGCCACGCGCGGGCCGCAGCCGCGGCCCTGGCAGGTGTCGCCGCGGCCGCCAGAGGTGGCGATGATGGAACGCGCCACGCCCACGCGCGCCTTCAAGGCCCTGGCCGCGCCCGCGCCGGCCGCGATGGCCGCGCGCGATGCGGCCGACGAACCCGAGTTCGCGGTGCAGGTGATGGAGGGCGAGTTCGCCACCGAGTTCGAAGTGCCGGGCACGGTGGACGTGGGCAGCGGCGCGCAGCGCGTGAGCCTGTCGCTGGGCAGCGCACGCTGGCCGGCCACGGTGAAGGTGCAGACCACGCCCGCCGCCGACGCCAGCGCCTGGCTGGTGGCCGAACTGGCGCGGCCCACCGGCGTGTGGCCCGAAGGCCCGCTGCGCCTGATGCGCGGCAACCAGGTGGTGGGGCAGAGCGTGTTCAGCCTGGGCACGCGCGAGCTGCTCACCCTGCCCTTCGGCCGCGACGAACAGGTGCGCGTGCAGGTCATACCCGTGCCGCAGCAAAGCAGCGAGAGCGGCTTCATCAGCACGCGCAGCGAACGCCGCATCGCCCGCGCCTACACCGTCGAGAACCGCCGCCGCACCCCCTTGCAGCTGGAGGTGCTGGAAGCCACGCCCGTGGCCACCGACGAGAAGATCAGCGTCACGCGCAAGTTCGACCCCGCGCCGCGCGCCGGCAATTGGCAGGATCAGCCCGGCGTGGTGGTCTGGGCGTTGACGCTGGCGCCGGGGCAGACGCAGCGCTTCACGGCCGAGTACCTGATCAGCCACCCCAAGGACATGCCGATCACCGAATCTCGTTGACGCGCTAGCGCTTGGCCGCCTTCTTGGCCGCGGGCACCTTTGCGTGGGCGGCCTTCTTGGCGGGTGCCTTGGCGTGCGCGGTGTGCGCCTTGGCGGGCGCCTTGCCTTGGGCCAGCAAGGTGTCCAGGTTCTTGGTGATCTCGGCCTCTATGGTCTTGCTGAAGGCGCCCAGCAGAAAGCCCAGCTTGGCCTCGAGGTCGAAGTGATCGGCGGCCACGATCAGCCGGCCCTTGACGCCGCTGCGCGTGAAGGCGACGGTGTCGCCGTCCTCGCCCTCTTCCACCGTGCACTCCATGCTGAACTCGCTTTCCACCTGCTCGGCCCAGGCCCAGGCGATCTTGCGCGCCTGGGCCAGGCCCAGGCTGTGTTCACGGTGGATGCGGATTTCGGACATGCAGTGGGCTCCAGGATCGATCAGGGTGGGGCGGCGAGTTTGGCGCGGCGCTCGTCCTTGGGCAAGGCCGCCAGCGCCTTGACATTGCCGTAGAAGCGGCCGAAGTCGCCGCCGCTGCGCTCGAACAAGGCCTCGAACTGCGGCACCAGCTCGTGGTAGGCGGCCATCAGGCCTAAAGCGGCATTGTTGCTGCGCCCCATCCAGCCATCCCAGGTGGTCTGGCCGCCCCAGCGCTGGGCCTTGAGCGTGTCGTACTCGGCGCGCATGCGCGCCAGGGTCTCGGCCTTGCGCGCACGCTTCTGGTCGTCGGGCAAGGGGGCTGTGTAGATGGCTTGCAGCTCGCCACGCCAGCGCAGCGCGAAGGCGCGGAACTCCTCGCGGCGCTGGTTCTGCAGCTCGGCCTGCGCGATGACATCGGCGCTGGCGCCACCGCCCTGCGCCGCCTGCCAGCGCCGGCCACCGATGCGTTCCACCGCCACCGCGAAGCTTTCGTTGAAGGTGGTGTCGTCGGCGGCATAGGCCACCTGGTGCGACAACTCGTGGAAGATCAGCCGCGCCAGTTCGGCTTCGGGCCAGGCGATGAAGGTGTTGAGCAGCGGGTCGCCGCCCAGCCAGTTGCTCCAGCCCAGCGTGCTGTAGGCCGGCACGCCGTAGACGAAGACCTCCAGCCCCTGCGCGCGCAGTTCTTCGGCCTGCGCGTCGGCCGCGGCGCGCGTGAAGTAGCCGCGGTAGCCCACGCAGCCCATCACCGGAAAGCACCAGGTCTTGAGCGTCAGCGACAGCTCGGGCGCGGCCACCACGTTCCAGACCACGGCCTCGCGCTCCAGGTCGGCGTAGCGGCGGTAGCTGGTGTTGTCGGGCAGTTGCAGCTCGCTCACGGCGAAGTCGCGCATGCGCTGGGTCAGCTGCAGGCGTTCGCGCCGCGCGGCCGGCGTGGCCGGGTCTTCGATCACATCGGCCACCGGGCGCGAGCGCCGCATCAGATCGACATGCCCGCCGGCCGCCTGCGCGTAGTAGCCGAGGGTGTCGCAGCCACTGCTCAGGCAGGCTGCGGCCAGCAGCAGGGCGGTGCCGGCCAGGCCCCCCGCAGCCATCAGGCGCCAGCGCAGGGCTGCACCTCGACCAGGCAGTCGTAGAACGTCGGCGCGCGGCCGATGTCTGTCAGGCGCTGGTGCGTGAGCTGATTGACATTGGTGCCGGCCAGGCCGAACTTGCGCCACCACACGCCCAGGCCGTTGACCACGCCGGGCCGGGCGCGTTCGTTCACGTCGGCCTTGCACAGGTATTCGCCGCGCTCGTTGAACACGCGCACCGTGGCGCCGGTAGTGATGCCGCGCGCGGCGGCGTCCTGCGGGTGCATCTCCAGCAGCGGTTCACGCTCGGCCGCGCGCAGGCTGGGCACGTTGACGAAGCTGGAGTTGAGGAAGTGGCGCGCCGGCGGCGAGATCATGGCCAGCGGGTAGCGCGCCGCAAGTTCGGGCGCGGAGCGCGGGCCTTCGTAGTTGGGCACGTAATCGGGCACGTCCAGGCCGGGCGCCTTGCCGGCGCGGGCCTTGCCGTCGGGCGTGGGAAAGCCGCCCTCGGCAAAGGGCGCCTCGGCGATCTTCAACTTGGCCCATCCCTGTGCGGCCAGCGCTGCCGGGTCCACGTGTTCGGGGTCGAAGGCGCCGCGCGCCAGGGTCTCGTCGCTGTCGGCAAAGCAGGGCTCGGTGTAGCCCATGCGCGCCGCCAGCTGGCGGAAGATCTCGGCGTTGGACCGCGCCTGGCCCAGCGGCGGAACAGCCGGCTCGTTGAGCATGGCGTAGGTGTGGCCGTAGGCGCGGTGCGCGTCCCAGTGCTCCAACTGCGTGGTGGCCGGCAGCACATAGTCGGCGTGGTCGGCGGTGTCGGTGAGAAAGTGCTCCAGCACCACGCAGAACAGGTCTTCGCGGGCAAAGCCGCGCGCCACCTTGGCGCTTTCGGGCGCCACCGCCACCGGGTTGCTGTTGTAGACCACCACGGCCTCGACCTGGGGGCCGAAGGCGGCCGAGGTTTCGCGCAGCAGGTCGTCGCCGATGGTGCTCATGTTGATGGTGCGCGGGCGCCTTTCGCCCAGCAGATCGGGCCGCTGCAGCCAGGCCGCGCGCATGCGCGGCCGGAACCAGCCCGAACTGGACAGCAGCAGCCCGCCCGCACGGTGGCGCCAGGCGCCGGTGATGCAGGGCAGCATGGCGATCAGGCGCACGGCATTGCCGCCGCCGCGCACGCGCTGCATGCCGTAGTTCAGGCGGATGGCGGCCGGCTTGGTGGCCGCGTAGTCGCGCGCCAAGCCGCGCACCTCATCGGCCGTGATGCCGCACTCAGAAGCGGCGCGCTCGGGCGGCCACAGCAGCGCGCGCGCGCGCAATTCGGGCCAGCCGGAGACATGGCGCGCCAGGTAGTCGTGGTCCAGCGCGTCGTTGGCGATCAGCTCGTGCATCAGGCCCAGCGCCAGCGCGCCGTCAGTGCCGGGCAGCAGGGCGATGTGCTGGTGGCACTTCTCGGCGGTTTCGGTGCGGCGCGGGTCAATGCAGATGAGCTTGGCGCCAGCGCGCTTGGCCTGCTGCGCAAAGGTCCAGAAGTGCAGGTTCGAGGTGATCGAATTGCTGCCCCAGATGATGATCAGCCGGCTCTCTGCAAAGTGCTCGGCGTGCATGCCCACCGGCAGCCCATAGGCGGCGGTCAGCGCCTCGCCCCCGGCGCTGCTGCAGATGGTGCGGTCCAGCAGGCTGGCGCCCAGGCGGTGGAAGAAGCGCGCCGACATGCCGTCGCCCTGCACCAGGCCCATGGTGCCGGCGTAGCTGTAGGGCAGGATGGCCTGCGGGTCACGCGCGGCGATGGCTTTCAGCCGCGCGGCGATGTCGTCCAGCGCTTCGTCCCAGCTGCAGGGCTCGAAGCGGCCCTCGCCCTTGCGGCCCACGCGCTTGAGCGGCGTGAGCACGCGATCGGCGCTGTAGCTGCGCTCGGGGTAGCGGCTGACCTTGGTGCACAGCGCGCCGTGCGTGGGCGGGTGGTCGGGGTCACCGGCCACCTTGACCACGCGGCCGTCCTGCACGGTGATGCGCAGCGCGCAGGTGTCGGGGCAGTCGTGCGGGCAGGCCCCGCGCACGGTGCGGGTGCCGGAGGCAGATGCGGCAGTGCTCATCGAAACACTATCGCACAACGGGCTGCCGGAAGGCGCCCGCGCAGACGCGGCGCTGCCTCGATAAGATGCAACCCACCTCCGCACCGGGCCCCCGCCATGAACCTGATCGAGCCCATCCTGGCCGACAGTGCAGGCATCGCCGCCATCCGCCGCGACCTGCACGCCCACCCCGAGCTGTGCTTCCAGGAACAGCGCACCGCCGACATCGTGGCCAAGGCCCTGGCCGAATGGGGCATCCCCGTGCACCGCGGCCTGGGCAGGACCGGCGTGCTGGGCATCGTCAGAGCCGGCAGCAGCGCGCGCGCCGTGGGTCTGCGCGCCGACATGGACGCGCTGCCCATGACCGAGCACAACAGCTTTGCCCACGCCAGCCGCCACCCCGGCAAGATGCACGCCTGCGGCCACGACGGCCACACCGCCATGCTGCTGGCGGCGGCGCGGCACCTGGCGCGCCACCGCAACTTCGACGGCACCGTCTACCTGATCTTCCAGCCGGCCGAAGAAGGCGGCGGCGGCGCGCGCGAGATGATCAAGGACGGCATCTTCGAGCAGTTCCCCATGGACGCCGTTTTCGGCGCGCACAACTGGCCCGGCATGCCGGTGGGCCAGGTGGGCGTCAACCCGGGCGCGATGATGGCCAGCAGCAACGAGTTCCGCATCGTCGTGCGCGGCAAGGGCAGCCACGCCGCGCTGCCGCACCTGGGCACCGACCCGGTGCCGGTGGCCTGCCAGATGGTGATGGGCTTCCAGACCATCATCACGCGCAACCGCAAGCCCATCGAGCCGGGGGTGATCTCGGTCACCATGATCCACGGCGGCGAGGCCACCAACGTGGTGCCCGACACCTGCGAGATCCGCGGCACGGTGCGCACCTTCTCGGTGGAACTGCTGGACCTGATAGAGCGCCGCATGCGAGCGGTGGCCGAGCACACCTGCGCCGCCTTCGACGCCGGCTGCGAATTCGAGTTCGTGCGCAACTACCCGCCCACCGTCAACCATGCGGCCGAGACCGAATTCGTGCGCCGCGTTCTGGGCGGCGTGGTCGGCGCCGACAACGTGGTGGCCTTCGAGCCCACCATGGGCGCCGAAGACTTCAGCTACTTCCTGCAGGCCAGGCCCGGCTGCTACTTCGTGCTGGGCAACGGTGACGGCAGCCACCGCGACGGCGGCCACGGCATCGGCCCGTGCATGCTGCACAACCCCAGCTACGACTTCAACGACGACTTGATCCCGCTGGGCGCCACCGCCTGGGTGCGCCTGGCCGAGGCCTGGCTGGCGCCGCGCTGAAGGCGAGGCCCGCCATGACCGACGCATCGAGCTTCTTCGCCCAGAGCTACGCCGAGGCGCGCGCCAAGTTCCTGGCCGCGGCCGAAGCCGCCGGCCTGGACGCGCACGAGCAGCGCCACCCGCTGCTGGGCCACGACGGCGAAACGCTGGCGCTGGACGTGGCGCGCTGCGGCCCGGCCGATGCGCGCGGCCTGCTCATCGTCAGCAGCGCCTGCCACGGCGTGGAGGGCTTCTGCGGATCGGGCGTGCAGTGCGCGCTGCTGGCCGACCCCGGCTTCCACGCCCAGGCGCGGGCAATGGGCGTGGCCGTGCTCTATCTGCACGGGCTCAACCCCTGGGGCTTCAGCTTCTGGCGGCGCACGACGCAAGAGAACGTGGACCTCAACCGCAACTGGCACGACTTCTCGCGCCCGCTGCCCGAAAACACGGCCTACGACGAGATCGCGCATTGGCTGCTGCCACATCAATGGCCGCCCAGCGCCGAGAACGAGGCGGCGCTGGCCGCCTGGGGCGCGCGCCACGGTGCGCGGGCGCTGCAGACGGCCGTCACCGGCGGCCAGTACCGCCACCCCGAGGGCCTGTTCTACGGTGGCGTCAACCCCTGCTGGAGCCAGCAGGCGCTGGGCCACGTGCTGCAGGAACACGGCCAGCGCTGCACCCGCCTGGGCTGGCTGGACCTGCACACCGGGCTGGGGCCCTCCGGCCACGGCGAGCGCATCTTCGCCTGCGCCGACGAGCCCGCGGCGCTGGCGCGGGCCCGCGCCTGGTGGGGCGAGAAGGTGACGTCCCTCTACGACGGCTCGTCCAGCTCGGCCCTGCTCTCGGGCCTGATGTGGACGGGCGCGGCACAGGAATGCCCGCAGGCCCAGTACACCGGCATCGCGCTGGAATACGGCACCCAGCCCATGGAAGAAGTCATCGCCGCGCTGCGCCAGGACCAGTGGCTCGAGAACCACCCTGAGGCGCCCCGCGCGCAGCGCGAGGCGGCGCGGCGGCGCATGCGCGATGCGTTCTACACCGATACGCCGGAGTGGAAGCAGCGCATCGTGGAGCAGGGGGTGGAAGCGGCGAGGCAGGGGGTGGCGGGGTTGGCCGGTAGGTAGGTAGGGCATCGGGGCTCTCGCTCAGGGCCCTTGGTGCCCTGCGCGAACTCACGACGCCGCCCGATCCGCGCCAGCGGCATATGGGATTCGCAACGCACGAGGACAAAGGCAAGAGAGCCCTGCGGCGAGGGGCAAGGTCGTACGTTGACAGAGAGGACCGCGACTACTTGCGAGGCTGGAGGGCGGATGGCACAAGCCACAGACCGCCTGCGCGGCTGATCAGCAAGAAGTCCGTCTGCTGCCCACCGGGAATGTAGAACCCGGCAAGCCTCTTGATCACCCGGGCTCCGGTCCTGTCACCAAGAATCGACAGGTCATCCACAACGCGGAACGCCAATCCATAGGCCATGACGCAGTACAGGACGGCGACTAGACCGAACACCGCGACGAGACACCAATAGACCCACTCGGTCAAGGTGCCGTGCAGCGACGGGGGCACTCGTTGCACGAAGGTGAAGCTCAAGCCCATCAGCATCACCGCCAGAGCAGCAAAGACCAGCGAGCCGGCAGCGAGCTTTCGGTATGCGCTCATGAGCCTGCACTTTAACGTCAGCAAGAGCAACGGCCCGCGCCGAGCGCAGTTCCAACAACGCCGCTCGCAGTAGACGTTGCTGCGCCTGATGTGCCGGCCATACAACGCTGCGCAACCTGTGACGCCAACGATCCAGAGTACGAGTTCACCGCGATGCTTGCCGCTCGAACGCCGGCTGCTGCGCCGCCAATGGCACTACCAGCCAACGAGCCGACGTTGATGCCACAAAAGCACTTGTCGCCGATCCGCGTCCCTTGCCCCATCGCGTTTCCAACTACGCCGGTCGTTGCTCGCAAGAACGCCTGGCCGCCGGCACTTGACCCCGCCCAAGGACCGAGGACGCCGCCGACAACGGCGCCACTCAGGCCGCCGATCACCGCGCCTGTAACCCAATTCCCGCCATTCGCAGACGCGCCAAGACCACCACCAATAGCGCCCATGACGCCGCCAGCAATGGCTCCTGGCAGGCCAAACAGTCCGTCCGGATCTACGTTGTTGATCGGGTTCCCCCCGACATACGCATAGGTATTGATTCCCCCCGCGAGCCCGATGGGATCGGACTGGGTATACCGACCCACCGAAGCATCATAGTAACGATTCCAGTTGTAGTGCAGCCCGCTCTCCAAGTCGAAGTACTGACCCGGGAATCCAATATTCATTCCGCCAACCGCATCGTACGAGATCGATCGATCAAAGGCCGCGTTTGCCGCCCGCCACACCACAGCGCCGTAGGCGTCCGTCATGACTTCAGGCCGACCCAGATGGTCATTGTGGCTGGCATAGAAGGTGCCCGCGCGGACGATGCCGAGCAAGTGCCCGTCAAGCCATACGTAGTTGGTAGGCAGTGGACCATCCTCGGCCAGGATCTCTCCACCCGGACCATAGACGAATCTTGTGACTCCGCCGGCACTCGCCTTCCAGATCCGTTGATTGGAAGAGTTGCTGCGGTAGTCACCCACCAACACTCCGTTTGCGTAAACCGAACTCTTGCGATTGAACGCGTCGTAGCCATAAGTTCTACTGCCCTGACTGTCAATGGTTAGATTGCCCAGGGGATCGTAGGTAAACGTCCGAGTCACACTGCCTGTGGCGCGATTCGGGCGATTTGCAGTCGGCTGTATCTCGAAGCTCCAACTCATGCCAGCTCTGCTGTGATTCAGGCGATTGCCGGCTTGGTCCCACCCGAACGTCTGAGCGTCACCACTGCGTGCAACCGACTTGAGGCGGTCATTCGGATCATATCCAAAGGTCGAGGTTGCAGCGGGCCACAGATGATCGTTGATGCCAGAGACCGTGTCCAGAAGCGGCGTGTAAGTCAAGTCAAGATGGTGCGCACCCGATCCAGACAACCGCATCAGTCGCATGTCTGCGTCATGAGTAAACATTCGAGCCTGCATGTTGCCGAAACGCCAGGCATAGCGCCTATCCGTTGCTGGTTGGTACAGAAATGAGTCGGCCACGGTGGACCATGTACCACCGACTGAACTGCCGACGACCTGGAGGCGCCCAATGGCGTCGTAGGCGTAGGTCAGGGCAAAGCCGTTCGGATAGGTCATGCTCGCAACGCGTCCGAAAGTGTCGTAGGTCCAACTCGTTGTATAGCTCGCACCAGAATTCGAGTCCACTTGCTGCGCGAGCTGCCCATCCTGGACAAACGAATAAGTCGTCTGTCCCGATTCATTGCTGTGGCGTGTCAGTTGCCCCTTGCCGTACAAGCCCTCGTCGTAGACATAGACCTCAGACAAGCTACCGGCGGTGCGCGAAAGCAATCGATCGAGTCGATCCCATGTGTAATTGATGAGGACGTTGTTCGATCGCTGTTCCGTCTTCAACCTGCCTGCGCTATCGTAGGTGTAACGTGTGAGTCCGGTATCAGGGCTGCTGCGCTCGATCAACTCGCCGAAGCCGTTGTAGAAGTAGGTGGTGATCAAGTTTCTTGGATCGGTGACTTTCGACAATAGCCCCCTGTGGTCGTAGTCGAAGGTGGTGATTCCCCCATCGGGCATGGTGATCCGGCGCACGCGGTTCTGTGGATCATGGTCGTAGCTGGTCTGTCGATTCGCAGCATCGGTCACGGTCCGGACATTGCCGTTGTTGTCATAGCGGTACCGCAAAACCTGTCCGCTGTTTCCCAGTGCATGGTAGGGCCGGCCCAGGCTGTCATGGTGCGTCGTGCTGAGGAACTCGCCAACCGGATTGGCCGCAGGCGCATTGCTAGCGAGCAGTGGGACATGGCGCGTCGAACGGGTGACTGTCTGGTTGTTTGCCACATCGACTTCAAGCTGGACGAACTCGTTCATGGCATTGCCCACGCGGTTGAGCCTCATTGCCGCGTTGTACCGATACTGTGCGACGGCGCCCGACGGGTACGCGATGCTCAGCACCTGACGGTTGTTGTTGTAGCTCAATGTCGTCACTCGATTGCCCGTGGCCAGCAACTGGGTCACTCTGTACAGGTTGCCTTTGGCGTCATACAGGAATTCACTGCTCACCCCATTGGCATCAGTCATGCGTCCGGGCAGCCCCCGCGCATCGTAATTGGACCAGTTTGTCTGGTGGCCCAACGGATTTACGGCTGAAACCAGATTGCCCAGCGTGTCGTAGCTCAATGTGCTTGTTGCATCTCCAGTAGGAAGCGCGCGTGTGACGGTCTGGGTGGCCAAGGCCAGATTCGGATGAAATGTGTAGGCATAACTGGTCAGGCGCTCTACACCTGTCTTGGTATCGATCCATTTCTCACTGCCAATTCTTCCCTTCACCGTAGTCGAACGACCAGCACGATAGGTGTACACCTTGCGCGCATACGGAATGCCGCCGCCGTAGTTCTCCTCGCTGATCTTGTCGCCGTCCCAGACATAGGAAACGGTCATGGCACTTGCAGTACCCGCACCCGTGGTCTTGGTGGCGATGCGACCGCCGACGCCGTAGGTGTATCTGGTGACATTGCCGTTCCAGTCGGTCCGTGTTTCGACGAAGCCTGAGGCGTTGTAGCCAGTGCTGGCAGCAGCCGCACCGCACGTTGTCGTCACCGCCCGGGAAACCGCGGTGATCCGGGACTCACCATTGATGAGGGCATGGCTGTAGGTTGTCGCCTGACCACGGGCGTTCGTCAGTGTTGTGGTACCTGCACCGTAGATGAAGTAGTCGGCCTCCTCACCGCCAGCCAATACACTGGACTGCACTCGGCCGTCCGGGTAGTAGGAGTAGGTGCTGTAACGTGCCCCGTTGATCGAAACTCCGGTCAAGAGATGAGGCGCGATCTGACTTTCATAGTGATAGGTCCGCACGTCCGCATTCGGTCCCGGTGAACTCACGCGCCAGAGGCGCCCGTTTTCATACTCGTAGGTCCAGGCATTGCCCGCCGGATCAATCACCCTTGTCACCCGCAAGCCGGTCCACTCCAACTGGATACTGAGACCGACTGCATTGGTTATGCGAATGAGCCTGCTCGAATCTGCAGTGCTGTACGTGAACGAGAATCGTTGATCACCCTCGCCGCTGCGCATCGATAGAAGTTGACCGGCAGGTGAGAACGTATAACTCCAGTTCTCTGTGCGCAATGTCCAATTGCCGCGAGCACGCCAGAGGCTGCCTGCTTGTGCCGCCCCGTTGACAACTTCGTAGAAGGGCTGACTGTAGAAGTACCTGTAGGCGGTGCCGCCAGGCATCACCAGGGTGGCTTCGCTCGGATAGCAGATGCCCGAGTCAGGATCCTGGTAGCAACCACCACTGACCCGGATCCGCGGCAGTTCGTAATTGGACGACCAGTTCGCGCCAAACATCGAGCCCTCAATGACGCGGCTGCGGTAGGTTCGGGTGAACTCGAATGGGTACAGGCCTGCGGTGGTGAAATCGGTCTGGGTCAGCAGCTTCTCGCCCGTCGTGAGTTGAACAGGATTTCCGCTCGTGTTGGCGTCGCCGCCATCACTCGAGCATCCCTTCGCCCTGGAGTTGTTCGCGGCTGGCGCATCGGCGGCATGTGTTCCACTGCCGGGGCCATCATTTGAACCAGCAACCAAATGGCTGTACGCAGAGCCAGGGTAGACGATGCGCAATGAAGGCATTGGAGGTGGAGTTATTTCTCTGAAATGATAGGTGGCTTCAAATCTCTGACCATCGAGAGTTGGGATTTCGATGATGGTGACCCCATCGCGGACAACGTTCCCTTTGTTGTCTATGTTGGCCAAGCCATACCCAGGCGCAAGAAGCCCGAAGAGTAAGCATAGGAGGCTTACGACAACGCTGACGAACTTGCGTGGCTTCGAACCCGACCACCCGATCTCAGACCTGTGGAAAGTGGAACCCTTCATCGCAATCCTCCCGGTTGTCATCGATCCGCATCGACGAGTTGCACAGCTCGACTTAGTCACTGAGCCAATTTTTCGACCTGCCAATCGCTACTGCAACGCCCACTCTGGGTGCCCTCTCATTCCACCCATTGGGGGGATACGATTCAAACCCAACCTTGCAAGTACCACGCGGCAATTGATTCGGTAATGCCCAGACGCATCCGGACGGCACTCACTGCCATCGTTGCAATGCCCAGGGTCGTCCCACCGGCTACCCGATCGCGACCGCCACTTGGACGAGCCGCTGCTGGCCAGCGCCGACTACCGCCGCGCCGCTTTCATCGGCCACCCGCTGTGGGTGACGGCCTACGACCTCGAGCAACGCTACGCCGCCGGCGACACGCCCAACCAGCACCCGGGCTCGCCCGGCCTGCCGCAGTACCTGCGCGACAAGCGCAGCCTGGTGAACCGCGACCTGGTGCTGTGGCTGACGCTGAGTCACCACCACGTGACGCAGGCCGAGGACTGGCCGGTGCTGTCGACCAAGCGCCTGGGTTTCGAGCTCAAGCCCTCGAACTTCTTCGACCGCAACCCGGCGCTGGACCTGCGCCGCGCGCCCTTCGCCATCCCTTGAGCGGCGCTAGGCCTTGAGCCGGTACCCCGTGCGGAAGATCCAGGCCACCACCGCCAGCGCCACCACCAAAAACAACGCCGTCACGCCCAGGCTCCAGGCCAGGCTCACGTCGGCCAGGCCGTAGAAGGACCAGCGGAAGCCGCTGATCAGGTAGACCACCGGGTTGAGCAGCGCCACCTGCTGCCAGAAGGGCGGCAGCATGTCGATCGAGTAGAAGCTGCCGCCCAGGAAGGTCAGCGGCGTGATGATCAGCAGCGGCACGGCCTGCAGCTTCTCGAAGCCGTCGGCCCAGATGCCGATGATGAAACCCAGCAGGCTGAAGGTGATGGCCGTCAGCAGCAGGAAGGTCAGCATCCACAGCGGGTGCTCGATGCGCAGCGGCACGAACAGCGTGGCCGTGGCCAGGATGATGAGCCCCAGGATCACCGACTTGGTGGCCGCCGCGCCCACGTAGGCCAGCAGGATCTCCACATACGACACCGGCGCCGACAGCAGCTCGTAGATGGTGCCTGTGAAGCGCGGGAAGTAGATGCCGAACGAGGCGTTGGAAATGCTCTGCGTCAGCAGCGACAGCATGATCAGACCGGGCACGATGAAGGCGCCGTAGCTGACGCCGCCGATCTCGGGGATGCGCCCGCCGATGGCCGCGCCGAAGACCACGAAGTACAGCGAGGTGCTGAGCACCGGCGAGACGATGCTCTGCATCAGCGTGCGCCAGGCGCGCGCCATCTCGAAGCCGTAGATCGCGCGCACCGCGTGCCAGTTCATGCGCGCTCCTCGTGCACCAGGCTGACGAAGATGTCTTCGAGCGAGCTTTGCGTGGTGTGCAGGTCGCGATAGGCGATGCCGGCGGCGTCCACCTCGTGCATGAACGCCACCATGCCCGGGCCCTGGCCGCGGGTGTCGTAGGTGTAGGTCAGCTCCAGTCCGTCGGCCGACAGCGCGGGCGCAAAGCCGGCCAACGCCGCAGGCACGCCGGCCAGCGCCTGCTGCAGTTGCAGGGTGAGCTGCTTGCGGCCCAGCTTGCGCATCAGATCGGCCTTGCGCTCCACCAGCAGCAGCTCGCCCTTGCGCATCACGCCGATGCGGTCGGCCATCTCCTCGGCTTCTTCGATGTAGTGCGTGGTCAGGATGACGGTGACGCCGGTGTCGCGCAGCTCGCGCACCAGCTGCCACATGTCGCGCCGCAGCTCGACGTCGACACCGGCCGTGGGCTCGTCCAGGAACAGGATGCGCGGCTCGTGCGACAGCGCCTTGGCGATGAGCAGCCGGCGCTTCATGCCGCCCGACAGCGTCATGATGCGTGCATCCTTCTTGTCCCACAGCGACAGCGCGCGCAGGGTCTTTTCGATGTGCGCCGGGTCGGCCGGGTAGCCGAACAGGCCGCGGCTGAAGCTCACCGCGTTCCACACGGATTCAAAGGCGTCGGTGGTCAGCTCTTGCGGCACCAGGCCGATGAGCGCGCGCGAGGCGCGATAGTCGCGCACGATGTCGTGCCCGTCCACCAGCACCGTGCCGTTGCTGGGGCGCACCAGGCCGCAGATGATGCTGATGAGCGTGGTCTTGCCCGCGCCGTTGGGGCCCAGCAGCGCCAGGATCTCGCCGCGCGCTATGCTCAGGTTGATGCTCTTGAGCGCCTGATGGCCCGAGGCATAGGTCTTGGAAACACCCGATACGGTGAGAATGGACGGCATCGAGCAAGCATAGCCTGCCGGCCCGGCAGCGCCGCCCATGGACCTGGACACCTGGCTCATCTACGCCCTGGCGGCCACCGGCCTGTCGCTGTCGCCCGGACCCAACGGCCTGCTGGCGCTGACCCACGGCGCGCTGCACGGCACGCGCCAGGCGCTGTACACCATCGTGGGCGGCGCTTTAGGCTTCGTGCTGCTGATCGCGCTGTCGCTGTTCGGCATCGGCGCGCTGCTGCAGACCTCGCTGGGGTGGCTCGCGGTGCTCAAGTGGCTGGGCGGCGCCTACCTGGTGTGGCTGGGCGTGCAGGTGTGGCGCTCGCCGCCCATCGGCATTGCGGCGCAGGCCCCGGCCGGGCCGCGCGCGGGCGCTTCGCTGTTCCGTCAGGGCGCGCTGTCGGCGCTGACCAACCCCAAGGGCATCCTGTTCTTCGCCGCCTTCCTGCCGCAGTTCATAGACCCGGCGCGCAGCCTGTGGCTGCAGTTCGCGGTGATGGCCGGCACCTTTGCCGCCATCGAATTCGTCACCGAGTTGCTGATCGCCAGCATGGCGCAGCGCGTCAGCCCCTGGCTGCAGCGCGTGGGGCGGCGCTTCAACCAGGCCTGCGGCGGCCTCTTCGTGGCCATCGGCGTGGCGCTGCCGCTGCGCGGCTGAGGCGGCTGCTGCCTACGGTGTGGCCCCGGGCGGCGGCGCTTCCAGGCAGGTGAACTCGGCCACCTGCTGCGCCTCGGCTCGCGGCTGGCCGAAGGCGATCCAGCCATGCCCCACCAGCGTCAGCTCCTCGCGGTGCACCTTCAACTCGGGTCGGCCGTCGAAGGTGACGAAGCAGCCGTTGGAGCTGTGGTCGGCCAGCACGAAGTGCTCGCGGCGGCGCTCGATCATGGCGTGGGCCCGCGACGCGCCACGGTCGCGCACGACGCAGTCGGCCTCCAGGTCGCGCCCGAAGCTCACCTTGCGCCGCTGCGGCCCCATCACGATCTGCGCGCCGTCGAACTCGAGCGCGAGCCGCGCGCCGCCGCCCGCGGACGCGCTGCGCACGGGCGCGATGTAGGTCTTGTCGTCGCTGGGCGCCTGCCAGGCGATCTCTATCAGTTCGACCTCTTGTTCCTTGCCCTTGACCGGGATCGAGTACAGGCGCTGCAGCCGGGCCGTGTGCTGGGAGGACAGCCGGCGCGCGCTGTCGCCGTCGGTGACGATCTGGCCCTTGGAGGCCAGGTCGCACAGGCGCGAGGCCAGGTTGACGGTGTCGCCGAACACATCACCGTCGCGCTCGACCACCGGCCCGGCGTGCAGGCCGATTCGCAGGCTCAGGCGCACGCCCACGGCGGGCCCGAACTCGGCCACGCGCAGTTGCATCTGCACCGCGGCGCTGGCCGCCTGGTCGGCGCTGCCGAACACCGCCATCACGGCGTCGCCGATGGTCTTGACCACGCGGCCTTGCGCCTGCGCCGTGCACTCGGACATGGTCTTGAGGCAGGTCTCGACCAGCGCAAAGGCGCGCTCGTCGCCCAGAACCTCGTACAGCGCCGTGCTCCCGGAGACATCGGCGAACAGGACCGCGCAATCCATGGGTCGCTCCGGTAACTGGGACCATTCTCCCGGCAGAAACCGGGCCGGCATTGATCTGGCTCACTCGTCGGGCCGCGCCGCGTGCCAGATTAGCCAGACCATGTTCGAGTCTGCCCAGCTGCTTCACGAAGTGGACAAGGCAACGTACCAGCGGGAACAGGCGCGCCTTCGGGTGGACCTGCTCAATGCGCAGTACGACCTCAAGCTCAACGGCCGCTTCCCGGTGCTGATCCTGATCGCCGGGGTCGAAGGCGCCGGCAAGGGCGAGACCGTGGACCTGCTCAACGAGTGGATGGACCCGCGGCACATCCAGACCAGCGCCTTCGGCGCGCCCTCTGACGAAGAAGCCGAACGCCCCGCCCACTGGCGCTTCTGGCGCGCCCTGCCCCCCAAGGGCAAAATCGGCATCTTCTTCGGCGCCTGGCACAGCCTGCCCATCGTGCAGCGCGTGCTGGGCCAGATCGACGACGGCGCGTTCGCGCACGCCACCGGCGAAGTGCAGCGCCTGGAACAGATGCTGTGCGACGAGGGCGTGCTGCTGCTGAAGTACTGGTTCCACCTGTCCAAGGAGCAGCAGCGCAAGCGGCTCAAGGCGCTGGAGAAGGACCCCGACACGCGCTGGCGCGTGACCGACACCGAGTGGGCCTACTTCAAGCTCTACGAGCCTTTCGTCGAGGTCTGCGAGCCCTTCCTGCGCCAGACTTCCACCGCGCAGGCACCCTGGATCGTGGTGCCCGCGGCCGATCCGCACTACCGCGCGCTGGCCGTGGGGCGGCACCTGCTGGCCGCGCTGCGCGAACGGCTGGACACCCCGCCGGCCGCGCCCGCGCCCGACGCCACCCCGCCGCTGCCTGTGCCCGCCGACCGCGTGAACGTGCTCACCGCGTTGGAACTCGACCAGCCGCTGGAGCGGCCGGCCTACGAGCGGGCGCTGAAGAAGTGGCAGGGTCGCCTGAACCTGGCCGCGCGCGACCCGCGCTTCCAGAACCTGTCGGTGGTGGCGGTGTTCGAGGGCAACGACGGCGCCGGCAAGGGCGGCGCCATCCGCCGCGTCACACGCGCACTGGACGCGCGCCGCTACGCCAACATCGCGGTCGCCGCGCCCACCGAAGAAGAGCGCGCCCAGCCCTACCTGTGGCGCTTCTGGCGCCACCTGCCGCGGCACGGCCGCTTTGCCTTCTTCGACCGCTCCTGGTACGGCCGCGTGCTGGTCGAGCGCGTCGAGGGCTTCTGCACCGAAGCCGACTGGATGCGCGCCTACGGCGAGATCTGCGACTTCGAGCAGGCGTTGGTGCGGCACCGGGTGGTGCTGATCAAGTTCTGGCTGGCGATCAGCAAGGACGAGCAGCTGCGCCGCTTCAAGCTGCGCGAGCAGGTCGAGTTCAAGCGCTTCAAGATCACCGACGAGGACTGGCGCAACCGCGAGCGCTGGGACGCTTACGAGTCCGCCGTGTGCGACATGGTCGAGCGCACGTCCACCACCGCGGCGCCCTGGACGCTGGTAGAGGCCAACAACAAGTACCACGCCCGCATCAAGGTGCTGGCAACGATCTGCAGGGCGGTGGAACAGGCCCTGGCGGGCGACGGCGAGCGCAAGCCCAGGGGCAAGGCCGCGCGCAAGCCCACGGACACGCCCAAGGGCAAACCCAGGGACAAACCCAAGGACAAGCGCTAGCCCGGCGCGGCCGCCATGAACGAGATGCTCGCCGCCCTGTGGCGCGAGGAAACGCCCTACCTCTACGGCTGGGCGCTGGCGCTGGCGGCGCTGCTCTACCGCTTCATGGCCGGTGGCCGCGCCAGCGTGCGCCACTCGCTGCTGTTCCTGGCCTTCTGGTCGCTGCTGGACGTGCTGGGGGCGTTCTTCGCGCTGCGGGCGCAGCCGGCCATCGCCCAGGGTCTGCACCAGGCGGCGCTGCTGGGGCTGGGCATCGTGCTCATCCGGCTGTCGGGGCTGGGTCTGTTCCGGCTGCTGCTGCCGGCGCTGCACGTGCAGGCGCCGCGCATCGTCGAGGACATCGCCGTCATCGGCGGCTACGTGCTGTGGGGCATGGTTCGGCTGTCGTACGCCGGGGTCGAGCTGTCCAGCCTGGTGGCCACCTCGGCGGTGATCACGGCCGTGGTGGCCTTTGCGATGCAGGACACGCTGGGCAACATCCTGGGCGGCCTGGCGCTGCAGCTGGACGATTCGCTGGAGATCGGCGACTGGGTGCGGCTGGACGACGTGAGCGGCCGCGTGGTCGAGATCCAGTGGCGCTTCACCGCGCTGCTCACACGCAACGGCGAGAAGGTGGTGGTACCCAACGGCCAGCTGATGAAGAGCCGCTTCACGGTGATCGGCGGCGCCGCCGGCTGGCGCCGCTGGGTGTGGTTCAACATCGATTACGCCGTGCCGCCGTCGCAGGTGATCGCCGCGGCCGAGCGCGCGGTGACGGATGCCGAGATCGCCAACGTCGCACCGACACCGCCGCCGTCGTGCGTGGCGATGGAATTTGCGCCCGGCTCGGTGCGCTACGCGCTGCGCTACTGGCTCATCGACCCGCGCGACGACGACGGCACCGATTCCGCCGTGCGCAGCCACTTACTGGCCACCGTGCAGCGCCACGGCTGGCGCATCGCGCTGCCCGACCAGGCGGTGCACCTGGTGCAGGGCAGCGATGCCCAGCGCGAGGCGGCCTGGCAGCGCGAACTGGCGCGGCGCCTGCAGGCGCTGGCGGCGATCGACCTCTTTGCCGCGCTCGACGAGGGCGAGCGCGGCCGCATCGCCGCGCGCCTGGTGCACGCGCCCTTCGTGCGTGGCGACCTGATGACGCGCCAGGGCGCGGTGGCGCACTGGCTGTACATCATCGCCAGCGGCGAGGCCGAGGTCTTCTGGCTGTCGCCCGGCGGTGAGCGGCAACTGCTCAAGCGCCTGCCGCAAGGCAGCGTGTTCGGCGAGCTGGGCCTGCTGACCGGGGCGCCGCGATCCGCCACGGTGGTGGCGGCCACCGACGTGGAGTGCTACCGGCTCGACAAGGCCGGCTTCGAGGACATCGTCCACGAGCGCCACGAGATCGCCGAGAACATGGCCTCCATCCTGGCGCAGCGCCAGCACCAGAACGACGAGCTGCAGGAGGCATTCCGCAAGGCGCAGGGCGAGGCCGGCCAGGGCGGGCACCACGCCGCCATCCTGCAGCGCATGCGCGACTTCTTCGGCCTGAAGTGAGGCCGTCGCCCCAATCTATGGCGAGCCGATGAACAGGTAGGCGTTGGTCGACTTGCCCGTGCCCTGCCCCAGCCCCAGGTAGACCGGGCCCAGCGGCGTTTCGCCGCCCACGTACACCGCCACCGACTGCAGCCAGCCGTCACGGCGCTGGCGCGCATAGGGCTGGCCCACACGGCCGGTCTCCAGCGCCACGCCCAGGCGCATGTCGCCGCGCAGGCCCAGCGGCAGGCTGCCGATGATGCGTTCGGCACGCACATGGGCATAGGCCACCTCGTCGCCCACGAGCTGGCCGTTGGCAAAGCCGGTGAGGTTGAGAAAGCCGCCCAGCCGCCCGGCCTCGGATCGCGGCAGCTGCCCGCGCGGCGAGCCGGTCCAGGTGAAGCGCCCGCCCAGCACGTACTGCCGCCAGGGCAGCGCGCCGCGCAGCTCCAGGTTGGCGCTGGCGTAGTCGCGCCGGGCCGACTCGTACCACGCCGCCTGCACCGCCCAGCCACGGCGCGGTGCGTACAGGCGGTCCAGGTGATCGGCGTCGAAGCCCAGCAGCCAGCCGCCGCTGCTGCGCTCGGGCACGCCGGCGAAGACGTCGATGCCGGTGTCGAGCTGGGTGCTCACGCGCGTTTCGCGCCAGCCGCCGCGCAGCTGGCCCAGGCCCGCCAGCTTCAGGCCGGCGCTCAGCTCCAGGCGCGTGCGCGCGCTGCGGTATTCGGCGATGCGCTGCTCGACGAAGAAGTAGTCCACGCGCTCGCGGCGGTAGTCGGCCTGCACCTCGACGAAGGTGCGCTGCGCCGCGTCCAGCGGCTGGTACCAGTCCAGGCCCAGGCCGGTGCTGCTGCCGATCTCGCCGGTGGCCAGCAATTCGCCGCCCAGATCGTTGAGCCAGGTCTTGTGGTAGCCGGCGCGCAGCCGGTAGCTGGAGCCCTGGCTGAGCGTGGATTCCAGGCGCAGGCCCAGGCGCAGGTAGTCCGGGCCCCAGGCCTTCTCGACCGGCAGCACGCGCAGCACCTGGCGGCCATGCTCGTCGATCACGCTGTAGTCGACGCGCTCGAAATGGCCGTCGCCGTAGGCGCGCAGCAGGTCGCGCCCGAGCGCCTGCGTGTCCAGCGGCGCGCCCTCGCGCTGCGTGAGGTGGCGGCGCACCACGGCGGCGTCCACGCGCAGCAGGCCGGCGATCTGGATCTCGTCCACCCGCGCCGGTGCCCGCACGCCCACGGCCATGCGCTGGCGCCAGGCGGCGTGCTCGGCCGGCGGCAGGGCCAGGCGCTGCAGCGCGCGCGCCAGGGCCTCGGCGGCGGCGCGGCCGCGCTCGGCGCTGTCAGCATGGCGTTCGAAATCGGCGGCGCCGATGTTGCCCAGCTCGGGCTTGATCAGGATGTCCTGCGGCGAGAGCGTGGCCAGCGAAGCGCTGACGTTCTGCTCGGTCAGCAGCGCGATCACCTGGGCGGTGATGCTGAGCAGCCCGCCCACCTGATCGGCCGCCAGCGGCGGCGAGCCCACGTTGACGGCGATCACCACCTGCGCGCCGCAGCGCTCGCGCACCTCGCGCACCGGCAGGTTGTCGACCAGGCCGCCGTCGACCAGCTTGCGCGCGCGGTACTCCAGCGGCGCCATCAGCCCCGGCACCGACATGCTGGCGCGCATGGCCTGGGTCAGGCTGCCGTCGCGGTAGACCACGCGCTCGCCGGTGACGATGTCGGTGGCGATCACCGACAGCGGCAGCGGCAGGCGCTCGATCTGCGGCTCGCCCGTGTCGGCGCGCACCAGGTGGTTGAAGAACAGCTTGATCTTCTGGCCCGACACCACCCCCGGCGGCCCGATGGCGCCACCGTTCCTGAAGCCGGTCTCGCTGCCGGGCAGGAAGCGCTGCAGCAGGCGCTTGTTGCGCAGTTCCAGGTCGGTGTAGTCGGGGTTGTCCTGGAACATGTCGTTCCAGTCGACAGCGCCCAGTTCCTGCCGCATCTGCGCCGGTGACAGCCCCGCGGCCCAGGCGCCGGCCACCAGCGCGCCCATGCTGGTGCCGGCCACGCAATCCACCGGCACGCGCAGGCGCTCCAGCACCTCCAGCACGCCGATGTGCGCCGCGCCGCGCGCGCCGCCGCCGCCCAGCACCAGGCCGATGCGCGGGCGCGCCGCCGCCGCCTCCTCGGCGCGCAGCGGCGGCGACAGAGGCAAGGCGAGCAACAGGGCCGACAACAGCGGCAGCGATCCGCGCCAGAGGGGCATGCGGCGATTCTGGCCTGCCGGCGGTCTAAAGCCGAACCCGGCACGGTCGATAAGGGGTGACGATGACCGGCCTCGTGCGCCACCTGCTGCTGTTGATCGGGTTGCTCGGGCTGCTGCCGGGCGGCAGCGCATGGGCGCAGCCGCTTGCGGTGGACGATCGGCCGGCCATCGCCGTCTGGCCAGGGGTGACGGTGTGGGCAGACGCCGATGCGGCCTTGGGCGTCGACGAGGTCCTGGCCCAGGCGCAGCGCTTCGCCCGGCCGCAGGGAACGCCTTCGAATCTGGGGCGCAGCACACAACTGGCCTGGCTGCGCATTCCCTTGCAGGTGCAGGCGGACAGCGCCCAGCGGCGCGTGCTGGAGATCGACTACCCCACGCTCAACCAGGTCGACCTGTATGTCGTGCGCGACGGCCGGGTGCTGTCGCACCACCGCATGGGCTCTGGCACGAAACTGTCCGAACGGGCGCTGTCAGCGCGAGCCCTGGCCGCACCGCTGCTGCTGGCGCCGGGAGCAAGCGAACTGCTGCTGCGCGTGCAATCGCAGACTTCGCTGGTGCTGCCGATGACCCTGCGCACGCAAGAGGACTTCACGCGTTACGAATCCCGGGTGCAACTGGTGCAAGGCATCGTCCTCGGCCTGGCGCTGTGCATGCTGCTGTACAGCCTGGCCCACTGGGTCAGCCTGCGCGACCGCGTGTTCCTCGACTACGCCTTGCTCGTGCTGGGCAACACGCTGTTTAGCTTGACATACTTCGGCATCGGTTCGCAGTACCTGTGGTCCGCGTGGCCCCACCTGGCGACGAACCTGGCGCCCATGGGCATCATGGTGGCGGTGGCGGCCGGTGCACGCTTCGTTCGAACCACGCTGGCGGTACAGGACATCAGCCGGCCCATCGACCGGATCCTGCGCGCGGCCACTGCGGCCGCCATGCTGGGGCTTGCCGCCACGCTGTCGGGCCTGCTGGACTACCGCAGCGCACAAACCTTGGTCACCGTACTGGGTATCGTCGTCACCTTCTCGGCCTTGCCCATGGCGGCCATTCGCACCTATCGCGGCGATCCGGTGGGGGTCTACATGCTCATCGGCTGGGCCGTCTATGCCATCGGGGCGCTCACGACCGCCGGCATTCTTCGGGGTCTGGTGGAACCTGGCTTCTGGTCCCAGCATGTGTATCCCTTCTCGACCGTGTTCGAGATGTCGGCCTGGATGGCGGTGCTGGGCCTGCGCGTGCAGGCCATCCATCGCAACGCTGACCGCGCCCGCGTCGAAAGCGAGACCCTGCGCACGATGGCGCACACCGATGTCCTGACCGGCCTGCCCAACCGGCGTGGCCTGAGCCTGCACATCCAGGCGGCGCTGCGGCGCGCTGGTTCGCACAACATGCTGGCGGTGTACCTGATGGACCTGGACAATTTCAAGCCGGTGAACGACCGCTATGGCCACGACGTGGGCGACGCCTTGCTGGTGGCTGCCGGCAAGCGCCTCCAGGCGCAATTGCGCAGCCATGACGTGGTGGCGCGCCTGGGCGGCGACGAATTCGTCGTCCTCGTCAGCGGGCTGGCCGACGAGGCGGTGGCGCGAACCCTGGGACAAAAGCTCGTGGCTGCCTTCGAGCCGCCCTTTGAAGTTGCAGGCCAGCGCTGCGCGGTGGGCTTGACCGTGGGCTACGCGCTGGCGCCGCTGGACGGCCACAGCGCGGAAGAACTGCTGCGGCGCGCCGATGCCGCCATGTATGCCGGCAAGCAACAGGCCGGCCAGCACCTGAATCGTGGCGGCCGCGCCATGGTGGACGTGTCCAGCATCACTGCATGAAGCCGATGGGCTGACGCCGCCCGCCGGCGCTGGGCAGGTCGGCCACCTCGATGGCGTCGCGCCCGGCCAGGCGCGCGTTGCCGAAGCCGGTCATCCAGGCGCGGCGCATCTCGCGCGGCGCCACCTGCATCAGCAGCTCGAGCACGGCGTCGCCGGGCGTGTCGTCGAAGCGCTGGCCCCAGTCGTGCTCGGCGCGCAGCTGCCGGTACAGGCGCAGCGCGATGGTGCGCGCCGCGTCGGCGTCGGGCGACTGCACCTCGATCACGTTCATGCGGTTGAGGATGGGCTCGGGGATGTTGCGCTCGTCGTTGGCGGTGGCCACCCAGATCACCTGGCTGGCGTCTATGGGCACCTCGGCAAACTCATCGGTGAAGGCGCCTGCGGTGTCGTGTTCGAGCAGGCTGTAGAAGGCGCCCAGCGGGTCGTAGGCGTGCTCGGCGCGTGCCTTGTCGATCTCGTCGACCACCATCACCGGGTTGGCGTAGTCGCCGTGCACCAGGGTCTCGAACACCTTGCCCGGGCGCGCGCCCTTCCACTGGCTGGAAGCACCGCTGAGCACCCAGCCGGCGGTCAGGCTGCTCATGGCCACGAAGCCCATGCCGGTGCCCAGCAGCCGCGCCACGCCGCGCGCGAAATGCGTCTTGCCGATGCCCGGCGGGCCCAGCAGCAGCATGGGCGCGATCTCGAGCGCGTCGCGGCTGTCGTGGCACAGCGCCAGCTGGCGCTTGATCTCGTCCAGCGCCTCGGTGAAGTTGGGCATCTCGTCGTACAGGTGCTCCATCGCCGGCAGGCCGCCGGGCTTGACCTGGAAGCGCTCGGCGCCCTTTTCGAGCATGCGCTCGTAGGTGCTGCGCAAGGAGTCGTGGTCGGGCGACTTGAGCTTGTCCAGCCGCTGCTCGACTTCCTGCAACCGGTACACCGCGCGCATGCGGGCGATGGGCAGCGAGCTGCGGTTCAGCGGGGCCAACGATCGGTCTTCGCTCATGCGGAACTCCTTCGCGATGGGCTGGGAATGCCAGTGAACTGCAAGTCGGCCGCCGCGTGGCAGCGAGATGAGGCCGTCAGACAGCGCATTTATACGGCATGCGCCGCGAACGGGCACCGCTCGTCCGCACGGGAAGCGTTCTGTCGGCCGTGAAGCACCACACGTCGCAAGCGCCTCGCGCGGCCCGGGGCGGCTGCCTAGAGTCACGCCATCGACACCGAACAGCCCCGCAGGAGCCCACCATGGACCGCACCCACCGCACCGCCTTCACAGCCCGCATCGCCTCGCTGGCCCTGGCCGCCCTGCTGACCCTGGCCACCCTGGCCGGCGTGGACAGCCTGGCCAGCGTGGACGCCGCCGCGCCGCAGCTGGCGCAGGCCGGCAGCAGCGCCGGATGACGCACCGGCTGAGGCAACCCCCATCCCTCCGAAGTCTCGTACCCCGAGACCCTTGCACGCCCCGGCGAACCCGGGGCGTCTTTTTTTTGTGTGCGCCCGGCGCTGCTTCAGGCTGGCGTCAGGTGCTGCGCCAGAAAGACCAGCGCACGGCCATGTGCCAGCGCCGCGCTGGGTGCGTGGTAACTGGCGCGCGCCCAGCAGTTGAAGCCGTGCTGCGCGCCCGGGTAGACATGCACTTCGGCCGGCTTGCCGAAAAAGGCGGCGCGCACGCTGTCCACCGCGGCCGGCGGGATGTGGTCGTCGTGGCCGGCGTAGTGGAACTGCAGCGGGCAGGCGATGGCCGCGGCATAGGCCAACTGGCCCTGGATGCCGCCACCGTAGAAAGCCACCGCGGCATCGACGCTGGCCGTGGCCGCCGTCAGGTAGGCCAGGCGCCCGCCCATGCAGTAGCCCAGGCTGCCCACGCGGCCCCGCACTTCAGGCCGGGCGCGCAGCGCGGCCGTGGCAGCGGCGATGTCGGCCAGCGCGTCGGCAGCGGTGTAGCCCTGCATCAGCGCAAAGGCGCGCTCGCGCTGCTCGCCTTCGTAGCCCAGTTCGACGCGCGGCGCCTGACGCCAGAAGACATCGGGCGCCAGCACCACGAAGCCGTCCAGCGCGTACTGTTCGGCCACGGCGCGAATGTGCGGGTTGACGCCAAAGATCTCGGGCCACAGCAGCAGGCCCTGTCCGCGACCGGCCGGGGGCAGGGTCAGAACGCCGGCAAAGCCGGGGACGATGTCGATCCACTGTGTGCTGACCGGAGGGGACATGGGCGGCTCCGCTGGGGACAGATGTCGCACTCTAGTCGCGCTGGCGCGGCGCGGACCCCCGAGCGTTTCGGGACGTGGCGCTGGCAGGGTTCGCTCGAAGTCCCAGAGCCCGTGAGGAACGCCAGGGGCCGGTTCATGCAGGATCGAAGTCACGCTGCCGGCCAAGAACAGTCAGTGACGCTTTGGCTTTGGACGTCAGCAATCTGACGGCGACCAGACGCCCGCCGTCGCGACGATCGACGGGCCTGCCGACGCGCTGAGGCCACGCGAGCGACCAACGGCCGGTCGTCAGCAGTCTCGGTGTTGCCGGCTCATGCTCGTCGATGGCGATCGGTTCCCAACGCGCGATGCACGGTCAAGGCATTTTCCGGGCACCACCGCGTCCGGCGGCATGTCGCCCACCCGTTGCCGGCCAAGTGCGCAGAAGCGCGGGGGCTCAGCCAGCCGCGAAATGCCCACGAAATGCGTGCAAAAAGCCCCGC
>LNFM01001235.1_pt1 | contig 72284 bp, 69 predicted proteins | sample 596031 | NCBI WGS metagenome assembly LNFM01 (sample SAMN04254537, study PRJNA301005) | activated carbon metagenome | isolation source: dual media filters at the Ann Arbor, Michigan drinking water treatment plant | place: USA: Ann Arbor
TCAAGTGGAACTTCCCGCTCATCGGCCACTACTGGGTGGCCGGCGACACGGTGCTGCAGCACATCGCCAAGAAGGAAGGCGGCTGGGACAAGCTGCGCGGCAAGAAGATCGCCGTGGTCTACCACGACAGCCCGTTCGGCAAGGAACTGCTGCCCATCATCCAGGAGCGGCAGAAGATGCACGGCTTCGAGGTGCAGCTGCTGCCGGTGCCGGCGCCGGGCGTGGAGCAGAAGGCGATCTGGCTGCAGGTGCGCCAGCAGCGGCCCGACTTCGTGATCATGCAGACCTGGGGCGTGATGACCGCCACTGCGGTGAAGGAAGCGGTGGCCACCGGCTACCCGCGCGAGAAGATGTTCGGCACCTGGTGGAGCGGTGCCGAGCCCGACCTGCGCGACATCGGCGCCGCGGCCAAGGGCTACAGCGCGGTGATGATGCAGCACGGTTCCGAGCCCGATTCTGCGGTGGTCAAGGAGATCCTGGACAAGGTGCACGCCAAGGGCCAGGGCACGGGCCCGAAGGAGGAAGTGGGCCAGGTGCTGTACATGCGCGGCGTGGTCGGCGCGATGCTGGCCGTGGAAGGTGTGCGCGCGGCGCAGGAGCGCTTCGGCAAGGGCAAGGTCATGCTCGGCGAGCAGGCGCGCTGGGGCTACGAGAACCTGAACCTGACGCAGGCCAAGCTGGACGCGCTGGGCTTCAAGGGCGTGATGCGGCCGGTCTCCACCAGCTGCTTCGACCACATGGGTTCGGCCTGGGCGCGTGTGCACACCTGGGACGGCGCCAAGTTCACCTGGGCCAGCGACTGGCTGCAGGCCGATGACCAGATCATCAAGCCGCTGGTGCGGGCTTCGGCGGAGCGCTATGCGGCCGAGAAGAAGCTGACGCGTCGCGACCCGAAGGACTGTCAGTCTTGACCCACCCCCCGGAGCGGCTTCGCCGCTCCCCCCTCAAGGGGGGCACCGCCAGCGGCCCGGCCAAGCCGGTTCCGCGGCGGTTGCTTGAGGGGTCGGGCCTCGGCTGTGCCTTGGCCCTCTGCGACTTGTTGGAGCGGACGTGAGCAACATCCTTCTGAATGTCAACGGCATCGAGGTCATCTACAACCACGTGATCCTCGTGCTCAAGGGCGTCTCGCTGCAGGTGCCCGAGGGCGGCGTGGTGGCCCTGCTGGGCGGCAACGGCGCCGGCAAGACGACCACGCTGCGCGCGGTCAGCAACCTGCTGGCCGGTGAGCGCGGCGAGGTCACCAAGGGCAGCATCGAGTTGCGTGGCGAGCGCATCGAGAAGCTCAGCACGTCGGAGATGGTCAACCGCGGTGTCATCCAGGTCATGGAAGGCCGGCACTGCTTCGCGCACCTGAGCATCGAGGACAACCTGATGACCGGCGCCTACACGCGCAAGGACGGCAAGGCCGCCGTGGCGCAGACGCTGGAGAAGGTCTACAACTACTTTCCCCGCCTGAAGACACGCCGCGGCTCGCAGGCCGCCTACACCTCGGGCGGCGAGCAGCAGATGTGCGCCATCGGCCGCGCGCTGATGGCCAACCCGAAGATGGTGCTGCTGGACGAGCCCAGCATGGGCCTGGCGCCGCAGATCGTGGAAGAAGTGTTCGAGATCGTGAAGGACCTGAACCAGCGCGAGAAGGTCACCTTCCTGCTGGCCGAGCAGAACACCAACATGGCGCTGCGCTACGCCGACTACGGCTACATCCTGGAAAACGGCCGCATCGTGATGGACGGCGAGGCCAAGGCGCTGCGCGAGAACGAGGACGTCAAGGAGTTCTACCTGGGCATGGGCGGCGGCGACCGCAAGAGCTTCAAGGACATCAAGTCGTACAAGCGCCGCAAGCGGTGGTTGACGTGATCCCCCCCGTAGCGCCTTCGGCGCTGCCCCCCAGGGGGGCGCCGCCAGCGGCCCGGCAGAGCCGGTTCAGCGTCGGCCGCTTGATCGCGGCCGGCTGGCGCGGCCGGGTGTGCGGCTTGCCCGCTGCGGGCATGCTGGAGGCGTCGCATGGATGAGGATCTGTCCGGTTTTGCAGTGCCGCCGTTCAAGGCCGACGAGGCCCTGCTGCAGCTCAAGCGCAGCCTGCGCGACCTGAAGCTGGCCGAACGCGGTGCGGGTTTCGAGCTGCGTGGCAAGCGCGTCGTGGAGCTGGCGGGCGATGCCTCGTCGATCACCGCGAAGCTGGCGCGCCGGCTGGCACTCACGCCGCAGTGGGACACCCTGACCATCAAGTCCACGGGCGAGCAGCGCAAGCTGGTCGACGAGATCAAGAAGCGCCTGGCTCGCTGGGACCAGGAAGACTGACGTCCGGCCCGCCACCGCGGCCGACGACCAAGACAAGGAGCGTGGCGACATGACGACCACCCAAGCAATCCACCTGGAGTTCCAGGACCCCGCGGCCCGCGAAACCGCGTTGATGGCGGCGCTGCCCGCCCAGGTGCGCGCCGCGCAGGCCGTGCCCGCGATGGCGGAACGGCTGGCGGGCGTGGATGCCGACACCGTGACCTCGCGCGCCGCACTGGCGCAGCTGCCGGTGACGCACAAACACGAACTCTTCGAGCGCCAGAAGGCCCAGCGCGCCACCGACCCCTTCGGCGGCTACTCGGCCATTGGCTGGCGTGCCCAACTGGCGCCGCGCGCGGCGCGCCGCGTGTTCCAGTCGCCCGGCCCGATCTACGAACCCGAAGGCCACGGCGCCGATTACTGGCGCACCGCGCGCGCGATGCGCGCTGCCGGCTTCGAGGCGGGCGACCTGGTGCACAACAGCTTCAGCTACCACATGACACCGGGCGCCTGGATCATGGAAAGCGGCGCGCTGGCACTCGGCTGCACGGTCTTCCCCGGCGGCACCGGCAACACCGAACTGCAATTGCAGGCCATGGCCGACCTGCGCCCCGACGCCTACGCCGGCACGCCGAGCTTCCTGCGCATCCTGCTGGAGAAGGCGGCCGAGCTGAACCTGCCGCTGCCCAGCCTGCGCAAGGCACTCGTCAGCGGCGAGGCCTTCCCGCCCAGCCTGCGCGACTGGCTGCTGGCGCGCGGCGTCACCGCCTACCAGGCCTACGCCACGGCCGACGTGGGCGTGATCGCTTACGAGACGGCGTCGCGCGAAGGCCTGGTGCTGGACGAGGGCGTGATCGTGGAGATCGTGCGCCCCGGCACCGGCGACCCGGTGCCCGACGGCGAGGTGGGCGAGGTCGTCGTCACCGTGCTCAACCCCGACTACCCGCTGGTGCGCTTCGGCACCGGCGACCTCAGCGCGGTGCTGGCCGGCCCCTGCCCCACCGGCCGCACCAACCGTCGCATCAAGGGCTGGATGGGCCGCGCCGACCAGACGGCCAAGGTGCGCGGGATGTTCGTGCACCCGAGCCAGGTGGCCGAGGTGATGAAGCGCCACCCCGGCCTGGGCCGTGCGCGCCTGGTGGTGGAAGGCGAGATGGCCAGCGACCGGCTCACGCTGCACGTGGAAAGCGCAGGCACACCCGTTGGCCTGGCCGACGCGCTGGCAGGCAGCGTGCGCGAGGTGACCAAGCTGCGCGCCGACATCGTGATCACCGCGCCCGGCAGCCTGCCCAACGATGGCAAGGTCATCGAGGACCGGCGCAGCTACGCCTGAACGGGACGGGTGCGGCAAGCCCCTCGGCAGGCAATACCCCCACGGCCAGATGCCCTGGAATCCGGTACGGAATACGTAGTTGCCGCGTGTCACCAGGGCGACGCTATCCCTAACATCACGCACCTTTTTTGACCCTTGGAGACACGATTCATGAAAAAGAGCCTGATCGCCCTGGCGGCCGCCTTCGTCTCTGCCGGTGCCATGGCCGCCTGGCCGGACAAACCGGTCACGATCGTGGTGCCCTTCGCGGCCGGCGGCCCCACCGACAAGGTGGCGCGCGACCTGGCCGAGGTGCTGCGCAAGGGTCTGAGCAACCAGACGGTGGTGATCGAAAACGTCGGCGGCGCCGGCGGCACGCTGGGCGCGGCCCGGGTCGCCAAGGCCTCCCCCGACGGCTATACCTTCCTGTTGCACCACATCGGCATGGCCACCAGCCCGGGCCTGTACCGCAACCTGTCCTACAAGACGCTCGAGGACTTCGAGTACGTCGGCATGATCAACGAGGTGCCGATGACGCTGATCGGCCGCCCCAACCTGCCGGCCAACAACTACGCCGAACTCGTGAAGTGGCTGCAGGCCAACCAGGGCAAGGTCAACCTCGCCAACGCCGGCCTGGGCGCCGCATCGCACCTGTGCGGGCTGCTGTTCCAGCAGAGCCTGAAGCTCGACATGACGACCGTGCCGTACAAGGGCACGGCGCCGGCCATGACCGACATCCTGGGCGGCCAGGTCGACATCATGTGCGACCAGACCACCAACACCACCTCGCAGATCGCCGCGGGCAAGGTCAAGGCCTTCGCCGTGACCACGCTCAAGCCGCTGAGCACCCCGGCGCTGTCCAGCCTGCCGACGCTGGACTCCCAGGGCCTGAAGGGCTTCAACGTGTCCGTCTGGCACGGCCTGTATGCGCCCAAGGGCACGCCGAAGCCGGTGCTCGACACGATGAACACCGCGCTGCGCAACGCGCTGAAGGACCCGGAGTTCATCAAGCGCCAGGAAGCGCTGGGCGCGGTGGTCATCACCGACAACCGCGTGAATCCGGCCGAGCACAAGCGCTTCGTCGAGGCCGAGATGAACAAGTGGGGCCCGGCCATCAAGGCCGCCGGCCAGTACGCCGACTGATCAGCGTCCGGGTGAAGGCGTTGGTCGGTCCGCACCGCACGCCATGAACCGGCCTGACGAAGCCGCCCACCCGGGCGGCTTTTTTGCGTTCGGCGCCCGGGTGCATGTGCTCGACAGCATCACCGAAGCCATCGGCACCGCGGCCGACGGCGTGGTGGTGAGCGGCTCGCACGGCGGCGTCAGTGCAGGACGCTTTGCGCTGCAGGCCGGCGTGCGGCTGGCCATCTTCAACGACGCGGGTGTCGGCAAGGACGAGGCCGGCATCGCGGCGCTGCCGCTGCTGCAGGCCGCCGCCGTGGCGGCCTGCACCGTGGCGCACGACAGTGCGCGCATCGGCGAGGCGCGCTCCACGCTGGACGACGGCGTGATCTCGCATGCCAACGCGGCGGCACGAGCCCTGGGCGCACGGCCCGGGCTGCGGCTGCGCGCCTGGCTACTCAGCCCTCGCGCGTGAAATCGCGTTCGGGCCAACGCCCGGCGATCAACGCCTTCTGGCGTTGATCGTCCCGGCTCAGCGCAGCGTGATCGGGATCGTCACCGGTCCGTCGTTGACAAGGTGCACCTGCATGTCGGCGCCAAACTCGCCGGCTGCCACCGTGGGATGCCGCTCACGCGCCAGGCGCAGCACGGTCTCGTAAAGCGCCTGCCCCAGCGCCGGCGGCGCGGCACCCGTGAAGCTGGGCCGGTTGCCGCCCGAGACATCGGCCGCCAGCGTGAACTGCGAGACGATCAGCAGCCCGCCGGCCACGTCCTGCACGCTGCGGTTCATCTTGCCGGCGTCGTCGCCGAAGATGCGCAGCTTCAGCAGCTTGTCCACCAGCTTCGCGGCCAGCGCCTCGGTGTCGGCGGGCTCAGCGCACACCAGCACCAGCAGCCCCGGGCCGATGGCGCCGGTGACACGTCCGGCCACCTCGACACGCGCCTGCGCCACCCGCTGCACCAAGGCGATCACAGCGGGTCCTTCTCGTCGCCGAAGTGCGCTTCCACGTCCAGCGGCAGCAGCTGGATCGTGGCGCGCAGGCCGGGCACTGCGCTCATCAGCGCCTGCTCGACGCTGGTGCGCACGGCGGCCGCGCGGCCCAGCGTCCAGGCCGCGGGCATGTGCATGTGCAGGTCGACGAAGCGCCGCTGCCCGGCGCGCCGCGTGACGATGTGGTCGAAGCGGATCGCGTGGTGATCGAAGCCGGCCAGCACGGCGTCGATCTGCGCCCGGGCCTCGGGGTCCAGCGCCTCGTCCATCAGGCCGCCGGCCGACTGCCAGACCAGCCGCGCGCCTTCGCGCAGGATGTTCAGCGCCACCGCGATGGCCAGCACCGGGTCCAGCCACAGCCAGCCCGTGGCCTGCACCGCCAGCAGGCCGGCCACCACGCCGGCCGAAGTCCAGACATCGGTGAAGAGGTGGCGGGCGTCGCCCTCCAGCGCGATGGAACGCACCTCGCGTGCCTTCTTCAGCATGCTCCAGGCCAGCGCCCCGTTCATGGCCGAACTCACCACCGACAGGATCAGCCCCAGGCCCAGCGACTCCAGCGGCTGCGGCGCCAGCAAGCGCTGCACGGCGGCCGCGATGATGGCCATGGCGGCGACGAAGATCAGCACGCCCTCGAAGCCGCTGCTGAAGTACTCGGCCTTGTGGTGGCCGTAGGGGTGCTCGTCGTCGGGTGGACGCGCGGCCACGGTCACCATCGCCAGCGCAAAGATCGCGCCGGCCAGGTTGACCAGCGATTCCAGCGCATCGCTGAGCAGGCTGACGCTGCCGCTCACCCACCAGGCGCCGGTCTTCAGCGCGATGGTGGCCAGCGCCACCGCGATCGACAGCTTCAGGTAGGCGCTGACCTGCATGGCCCAGGCGCCCCGGGCGTCAGGCCGTGAGGGTGACGCGCGCGAACTTGCGCTTGCCCACCTGCACGACCACGGTGCCGGCCGCCACTTTCAGACCCTTGTCGCTGACCACGCCGCCGTCGATGCGCACGCCGCCCTGCTCGACCAGCCGCAGCGCCTCGCTGGTGGACGGGGCCAGTCCGGCCTGCTTGAGCAGGTTGCCGATGGCCAGCGGCGCGCCGCCGAGCGCCACGTCGGGCATCTCGTCGGGCACGCCACCGGCGGCGCGGCGCTGGAAGTCCTGCTCCGCCGCGTCGGCCGCCGCCGCGCTGTGGAAACGCGCGGTGATTTCCTTGGCCAGCAGCACCTTGGCGTCCTTCGGGTTGCGGCCTTCGGCGACCTCGCGCTTCAGCCCCGCAATCTCGGCCTCGGGGCGGAAGCTCAGCAGCGTGAACCAGGTCCACATCTGCACGTCGCTGATCGACAGCACCTTGGCGAACATGGTGTTGGCGTCTTCGGTGATGCCGATGTAGTTGTTCTTGCTCTTCGACATCTTCTCGACGCCGTCCAGGCCCACCAGCAGCGGCATCGTCAGGATGCACTGCGGCTCCTGGCCGTACTCGCTCTGCAGCGCACGGCCGACCAGCAGGTTGAACTTCTGGTCGGTGCCGCCGAGTTCCAGGTCGGACCGGAGCGCCACCGAGTCGTAGCCCTGCATCAGCGGGTAGAGCAGCTCGTGGATGCTGATCGGCGTGCCCGCCTTGTAACGCTTGGTGAAATCATCGCGCTCCAGCATGCGCGCCAGCGTGTACTTGGCGGCCAGTTCGATCATGCCGCGCGCGCCCAGCGGGTCGCTCCACTCGCTGTTGTAGCGGATCTCGGTCCTGGCCGGATCGAGCACCAGGCTGGCCTGGCGGTAGTAGGTCTGCGCGTTGGCCTCGATCTGCTCGCGCGTGAGCGCGGGGCGGGTGGCGTTGCGGCCCGAGGGGTCGCCGATCATCGTCGTGAAGTCGCCGATGAGGAATATCACCGTATGCCCCAGGTCCTGGAGCTGCCGCATCTTGTTCAGCACCACGGTGTGGCCGATATGGATGTCGGGCGCGGTCGGGTCCAGCCCGAGCTTGATGCGCAGCGGCTGGCCGGTGGCTTCGGCGCGCGCCAGCTTCTTCAACCAGTCGGCCTCGGGCAGCAGTTCTTCGCAACCGCGCAACGACACCGCCAGCGCCTCGCGCACGCGGTCTGTCACGGGATGTTGCATCTGGACGGGTGCCACGTGGGGCTCGGTGGAAAGCTGTGACATGTCGTCAATCGCGAGGGGGTCTTGTGGGTGGTTCGGAGCGTGAGCTTGGCTATACTTGGCGCAGCCCGCCACCCGCGGTTTCTTCCCGTGCCAGCACGGCTGGAGAAGCCTTGAATTCTAGTGGACGGGTCGCCCCGAGGCCCTCGCAGACTGCTGCACCCAGGCCCTTGGAAGGCGCTCTTCTTGCCGTTCACCGCCCCGCCGCACGCCAACCGCGTGAAGTGGGGCAGGCGGTCGGCCTCCAGACCCGCTCTTCCTACCCGGTTCATCAGCGCGTGCATCTGCCTCCCCTCCCTGCCATCCACGACGTTCAGCAGTTCGGCCGGCGTCACCGTGTCGGCCTCGTGCTGAGCATCGTGGCGTTGCTCGGCGGCACCGGCATCACGGCCGTGGCCGTGGCGCCGCTGGTGCCCGATCCCGCCAAGCTGCCGCAACGCCTGGTTCAGGAAACGGTCATCCCCACCGGGCTCGACGCCCAGCTCGAAGCGCTGGCCGCCCAGGAACTCACGCTGACGCGCAACGACATCACGCGCGGCACCGACACCCTCGACGCCTTGCTCGCCCGGCTGAGCGTGCGCGACGCCACGGCCGCGCTGCACCTGCGCACCGACCCCGCAGCCCGCCAGATCCTGCAAGGCCGCGGCGGCAAGATGGTGCAGGCCCGCACGGCGCTCGACGGCAGCCTGCAGGAGCTGGTGGTCCGCTTCCCGAGCGATCAGCCCGACCAGCTTCGCACCCACTTCACGCGCCTGACGCTGCTGCGCGGGCCCGACGGCCGCTGGCAATCCACCCAGGACACTGTGGCCTACGGCGCACAGATGCGCTTGGCCAGCGGCACCATCCGCCAGACCCTTTTCGCCGCCACCGACGAAGCCGGCGTGCCCGATGCCGTGGCCGCGCAGCTGGCCGACGTCTTCTCGACCGACATCGATTTCCACCGCGAACTGCGCAAGGGCGACACCTTCAGCGTCGTCTACGAAACCCTCACCGCCGACAGCCAGCCCGTGTCCTGGAACGAGGGCACCGGCCGCGTGCTGGCGGCTGAATTCGTCAACGGCGGCCAGGCGCATCACGCGGTATGGTTTGCGCCCGAAGGCGGTCGCGGCGGCTTCTTCGACATCGACGGTCAAAGCAAGCGCCGCGCCTTCCTGGCCAGCCCGATGGAGTTCTCGCGCGTGACGTCCGGCTTCGCGATGCGCTTCCATCCGCTGATGAACCAGTGGCGGCGCCATCTGGGCGTCGACTACGGCGCCCCCGTGGGCACCGCGGTGCGCACGGTCGGCGACGGGGTCGTCGACTTCGCCGGCTGGCAAAACGGCTATGGCAATGTCGTCGAAGTCCGGCACGCCGGCGACAAGACCACGCTGTACGCCCACCTCAGCCGCATGGACGTGCGCAAGGGCCAGCGCGTGCAGCAGGGCGATCGCATCGGCGCCGTGGGCATGACGGGCTGGACCACCGGGCCGCACCTGCACTTCGAATTCCGCATCAAGGGCGAACACCAGGACCCCTTGCGCGTGGCCAAGGGCGCCGACGCGGTGCTGCTGGACGCCGCGTCACGCCCTCGATTCGCCGACGTCGTGCGCACCGTCCAGGCCAAGCTGGACGTGGCACAGACCCTGGCCGGTCAGCGCACCCAGGCCGAGTAGGCCCACGACGCCATGGTCTGGCTGGTCGGCCTCATGTCCGGCACGTCGCTGGATGGTGTCGACGCGGTGCTGGCACAGGCGGATGCGAGCGATCACTTGCATGCCAGGGCCCACGTGCATGTGCCGTTTTCAACAGCGCTGCGCGAGGAACTGCTGGCCTTGAATCGGAGCGGTTCGGACGAACTGCACCGCGCTGCACTGGCCACGCACGCCCTGATGTCGGTGTATGCCGAGGCGGTGGCAGGATTGCTGCGCCAGAGCGGGATCGACGCCTCGGCGGTGCGCGCGCTCGGCGCCCACGGGCAGACCGTGCGCCACCGCCCCGGCGAATTCGAAGGCCGCGGCTACACGCTGCAGTTGGTCAACGGCGCACTGCTCGCCGAACTCACCGGCATCGACGTGGTGTGCGACTTTCGCAGCCGCGACGTGGCTGCAGGTGGTCAAGGCGCGCCGCTGGTGCCCGCATTCCACGCTGCCCAGTTTGCACGGCCGCACGAGGCCAGCGCGGTGCTGAACATCGGCGGCATCGCCAACCTGACCTTGCTGGCTGCCGACGGCGGGGTGCTCGGATTCGACACCGGCCCTGGCAACATGCTGATGGATGCCTGGTGCCAGCGCCACTTCGGCGTGGCCTACGACGCCGGCGGTGAACATGCGGCCCGTGGCACGTTGGACAGCACGCTCCTGCGCACGCTGCTGGCCGAGCCCTTCTTCAGCCGCCACCCGCCCAAGAGCACGGGTCGGGATCTGTTCAACAGCATGTGGCTGCAAAGACATCTGCAGGACGCCCCCCGCCGGGCCGAGGACGTGCTCGCCACGCTGGCAGAGCTCACCGCTCGATCGGCGGTGAGCGCGCTGCGCGAGCACGCACCGCACACCACGGCTGTGCTCGTGTGCGGCGGTGGCGCGTTCAACGGTCACCTGATGGGGCGCCTGGCATCGCTGCTGCAGGCACCGGGCCCGACTGCCGCAGGGAAGACCACCACGGTGTGCAGCACGGCGGCGCACGGTGTGCCGCCGGATCAGGTCGAGGCACTTGCCTTTGCCTGGCTGGCAGCGCGCCATCTGGCGCGCCAGCCGGGCAACCTGCCGGCCGTTACCGGCGCACGCGGCCCACGGGTGCTGGGCGCGCTGTACCCGGCAGGCTGATCAGGAGAACGAAGAACCGCAGCCGCAGGTGGTGGTGGCGTTCGGGTTCTTGATCACGAACTGCGCGCCCTGGAGATCGTCCTTGTAGTCGATCTCGGCGCCCATCAGGTACTGCAGGCTCATCGCGTCGATCAGCAGCGTGACGCCGTTCTTGCTCATCTGCGTGTCGTCTTCGTTCACCACTTCGTCGAAGGTGAAGCCGTACTGGAAGCCGGAGCAACCGCCACCCTGCACAAACACGCGCAGCTTCAGTTCGGGGTTGCCTTCTTCTTCGACCAGCTCCTTGACCTTGCCGGCGGCGCTGTCCGTGAACACCAGCGGGGCGGGCATCTCATCGGTGGCGGGGTTCAGGGTTTCGGCGACGGCATTCATGGCGGGCTCCTTGCGGGATCGGGAATCAGACTTCGTTCGAAGCTGCGAGTTTAAGTGCGGGCTTGTCGGTGCTCTTCAAGGGCCTGAGCTCACCCTCGACCTGGGCACCCGGGTGCATTTCCAGCAACTCGTACCGCACGTCGCCCGTGATGCGGGCCTTGGGCTGCAATTCGAGGATGTCGGTGCAAACCACCGGTCCACAAACTTCACCATTGATGATGACATGGCTGGCCGACACCCTGCCTTGCACGCGGGCATTGTCGCTGATGACGAGGATGCTCCCGTCTTCCCCCTCGGCCGACACGTTGCCGATCACCTGGCCGTCGATGCGCAGCCCCTGCGTGAAAACGATGCTGCCCTGCACCACGGTGCCTTCGCCGATCAGGCTCCGGATCGGCGGCGGCTTCTTCCTGCCCAACCACATGCTCAGTTCCTCCGGGTCCGGGCGTTCACAGCTTCACGGTCTGCGACGCCTTGGTGGCACCCTGTGCATCCATCACCCTCACCTGGATGGTTTTTAGCACGGCGTCCTCGGGATAGTTGAGGTCACCTTCGACACGTGTAACCTGGCGAATCTTCAAGACCTGCGGCCCGGCCGGCGTCGCCTGGGTCCAGGGGCGCCCTTCACGAAGCCCGGTCAACAGCAGCTCGTAGCGGCCCACGAACTCCGCCCGGTCCTTGCCGTGCTGCACCACCACCAGCTGGTAATGCAGCTGTCCGGGCGACTTCAGCTCGGCCTGCAGTCCCCGCACCTGCAGCCCTGCGCCGCTAGGGGGCAGCAGTCGCTCGTAGAAGCCCAGATCGGCCTGCAGGGCCTGCTTGTCGGCCTCGAGCTGCCGCACCTGCTGCGCCAGGCGCTCTTGCGCGGCGCGCTCGGTCTTCAGCAGGCTTTCGGCCGTGTCGGCCACCTGGCGCGCCTGGGCATGATCGATGCGCAGACCGCTCAGTTCGGTGCGCAGGCGCGCCAGCGCTTCCTGGTCGCCACGATCGAGCCCGGCGATGTCGCGCCCGAACTCGAAGGCCCACAGGGCCAGCGCGGCCGAGAAACCCAGCATCAGCGCAAACACCGCCCATCGCAAGGGCCAAGGCAGATGGCTGCGCACGATCATCCGCGGTGCACTCACCGAGAGTCGTCGTCGAAGCAATTTCCAACGCATGAAACAAGTTTCTGAGCGCCAATGAACAAGGCCACCCGGAGGTGGCCTTGTGTGGCTGCTTAGCGCTTGCTGAACTGCTTCCGGCGACGTGCGCCGTGGAGGCCGACCTTCTTGCGCTCGACCTCGCGCGCATCACGCGTCACGAAGCCGGCACGGCTCAGATCGGGCTTGAGCGCCGCGTCGTAGTCGATCAGCGCACGGGTGATGCCGTGACGCACCGCGCCGGCCTGGCCGGATTCACCGCCGCCGTGCACGTTGATCTTGATGTCGAAGGACGCATCATTGGCCGTCAGCAGCAGGGGCTGGCGGACGATCATGATGGACGTCTGGCGACCGAAATAATCATCGATGGGCTTGCCATTGATGACGATCTGGCCGGAGCCCTTCTTGATGAACACACGGGCCACGCTCGATTTGCGGCGGCCGGTGCCGTAGTTCCACTGTCCGATCATTGCAGCGTCCTCAAATCTCTAGCGGCTTGGGCTGCTGAGCGGTGTGCGGGTGGGTGTCACCGGCGTAGACCTTCAGCTTCTTGACCATCGCGTAACCGAGCGGGCCCTTGGGCAGCATGCCCTTGACGGCCTTCTCCAACGCGCGGCCGGGGTGCTTGGCCTGCATGTCCTTGAAAGCCGTAGCATAGATGCCGCCGGGGTAGCCGGAATGCCGGTAATAGATCTTGTCGGTGGCCTTGGCCCCGGTGACACGGATCTTGTCGGCGTTGACGACGATGATGAAATCACCGGTATCGACGTGAGGCGTGTAAATGGCCTTGTGTTTTCCGCGCAAACGGCGTGCTGCTTCGCTGGCAATACGTCCGAGCACCTTGTCGGTGGCGTCAATCACAAACCACTCGTGCTTCACCTCGGCCGGCTTGGCGCTGAAGGTCTTCATGAGGGTCTTTCTGTGGCCCACGCGGGCTTTCGGGATTCAGGCCAGCCTGGCAACGGGCTGCTTCCTTCGGAACCGCTTGTACAGGCGGCCTCTCGGGTGGCTTGTTCGCAGAAAGTTCTGCGGCGCGTTGCCCATGCTGTCTCCCCCGTCCGAACCCAGGAGAGCCCATGAGTGTACACCGCCCACCGACGGGCCAGGCACTGGCGCAGAAGGCTTGCTTGCAGACGGACCGAGAAGGATGTCCTGAAACCTTGAGGGTTAACCCTAATTCATTCAGGTAGCATGCGCCGCAGACCCTGGAGATGATCCTCATGAAGTCGCAGACCGACCTGCTGAACGCCGCCCTGCCCCCGCATGCCTCGCCGTCGCCGCGCCCTTGGCGCTGGCTGCCGGTGCGCACCCTGTCCACCCATCACCGCACCCGCGTGCTCGAGCACCTGCTGGCGCTGGATGACGCAGACCGCCACCTGCGCTTCGGCCATGTGGCCAGCGACGACCAGATCCGCCACTACGCAGAGCATCTCGACTTCGGCCGCGACGAGGTGTTCGGTGTCTTCGACGACCACCTGGTCCTTGTCGCCATGGCGCACCTGGCCTTCGATGGTGATGGCGGCCTGGCGGAGTTCGGCGTCTCGGTGCACCCGCACCTGCGCGGCCGAGGCATCGGCGGCCGGCTGTTTCACCACGCCGTGACCCACGCCCGCAACCGCGGCGCGCACTCGATGGCGATTCACATCGCCCGAGAGAACACGTCGATGCTGGCGATCGTGCGGCGGGCCGGCGCGCACATCGAGTTCGATGGCGCCGACGCCGTCGCGCAGCTCGGGCTGCCGGAGCACACGCTGGGATCGCAGCTGGAAGCCATCGTCGAAAGACAGGCGGCCGACCTGGACTACCGCATCAAGCTCCAGGTGCTGCGCCTGGACCGGCTGTGGCCGCACCTGCTGCACCACGGCGGGCGACACGATGCTTGAAGCAGGACCGCACGGCAGCTGAGTGCTCGCTCACCGCGAGGACTGCTCCCGGCGCCGTGACCGGCAAACCACCAAAGGACGACCCCGGCAGGGCAAAGGCGCCATGCGCGCACCCAGGCCAGACCTCCGCACAGATGTCGATTTCCTTTACAAACCGCCCGACCAAACGCGCTGAAGGCTGGACTACCGGCCGGTGATCCGTCGATTTCACCTAGGAAGACCCCTGCAAAGCGGCGCGCTCAGGGCGCATCGGCTCACTTTTTGCTTAAGCTGTTGCAACACGTACGGTAGAAAGCAAACAGTGAAAAACACCTGGGTTCATCGGTTGATCAAGGCCGTCGCTGGCGCTGCCTTGTGTGCGGGCATGCTGTCGACTGCGTCGGCGGTGATCGTGACCACCAGCTATGACCCGCCCTTCGGCGCAGGTCCTCTGAACGATTACGGCTGGAAGGCCACCATCAATTACGAACTGCCCGCGGAGTGTTTTTCGACCCCCGGCGCAAAGATCAATCTGTTCGGCCTCGTTCTGGGCTGCGAGGCACCCCGGATCGCCGACTTCAAGGTGCTGAGCGCACAGGTCGGGATTTACCGCCTCGACACCCCGAACTTCCTGGTCGATGTGCTGACCTTCGATCCGACGTCGCTGCCGCTGGTGGCAGTCGGGATCCAGCCGCCGGACGTCCTGACCCAGGTCTACGCCTGGAGACCATCGAACACGGTCCGGGGCACGGCCGACTTCAATGACGACATCGATTTCCGCCTGTTGCTGCAAGGACCGGTTGCGGAAGTGGAATACCGTCAATGCGTCCCCGGTTCAAGCTGCACTGCATGGACCACAGGTCCGGCGCCCGTGCAGACCGCGTCCATCCGCTACGCCGACGGCACCACGTTCAGCCAGGTCTTCGGACAGACCGAACTGCGGGTCGGTGCCGTGCCCGAACCCGGCACGCTGGCCCTTGTGCTGCTGGCGCTGGGCGCCGGTGTGACGGTGGTGCGCCGCCGGCGCTGAGCGCAGCGCCCGCCGATCACACCCGTTCAAGGTGCATCGGCGGGCATCGCCGCCAAGGCTCGTAAGGCCTGGTTGACGGCAGCGTCCAGGTCGCGCTCGAGTCCGGAAGCCCAGGTGGCTTCAAAGTCGCTGGCCGGCACCATGCTGGCCTTCAAGACTTCAAACTGCTGTTGCCACCGGGCTTCGTCCCGTTGCGAACGGGCAAAGCTCAGCCGGTCGAGTTCTGCTGAGGCCGTGGCGGCCACGGTCACGCCTTCTTCCGCCAGGCCCTGCTGCGCCAGCAGCAACGCCGCATCACGCAGGCTCAGCAGCAGTTCCAGCCGCATCTCGAACGCCCGGAACGCCTTCATGGCGGCCGCCAGGCTGTCGCGGGCCCCTGCGATGTCGCCCTTCTGCATGGCCAGCCGGCCCTGCCACCAGTGCGCACAAGCCCTGCCGTGCTTGTCGGCCGAGGCTTCGCTCACAGCCATGGCCCGGTCAAACCGCCGCGCGGCGGCGGCCCAGTCACCCGCGCCGAGGTCCAGCCGGCCCAGCATCAGCTCACATTCGGACTCGGCTTCGAAATACTTGCTGGACTTCGCCAGCGCGAGGCCCGTCGTCAGGTGCGTGCGTGCCGAGTCGTCGTCGCCCAGGTGATGGAAAAACTGTCCGTGGTGCACCAGCCCGGCCACTTCGCCGGTCTGGTGACCGACCTGACGGAACAGCGCCAGGGCTTCCTGCTCGCATTCCAGCGCACCGGCCGCATCGCCGCGCCCAAAGCGCGCCAGGGCCAGCGTGGACAGCGTGGCCGCGATGTCGGCCGAACTGTCCAGCTCCCGCCGGATCGCGAGGCAGGTCTCGAGCAGTTGCTGCGCTTCGGCGTGATCGCCCTGGCTGGTGGCCAGTGCCGCACCCGCGTACATGGCGTGCGCCTTGGCCACCGGCACCGCCTGGACGCCCGGCAGGTCGAGCACCGACCGGACGACGTTGCGGCCCTCGGTGGCATAACCTCGAAGAAGCCAGAAGCCGAGCATCGCGACGACGATCTTGACCGCCACGGTGCGGTCGCTGCCGCCCTCGCGGGCCCAGATCGAGGCTGCACGCAGATTGTCGAGCTCGAGCTCCAGCCGCTTGATCGACTCGGCCTGCAGCGGCCCATGCAGGCCCTTGTTGGACACCTTGGCCAGCGCGAAGAAGTGCTCGCAATGCCGAGCCGCGACATCGCTCGTGCCGCCGCTCTGGGCCAGCTTGTCGCGCGCGTACTCTGAGATCGTGTCCAGCATGCGGTAACGCGACTCTTCGGCGCGGTCGTCCAGCATCACCAGCGACTTCTCCACCAGCGAAGACAGCAGGTCCAGCACCTCGAAGCTGTCGATGGGATCCAGGCTGCAGACATGTTCTGCGGCTTCCAGGTCGAAGCCGCCGGCAAACATGGCCAGGCGCTGCAGCAGCGTCTGCTCCGACACCGTCAGCAACTCGTACGACCAGTCCACCAGCGCGCGCAGGGTCTGCTGGCGTTCCTGCAGAACCCGGCCGCCGCCGGTCAGGATCTTGTAGCGGTCGCCCAGCCGCTTGTTGATGTCGGCGACGCTCATGGCCCGCACGCGGGCCGCCGCCAGTTCCAGCGCCAGCGGGATGCCTTCCAGGCGGGCCACCAGTTCCGCCACCGCCGGCGCCTCCCGTTCGTTGAGCTCGAAGGCCGGCTTGTGCTGCTGCGCCCGTTCGACGAACAGGCGCACGGCGGTCAGGTTGGCCAGGGTCTCGATGCTGTCATGCTGCGACGGCACGGGCAGCGGCAGGATCGGGTAGGCGCGCTCACCGGGCACCCGCAAGGCCTCTCGGCTCGACGTGATGAAGCGGACATTCGGCGCCACCTTGAGCACGGTCGCCGCCAGGTCGGCACAGGCCTGGACCATGTGCTCGCAGTTGTCCATCACGAACAGCACCTTGAGCGAGCGCAGGTGGGCACAGACCGTCTGGATCAGCGGGCGCCCGGGTTCCTCGCGCAGGTTCAGCACCTGGGCGGCCTCGCTCACCACCAGCGTGGGGTCGCGCAGCGGTGAGAGATCGAGAAACCACACGCCATCCGGGAAGCGGCTGATGGCTTCGGCGGCCACCTGCAGCGACAGCCGCGTCTTGCCCAGGCCCCCCATGCCCAACAGGGTGACGAGCCGCGACGTGGCCAGCAAGGCCTTGATGTCCTCCAGTTCCTTGTCGCGGCCGATGAAGGACGTGCCCTGGTGCGGCAGGTTGTTGGGGATGTCCTTGACGGGCAGCCACCACTCGCCCTGGCGCACCACGCGGAAGGCCTTGTCGGCGTCGGGCGGCAGGCGGCCCTGCGTGCCCTGGGGCACGCCCTCGAAGAGTTCCAGCGGGTCGGCCACGCCCTTGAGCATCCAGTGGCCATGCGACACCAGGTGCAGCCCCGTCTTGCCGAGGTTGTCCCTGGCTTCGGCCGTCAGCAGCGTCTGGCCGCCGACGGCGATGGACATCACGCGTGCCGCGGTGGGCTTGGCCATGCCGTCCACTTCGAGCGGCTTGGCGCCGCGTGCCACGTCGTCGGGCCGGTTCTCGCGCAGGATCACGGGGCCGACGTGCAGGCCGGCGCGCGCGCGGATGCCCGAGGGCAGGGCCGCCAGGCTCTCGTGGTAGGCCTGGGCATAGTGCAGCGCGTCGCCCGCGTTGTCGAACAGCAGCAGCATGCCGTCGGTCTTGTCGATCTCGCGCCCCCGCCAGGGCACCAGCAGGTCGCGCGCCACCCGGTCGTGGGCCGCCCAGACCTCGGCCATGGCGGCATCGCCGATGGCTTCGGACAGTTTCGTGCTGTCGACCACGTCGGTCAGCAGCAGGGCACGCACGGTCTCGTTCGACATCTCAAGGAGGCATGCAGCGGAAGAATACGGGGCCCGGTGGCGGGGCTGCGGGACTGTACGGCACGACGCTGGCCAGACCCACCGGTCCATCCCGCGGACCTACGTCCAAAGCGGGATTCGCACACCCGCAAGCCGCCACGGACTCCAGGTGTCGGGGCGTGCCCGCCGCCGCTGCGGCATCATCGCCGCCAGAGGACACCCTGATGAACCTGCGCAAGATCGGCCCCGGCGGCCTCGTCTACTCCACCGAGGGCGGCCGCATGTGCCCCGCATGCCGGCAAGCGCTCACGGCCTGCCGGTGTGCAGCCCAGGCCCGCAGCGCGCCACGGGGCGACGGCACCGTGCGCGTGAGCCGCGATGCCAAGGGCCGTGGCGGCAAGACCGTGACCCTGGTGCGCGGGCTGGCGCTGGACGACGCCGCACTGACTGCGATGGGCAAGCGCCTGCGCAGCGCCTGCGGCGCCGGCGGCACCGTCAAGGACGGTGTGCTCGAGGTCCAGGGCGACCACGTCGAACGCGTGCTCGCCTGGCTGCTGCAGGAAGGCGTGGCCGCCAAGCGCGCCGGCGGCTGATCAGCCGCCGCGCCCGAGTACCAGCAGCAGGTTGTTGGACGGCAGCGCCACACGCTCCTGCAGCCTCAGACCCGCTGCGCCGGCCTGCACCAGCACGTCGGCCAGACGGCGCAGGCCCCAGGCCGGGTTGCGGGCCCGCAGGTCGGCGTCGAACGCCAGGTTGCTGGCCGCGGTGGGCACGTCGTCCTGCAGGTAGGGCCCGTACAGCACCAGCAGGCCGGCGGCCGCGAGGTGGCGCGCGGCACCCTGCATCAAGGCCGCGCACACCGGCCAGGGCGCGATGTGCAGCAGGTTGGCGCAGAAGATCGCATCCACCGTGGGCGGTGCCTCGGGCCAATGCGGGGCCATCACGTCCAGCGTCAGCGGCGGCCTGACGTTGTGCAGGCCCTCGCACCAGGCGGCCACGCTGGCCTGCGCGCCGGGGTCGGCGTCGCTGGGCTGCCACTGCCAGCCCGGCAACACCGCGGCCAGGTGCGCCGCGTGCTGGCCGGTGCCGCTGGCGATCTCCAGCAGCGTGCCCTGCGGCGGCAGCACGCGCTGAAGCTCGGCCGCGATGGGGCCCTTGTTGCGGTCGGCGGCGGGGCTGTGCCAGCGCAGGTCGGTGTTCATCGGGCCATTGTCGGAGCTTTGGTTACCCGAGCTTTACGCGGCCTTCACACGATCAGCGTGAACCGCCTGTGGCGGCGGGGCGTTGTCAGGGGGCAGGCCCACCCGGGCGCTGTTTCAGCAGACCCCCCCTAGGAGACCGCTCGATGAACACACGCAAGACGATGCTCACCCTCACCGTGCTGGCCGCGGCCTTCCTCGGCACCGCAGCCCAGGCCCGCGGCCCCGATGTGCAGTGGCAGGTGACTGTGGGCACGCCGGTGCTCCACCTGCCCGGCCACGTGAGCCTGCCGCTGCCGCCGCTGCCGCGCATCGTGGTGAGCACGCCGGTGCATGGGCCGGATTACCGTGACCATCGTGAATACCGTGACCATCGTGACTATCGCGACGACCGCGGCTACCGGGACCACCGCGGCTACCGCGACGCCGGCTACCGCGAACCGCGCCGCTGGGACGTGGACGGCGATGGCGTGCCCAACCGCTACGACCGCGTCTACAACCCGCGCTGGGACCGCGACGGCGACGGCACGCCCAACCGCTACGACCGGCGCCCGAACAACCCGCGTGACGCCCGCGGCGGCCGTGACTGATCGGCTGGCCTGAGCTCTTTCAGCGGCGGCGGATCACCCGCCGCCGTTCAGCGCCGCGCCCGCTGTCGCACCTGCGCCAGCGGGCGCTTGCCCTTGAGCTGCCGCTCGATGCCGTCGTTGAGCGCGCTGCGCAGGGCCTGCACCTCGTCGACGTGGCCGTAGACGCCCTCGAAGCGCAGGTCCAGCCACAGCCACAGCGTGCAGCCGCGCAGCGCCTGCTCCATGCGCTCGAGCCGGCTGTGGCCGTCCACCTCGTCCAGGAACCAGGGCCGGCCGGCCTTGCCCTTCTGCGAGTGGTTGTGGCTCCAGTCCAGGAAGGCCTGAACCAGGGTGTCGGTGCGCATGTCCACCGGCGCCTGGGCGTAGATGAAGCGCTCCTTCAGCGTCAGCCGCGACGCGCTCTTGTCCAGCTCCTCGGCCAGCGACAGCATCTGCTCCAGCTCGGCCACCGCGAAGTGCGCGTCGTCCAGGCGCAGCTGCTGCATGAAGACACCCAGCACCTCGTGCAGCCGCGTCTTGTGCATGCGCGAGGAGATCGTCTCGACGTGCCAGCCGTTGGGCGCCACCGGCGCCTTGAAGTCCAGCGGCGCGCGCGGCGTCCTGGCGAGCAGGTCCTTCAGCGTGCGCAGCGCGGTGGGCTCGGCGTCCTTCAGCACGCCGACGAAACCTTCTTCGTGGATGCCGTAGCGGCCGGCGCGACCCGCGATCTGGTGCACCTCGGACTCTTCTAGCGTGCGGTCGCCGACGCCGTCGAACTTGGTCAAGGTGCTGAACAGCACGCGGCGGATCGGCAGGTTCAGGCCCATGCCGATGGCGTCGGTGGCCACCAGGATGTGGCTCTCGCCGGTGGAAAACCGCTCGGCCTCGCGCCGGCGCACCTCGGGCGGCAGCGCGCCGTAGATCACGCTCACCGGGTGGCCCTGCGCGGCGATCGCATCGCGCAGCGTCAGCACGTCGCGGCGGCTGAAGGCCACCACCGCGTCGCCCAGCTTCAGCGACGCCAGCGGCACCGGCTGCGGCAGCAGCTCCACGTGCTGCTTGCGCTCGAACACGCGCACCGTGCAGCGCTCGCCGCACAGGCCGAGCAGGCTCTCGATCGCCGGCACCGCGTAGGCGCTGCAGATGATGATGACCTCGCTTGCCGGCACCGCCACGATGGCCTGTGTCCAGGCCCAGCCGCGGCTGGCGTCGAAGATCATCTGCGCCTCGTCGATCACGGCCACGTCGATCGGCGTGTTGGTGCCCACCATCTCGATCGTGCTGCTGACCACGCGGGCGCCGTCGGCCGGCACGTTTTCCTCGCCAGTGAGCAGCGAACACGGCACGCCGCGCGCCACCAGCCGGTCGCGGCCTTCCAGCGCCAGCAGGCGCAGCGGCGCGAGGTAGGCGCCGTCCATGGCCTGCGTCAGGCGCTCGAAGGCCGCGTGGGTCTTGCCGCTGTTGGGCGGGCCCACGTAGAGCGAGATGCGGCGCTCGGCGCGGCGCGCCTTGGGGAAGGTGTCGGGGTAGCCCTGGAACGCCAGCTCGCGGTTCAGGCCCTGCAGCGTGTCGAGCTCGGCGACCTGGTGCTCCCAGCGGTCCTGCGCGCGCGACAGCGCGGCCAGCAACTCGGGCAGCGGCTGCGGCGCGGCGCACTCGGCCTGCAGGCGCGGCAGCAGCGACGGCAGGTGGTTGGGGCGCAGGTCCTCGCTGCGCGCCACCAGGCGACCCAGGTGCGCGTGCAGTTCGGCGGCATGCGGGTGCGACGGCGGCGGGCCCAGCGTGGCCAGCAGCACGTCCACGTCGCCGTGGCGGAAGAAGGCCCAGATGGCGTCGGCATCGGCGTCCACGCGGTACTGCACCGGCACCGCCCAGGCGGGCTGCTGCAGGTGCAGCGTCTGGCTCACCAGGCGCTGCCAGCGGCCGCTGCGGCGCGTGATGCCCAGGCCTTCGAGCGTGGCGGTGCGCGCCAGCATCTGCGCACGCGACTCGGGGCCGGTGCCGACGGCGTCCAGGTGCGCCAGCGCGCTGTCGATCAGCGCCGGCTCGATCCAGCGGCTGGGGCGCCCGCCGGCGGCCGGCTTGCTGAGCTGCACGAGGCCGAGCTTGTCGAGGTGCTGCTCGAAGCCCTTGGTGCCTTCGGCCACGTAATCGGCCGGCCTGACCACCTGCGGCAAGGCATGGGCCGCCTGCCGGATGCGCGCGCAGTGCTCCGGCCCGATATGGGCCGGCAGCCGGCTGGCGTGCTTGGGAATCGGCAGCGTGAAGACCGGGGCGGTGCTGGTCGGGGTGTCGGCGGAGTCGGTGGAAATGGGCATCGATCAGTCAAAAGGGTGGTTGGCCGGCAACCGACCACAACCCTCGATAATCGCTCATGAACAGCCTCATCACCGAAAACGCCGAAAAAGGCACCGCGCCGACCTCTGGCAAGCCTGCCTCCGGCACCGATTTCTCCACCCTTCCGCTGCCGCCGCACGTGCTGGGCAACCTGCAGCGCCTGGGCTACACCACGATGACGCCGATCCAGGCCGCCAGCCTGCCGCTGGCGCTGGCCGGACACGACCTGATCGCGCAGGCCAAGACCGGCAGCGGCAAGACCGCCGCCTTCGCGCTGGCGCTGCTGGCCAACCTGAACCTGCGGCGCTTTGCGGTGCAGGCGCTGGTGCTGTGCCCCACGCGCGAGCTGGCCGACCAGGTGACGCAGGAACTGCGCCGCCTGGCCGCGGCCGAGGACAACGTGAAGATCCTGACCCTGTGCGGCGGCAGCACGATGCGCCCGCAGCTGGCCAGCCTGGAGCACGGCGCCCACGTGGTGGTGGGCACGCCGGGCCGCATCATGGACCACCTGGAACGCGGCAGCCTGCAGCTGGAAGCGCTGAACACGCTGGTGCTGGACGAGGCCGATCGCATGCTCGACATGGGCTTCTTCGACGACATCGCGGTGGTCGCCAAGCAATGCCCCAAGGAGCGGCAGACGCTGCTGTTTTCGGCCACCTACCCCGAGGGCATCACCAAGCTGGCGGCGGCCTTCATGCGCGCGCCGAAGGAGGTCAAGCTGACCGAGACGCCGCGCGCCACGCAGATCCGCCAGGTGTTCTTCGAGGTGGCCGAGAACCAGCGCCTGCACGCCGTGGGCCAGCTGCTCAACCACTACCGGCCGGTCAGCACGCTGGCCTTCTGCAACACCAAGGCGCAGTGCCGTGACCTGGTGGAAGTTCTGCGCGCACAGGGCTTTGCCGCGCTGGAGCTGCACGGCGACCTGGACCAGCGCGACCGCGACCAGGTGCTGGTGCGCTTTGCCAACCGCAGCACCAGCGTGCTGGTGGCCACCGACATCGCGGCGCGCGGCCTGGACATCTCGCAGCTGGAAGCCGTGATCAACGTGGACGTGACGCCCGACCCGGCCACGCACACGCACCGCATCGGCCGCACCGGCCGCGCCGACGAAGCCGGCTGGGCCTTCACGCTGGCCAGCGTGGACGAGATGGGCCGCGTGGGGCAGATCGAGAAGGACGGCGGCTTCACGTCGGCCTGGCAGCCGCTGGCCAGCCTGAAGCCCGCCAGCCCCGAGCCGCTGACGCCGCCGATGCGCACGCTGCAGATCCTGGGCGGCCGCAAGGAAAAGATCCGCCCGGGCGACGTGCTGGGCGCGCTGACCAAGGACCTGGGTTTTGCCGGCGCCGACATCGGCAAGATCAACGTCAACGAGTTCTCGACCTACGTGGCCGTGGCCGCGGCCATTGCGCCGCAAGCCGAGCGCAAGCTGTCGGCCGGGCGTGTGAAGGGCAAGAGCGTGAAGGTGCGGCTGCTCGACAGCTGAACACCGCTGCGCAAGGGCCGGGGGCGCACGGGCGCCTTCAGCGGCGCGCGGGTGCGGGGCGCTCCAGGGCGTCGGTCAGCAGCGCGGCCACCGCGGCCTGCCCGCGCTGCTGCGCGTGTGCCAACGGCGTCACGCCCTGCGCGTCGGCCAGCACCGGGCTGGCGCCGTGGACCAGCAGCAGGCGCACGATCTCGGTGTGCGCCGGGCCGCCATCACCCAGGATCACGGCTTCCAGCAGCGCGGTCCAGCCCAGGCGGTTGACGTGGTCGACGGCGATGCGTGTCTTCAGCAGTTCACGCACGGTCTCGACGTGGCCGTGGTGCGCGGCCGGGATCAGCGCGGTGCCACCGTAGCGGTTGGTGCTGGCCAGGTCGGCACCGGCCTTCAGCGTGAGGCGCAGCACGTCCAGCCGGCCCTGTGCGCCGGCCCACAGGAAGGGCGAGTCCTGGATGTCGTCCTTGGCGTTGACGTCGGCACCACGCGCGATCAGCAGGGCCGCTGCGGGCACACGGTCGGCCTGGGCGGCCACCAGCAGGGCGGTGCGGCCGCGGTTGTCGCGGCTGTCCACCGGCACGCCGGCGTCCAGCAGGCGCTGGAGGGTGGCCATGTCGCCGGTCTGCGCGGCGTGCAGCAGCGCCTGCGGCGTGGCCTGCGCAGCCTGTGCAGCAGTCGCCAGCAGCGCCAGGGCGAGCACGGCACGCCGCTTCACCGCGGCGCCCCGGCGTCGGTGAGTGCCGGGCCGTGCACCAGGCGGGCGATGTTCGCCCAGCCCGCCGCCGCCTCGCACATGCGGCAGGGCCGGCTGGTGGACACCAGCACCGCGCCGCTCAGGTCGCGCCGCTGCAGCCGGCGCGCGGCGTCGCGCAGCGCTTCCATTTCGGCGTGCGCGGTGGGGTCGGTGGCGGTGACCACGCGGCTCGGCGCGGCGCCCACGATGCGGTCGCCCAGCAGCACCACGGCACCAAACGGCTGGTCGCCGGCGCGCACGGCTTCGTCGCGCAGCGCCTCGGCCTGCCGCATGGCGTCCTTCAACGTGGCCGCGCGGGCCGGCATGGCCAGGCTGCATGCGCCCAGTGCCAGCAGCGCCTGTCGACGTGTCGGACGGCATGCGGCGTGCAGCGGGAGCAACGGATGGAGGTCGGGCATGGCGTCGGTTCCCGCGTCAGTCCTGCGACGCCCGCGTGCGCTCCGCAGGACGCCGCGACACCTGGGGCATGGGCATGGGCATGGACCGATCCCACCACAGGCGCGCGTCTTCTTCAAGCCCCGCGCCGTGCATGCAGTTGCACATGAGCTTCTTCAGGCCGCGGCTCCCAGCGTCGTGGTCCGCCCCGCAACAGGCGCACGGCAAACCTGCTGAACAGGGCCGCTGTCCTGCGGGCGCCGCCCGGCAAGGCCCGGGATCACGGACCAGTCTGCATCGTTGTGCAGCTTGATCTGGGTCAACCCCCACGCTGCGACGCCCCTTGCACCGGGCACGACCGCCTCAACACCTGTTTTTGTCACACCCTGTACCGTATCAATCCCGAGCGGGCATCCGGTGCGGCAATCAACGACCCAACGATGGAGTGATGGACATGAAAACCAATCTGCTGTGGATTCCGCTGGTGGTGGTGGCTGCATTCGGCACCCAGGCCGCCCTGGCCCAGGCCACGGGCAAGACGCGCGACGAAGTGAAGAAGGAATGCGCCGAAGCCCGCAAGGCTGGCACCATCAAGGAGGGTGAGTGTTCGTACGACATGCCCGAGAAGAGCAAGTCGAACACCACCCGTGCCGAGGTGAAGAAGGAAGCCACCACGGCGCGCAAGGCCGGCGCCATCAAGGAAGGTGAGTGCGCGTACGACATGCCCGAGAAGGGCAAGTCGAACACCACCCGTGCCGCGGTGAAGGCCGACTGCGCTGCCGCCCGCAAGGCCGGCACCGTCACTGAAGGCGAAGCCAAGCCCTGACCCGCACACCACGCAGCCTTTCGACGGCGCGGGGTCGTGCAGACGGCCCCGCCCGTCCGGGTTGCCAGGAGGCCCCTCATGAGACTGGATCGACGACACCTGATGGGCAGCGCCCTGGCCTGGACCGCCGGGCTGGCCGGATGCGGCACAGCCGGGCTGGTCGAGGACCGCGACTACCTGCGGCTGGACCCTCCGCGGCCCGTGGCCAGCGGGCCTGCCGTGGAGGTGATCGAGTTCTTCTGGTTCGGTTGCCCGCACTGCGCCGACATGCACCCCCGGCTGCAGGCCTGGCTGCAGCACAAGCCCGCCGATGTGCTGATGCGCTACGAACCCGCCATCTTCAGGGAGACCTGGGCCGATGGGGCACGACTCCATCACACGCTGCAGGCCCTGGGAGAGCTGGAGCGCCATGCCGGCGCGGTCTTCGAGGCGGTGCAGCTGGAAGAGCTGGATCTGGGCAACGCCGCATCGGTGCTGGCCTGGGTGAAGCGTCAGGGGCTGGACGAGGCGCGCTTCGTGGCCGCCTGGGGCTCTGCCACCGTCCTGGCACAGACCGCCCGATCGGCCGATACGGGCCGCCTCTATCAGCTGCGCGGCGTGCCCACGTTCGTGGTCGACGGCAAGTATCTGGTGTCCAACGGCCTGTCGGGCTCGGCCGACGGCACGCTGGTGACCCTGGACCGGCTGATCGCCAAGGCTCGGCAGGAACGGGCTGTGCGCTGACACCGCAACGCCGGCGATGCGACCACGTGGCCGCGCCGCCTTACGCAGGCTCCGCCAGCGCGCGCTCCACATAGCGCCTGGACACCTTGGTCTTGGGCATCGGCTGATCCCACCACATGCGCACGTCCTCCTCCAGCCCCACGCCGTGCATGTAGTTGTAGATGGCCTTCTTCAGGCCCACGCCCAGCGCGTCGTGGTCCACGCCGGTGGGGTCGATGAAGGCGATGTCGTTCTTCGCAAAGCTCACCGGCGGCATTGGCGGCAGCGTCACGCCGAAGGCCGCCGGGTCGCGGCCCACCGGCGAGTGCACGGTGCAGCTGAAGCGGTGGAAGAAGCCGCTCTGGATGCAGCCGTGCAGAAAGAGCTGGCGCACGTACTCCAGCGCGTCCACGGTGTCCTGCACCGTCTGCGTGGGAAAGCCGTACATCAGGTACGCATGCACCAGCACGCCGGCGTCGGCAAAGCCTTTGGTGACGCGCGCCACCTGGGCCACCGAGACGCCCTTTTTCATCAGCGCCAGCAGCCGGTCTGAAGCCACCTCGAGCCCGCCGCTGATGGCGATGCAGCCGCTGTCGGCCAGCTGCTGGCAGAGCTCGGGCGTGAAGGTCTTCTCGAAGCGGATGTTGCCCCACCAGCTGATGGCCACGCGGCGGCGCTGCAGCTCGGCCGCGAGGGCTTTCAGGGACTTGGGCGGTGCGGCCTCGTCCACCAGGTGGAAGCCGGTCTGCCCAGTCTCGGCGACGATGGCTTCCACGCGGTCCACCAGCGTGGTGGCGGCGGCGGCGTCGTAGCGGCTGATGTAGTCCAGGCTCACGTCGCAGAAGCTGCATTTCTTCCAGTAGCAGCCGTGCGCCACCGTGAGCTTGTTCCAGCGGCCGTCGCTCCACAGCCGGTGCATCGGGTTGAGCATGTCCAGCAGGCTCAGGTATCGGCCCAGCGGCAGGCCGTCCCAGGTGGGCGTGCCGACGTCGTCGAAGGGCACGTCGGGCTCGACGAGGTTGACGTAGCGCACCGCGCCGTCCTGGCGCGCGTAGGTGCGCACCAGGCGCTGCGCGGAGCGGCCGCCCTGCAGATGGTCCAGCAGCGCCAGCAGCGGGCGCTCGCCGGCGTCGAGCGTGATGTAGTCGAAGAAGTCGAAGACCCGCGGCTCGGTCAGCTCGCGCAGTTCGGTGTTGACGAAGCCGCCACCCAGCACGGTGACGACCTGCGGCTGCGCGGCCTTGATCGCCTGTGCGATGCGGAAGGCCGCGTACACCGCGCCCGGAAAGGGCACGCTGATCAGCACCACGGTCGGCCGGTGCCTGTCGATCGCATCCAGCGCCAGCGTGTGCAGCGTGCGGTCGACCAGGTTCATCGGCGCGGCCAGCGCCTCGGCCAGCGGGTCGAAGGTGGGCTGGCTGGCGGCCAGCTTCTCGCCGTAGCGCACGAACTCGAAGCGCGGGTCCACCGCGTCCTTCAACACATCGGCGATGTCGTTGAGGTACAGCGTGGCGAGGTGGCGCGCACGGTCCTGCACGCCCAGGGCGCCGAAGGCCCAGGCCATCGGGTCGGCGCCGTCCTCGTCGCCCACGTAGGCGTCCAGCGACGCGAAGCGCGGCCCCTCGGGCAGGAAGCCGCGGCTGCCGATGCGGTGCGCCAGCGTGCTGTCACGGCCCTGCAGGTAGGCGATGACCGGGCCGATGGTGGCGCGGTAGGCCTCGAACTGCTGCACGAAGGCCTGCACGCGCGGGCCCTGCCCGGCCGCGGCTTCGGTGGCGATGTGGTCGTGCACCGCCTGCAGGCCCTCGGCCGACAGCAGCTGCAGGATCAGCGCCAGCGCCAGGTCTTCCTGCATCGCCGTCACGCCGCGCGAGCGCAGGAAGCCGGTCAGGTATGCGGTGGACGGGTACGGCGTGTTCAGCTGCGTCATCGGCGGGATGACGGACAGCACGCGCACCGGCGCCCTGGGTTGCTCGGTCGGGGCCGTCATCACCGCAGCCAGCGCAGCAGCGGCTCCAGCACCTCGGGCCGGTTCAGCAACTGCAGGTGGTTCATGCCGTGCAGCTGCACCTGCCGGTCGGGTTCGAAGTGCAGCGTGCGTGCGGGGTCCTTGTGGCGGCCGAGCGCGCTGTCCAGCGGCACCAGGCCATCGCCCAGCAGCCGGCCCTTCAGGCTGCCCCCGGCGGGCCCGCCGATGGCCGCCACCGCATGGCAGCGGGGCTGTGCGGGCAGCGGCACATGCACCGGCTGCGCCGTGGCCGGCTCCGGCAACAGCTGGCCATGGCGCAGGCTGGTGATGCCGGCGCTGCGCACGCGGCCCAGCCGGGCCAGCGGCGCGGCGTAGGGTGCGGCGCCCAGCAGCAGGTCGATCCAGTGCCCGGCCCGCTCCAGCGGCGCGCCGTGGTGCGGGGTGCCCAGGCACACCAGGTCGTCCACACGCTGCGGCCAGGCCTGCCCCGCCGCGGTGGCCTGGTGCAGCGCGCTGCGCGCCACCAGGCCGCCCATGCTGTGACCCAGCAGCGCCACGCGCTGCAGCGGCTGCGGCCAGGCGTCCAGCAACTGCGGCAGCAGCTGCGCGAAGGCCGCGCCGTTGGCATGCACGGCCAGGCCGGTGTTGTAGTGCAGGTAGACCGGCGTGTAGCCGAGCGCGGCGGCCAGCGCGGCGCCGTGGTCGTGGCCCTCGCGCTGCCATTGCAGGTCGTTCATGCACAGGCCGTGCAGCAGCACCAGGACACGGCCGCTGGCCCGCGTGGCCGCGGGCAGTGCGGCCTGCAGTGCGCCGGGCTCCAGCGGCAGCGGGCGACCGGCCATGCGCAGCGTCATCGTCGTGGCCAGCGGGTTGCCGCTGGCGGCCAGGTGATCGCCCAGCACGCCGTTGAGCACCGCCACGATCGCCTCGCGCTCGCGGGAGGGCAGCAGCGCGGCCTCCGGGGCCGCTTCGGCGCGTCCTTGCAGCCAGGGTGTCAAGGCGCCGAGCAGGCCGTCCACGCTGCCGCCCACCAGCCGCGTGACACCGCGGATGCTGTTGTAGACCAGTCCCGTGATGCCGCGCGTCTGCGCAGGCCCCCGCAGGCCCGGCGCACTGGCGATGCGGGCGTGCATGGCTTCCACCAGCGCCGTGAGGCCGAGCGTGGCGTCGGTGGCCAGGCGGGTGGCGCCGCGCAGGTCGGTCAGGCGGGGCGCGTGTCGCGACGGCGGGCGCGGGTTTGCACGAGGGGTTTGTGGCATTGCGGCAAGTGTAGGCGCCGCCCCCGCTCGGTTACATTGCCCGGCGCCATGCAAGCCCACCTCCAGGACAGCCAACTCGACCATCAACTGCGCGCCTTCCTCGGGCCCGTGGACGATGCAGCCCTGCGCACGCTGCGCGAACACCTCGAATGGGTGGAGCTGGCGGCCGGCGACACGCTGATGGCGCAGGGCGATCCCGGCGACGCGATGTACCTGTCGGTCAGCGGCCGCCTGCGCGCCTACGTGCGCAACGACGACGGCGTCGAGCGCGTGGTGCGCGAGATGGCCCGCGGCCAGGTCATCGGCGAGATGAGCCTCTACACCGACGAGCCGCGCTCGGCCACCGTGGTGGCGATCCGCGACTCGGTGCTCGTGCGGCTGGCCAAACCCGCCTTCCAGCATCTGCTGGAAAGCAGCGTGCAGGCCTCGATTGCGCTGACGCGGCAGCTCATCCGCCGCCTGCAGGGCCCCGCGGCGCGCACCGATCAGGCGCGCCCCACGGTGCTGGGCCTGCTGCCGGTGACCGCGGGCGTCGACCTGCACACCGTGGCACGGCAGCTGGCGGACCAGCTGGCGCCCTGGCTGCCCGGCGGCAAGGTGTGCCTGGTGGACGCGGCGCGTGTGGACCGTGAACTCGGCAGCCCGGGCCTGGCGCGCCAGGATGCCGCCGCGCCGGCCGAGGCCGCCGATACCCACCGCCGCATCGGCCTGCTGCTCGACCGGCTGGAGGCCGAGCACGAGGTGGTGCTGCTGATTGCCGACCCCGAACCCACCGCCTGGACGCAGCGCTGCTGCCGCAGCAGCGACGAGCTGCTGCTGCTGGCCGACGCCAGCCAGCCGCCGGCGCTGCACCTCACCGAGACGCAGTTCCTGATGCAGCGCCGCGGCCGCGCCGAGGCGGCCGAGGTGCTGGTGCTGCTGCACCCGGCCGACCGCCGCAGCCCCAGCGGCACGCGGCAGTGGCTGGCGCGGCGGCCGGTCTCGGGCCATGTGCACGTGCGCCCGGCACTGCCGCGCGACATGGCCCGGCTGGCGCGGCTGGTGAGCCGCAACGCAGTGGGCCTGGTGCTGGCCGGCGGCGGCGCACGCGGGCTGGCGCACCTGGGCATCTACCGGGCGCTGCAGGACCGCGGCATCGAGATCGACTGCGTCGGCGGCACCAGCATCGGCGCGGCGATGGGCTCGCTGGTGGCGTCGGAGCGTCCGCTGCCCGAAATCATGGACGTGGCCCGCCACGTCTTCAGCAAGAACCCGACCGCCGACTACAACTGGCTGCCGCTGATGAGCCTCATCAAGGGGCGGCGGCTGCGGCGCCTGGTCGGCACCGCGATGGGCCAGCTCTTCGGCAACCAGCCCGACATCGAGGACCTCTGGAAGACCTTCTACTGCGTGGCCAGCAACTACTCGCAGGCCCGTGAACAGGTGCTGCGCCAAGGCCCGCTGATGAACGCGGCGTTCGCCAGCATGGCCATCCCGGGCGCACTGCCGCCGGTGCTGATCGATGGCGACCTGCTGTGCGACGGCGGCACCTTCAACAACTTCCCGGTGGACGTGATGCGCGGCACCTACGGCGTGGCGCGGGTCATCGGCGTCGACCTGAGCCTGCGCAAGCCGCGGCGCATCGACATCGACGAGGTGCCGGGCTCCTGGGCCCTGCTGCGCGACCGCCTGCGCCCGCGCGGCCAGCGGCGCTACAAGCTGCCGTCGCTGGTGGCCTACCTGATGAACGTAACGATCCTCTACAGCAACTCGCGCCAGCACGAGGTGCGCAAGCTGACCGACCTGCACTTCAACCCGCCGCTGGAGCGCGTGGGCATGCTGCAGTGGAACAAGTTCGACAGCATCGTCGAGCAGGGGCGCACCCATGCCAACGGCGTGCTGGACGGCCTCTCGGCCGCCGACCTGAGGCCCTACCTCGCCGGGCGGGACGCTGCTTGAGCGAACCCGGCGACACCGGCGAACCCCGCGGCCTGCTGGCGCGCTGGGTGGGCACCTTGAAGACCGCGCTGGGCGCGGCTGCGACGCCGGAAGCACCCGCGGCCGCACCCAGCACCCCACCAGCCACCGGGGCCGACCCCGCCCTGCACCCGGCGCTGCAGGCCCACGCCGACAAGGTCACCACCGCCGCCGCCGCGGTGCAGCACGTGAAGGCCGGCAGCCACGTTTTCGTCGGCACCGCCTGCGCCACGCCGCGCACGCTGGTGGCGGCGCTGGAGTGCATGGAGCTGCGCCCGGCCGACGTGGAGCTGGTGCACTTCTTCACCGACCACGCGGTGCAGCACGACGAACAGGGCCAGGCCACCACGAACTTCCGCCACCGCAGCTTCTTCGTCGGCGGCGACATGCGCGCCGCGGTGCGGCAGGGCATGGCCGACTACGTGCCGATGTCGATCGCGCGCGTGCCCGAGCTCATGGCCATCGGCCGCGTGGCAGTGGACGTGGCGCTGATCCAGGTGTCGCTGCCCGACGAGTTCGGCTACGTCAGCCTGGGCATCAGCGTCGACGTGATCCCGGCGGCGGTGGCCAAGGCCCGGCTGGTCATCGCCGAGGTCAACCCGGCCATGCCGCGCAGCATGGGCGACTCCACGCTGCACCTGGACCAGATCCACTGGCTGGTGCCGGTGGACACCCCGGTCATCGAATACCAGCACCCGCCGGTGGCGGCCGAGGCCATGGAGCAGATCGCGCGCTACATCGGCGGCATCATCGAGGACGGCTCCACGCTGCAGATCGGCCTGGGCCGCATTACCAACGAGGCGCTCAAGCACCTGGCCGACCGGCAGGACCTGGGCGTGCACAGCGACGTCATCACCGACGCGATCATTCCGCTGCTGGAAAAGGGCATCCTCACCGGGCGCCACAAGACCAACCAGCGCGGCAAGATCGTCACCAGCTTCGCGATGGGCAGCCGGCGGCTGTACGACCTGATCGATCGCAACCCGCTGTTCAGCTTCCAGCCCATCGAGGCGGTGGCCGACCCCACGGTGCTGGCCAGCCAGCACAAGATGGTCTCGGTGACGCAGGCCTTTGCGGTGGACCTCACGGGCCAGGTCTGTGCCGACCAGTTCGGCGGCGATTTCTACGGCGGCCTGGCGGCGCAGGGCGAGTTCCTGCGCGGCGCCTCGCGCTCGGTGGGCGGCAAGCCCATCATCTGCCTGGCCAGCACCAACGAGGACGGCAGCGACTCGCGCATCCGCCCGCAGCTGCTGCCCGCCGAAGGCGTGACGGTGGCGCGCACCGACGTGCACTACGTCATCACCGAGTTCGGCATCGCCTACCTCTTCGGCAAGAGCATCCGCGAGCGCGCGCTGGCGCTGATCGAGGTGGCGCACCCGCAGCACCGCACGGCGCTGTTCGCGCAGGCGCAGGCGCTGGGCTACATCGGCACCGACCAGTCGCTGAAGAACCTGCGCGCCTATGCCGTGGAAGAAGAGGTCGCGGCGGTGCTGAAGAACGGCCGCAGCGTGCTGCTGCGGCCGGCCGGCAGCCACGACGCCGAGGGCATCCGCGATCTCTTCCACCGCCTGAGCGACCGCGACCGCTACACGCGCTTCTTCCGCAAGGTGCGCGGCCTGTCCAACCGCGACGTGCAGCGGCTGTGCAACATGAACTTCGAGACCGAAGTGGCCTTCGTGGCCACCATCGGCACGCGCGAGAACCCGCAGATCGTGGCCCAGTCCTGCTACTTCATCGACCCCGGCACCAACCTCGCCGAGACCGCGTTCATGGTGCACCCCGACTGGCAGGGCGGCGGTCTGGGCGCGGCGCTGCAGCAGCGCATGGCCGAACACGCGCGCAAGCGCGGCGTGCGCGGCTTCGTGGCCGAGATCATGGCCAGCAACGAGAACATGATCCGGCTGGCCCGCAAGGCGGCCGGCAGCGGCAGCGTCAACGTCGAAAGCACCGGCAGCACGGTGCGCGTGACGATCCTGTTCTGAACTTTTTTCGAGGCACCCGCATGGACCACCCCCTGCCCGTGATCGAACTGCAGCCGCGCGACCTGCAGCCCTACCGGCGGGGCAACACCGGCATCGACTGGGTGCACCGCTTCGAATCGGGCCGGCCCGGCCCGCACGTGCTGGTCAACGCGCTGACCCACGGCAACGAGTTCTGCGGCATGGTCGCGGCCACGCACCTGCTGGATGCCGGCGTGCGGCCGCTGATCGGCACGCTGACGGTGAGCTTCGCCAACGTCGCGGCCTACCAGAGCTTCGACCCCGCGCGGCCCTTCGAGAGCCGGCAGCTGGTGCACAACCTCAACCGCATCTGGTCGGCGGCCTGGCTCGACGGTGCAGAGCACAGCCCCGAGCTGGCGCGTGCGCGCGAGCTGCGTCCGGTGGTGGCCGCGGCCGATCACATCCTCGACATCCATTCCACCAGCCAGCCGGTGCAGCCGTTCTGGGTCTACCCGCAAAGCGACGTCAACGCGCGCGCCGCACTGGCCATCGGCCGGCCCGCGGTGCACCTGGTGATGCCGCAGGGCCTGGGCTCGGGCACGCCGCTGATCCAGCACGGCCGCCACGGCTCGGCCGACGCGCCCGGCGTGGGGCTGGTCGCCGAATGTGGCCAGCACTTCCAGCGCACCAGCGGCGAAGTGGCTGTGCAGGTGGCACTGGATTTTCTGGCCCACTTCGGCCTGCTGCCGCCAGCCGGCGACCAGGCCCGTGCGCCGCAGCAGCGCTTCGGCCTGCTGCGCACCTGCGTCGTTCAGACGCCCGACTTCCGCTTCACGCGGCCGCTGCTGGGCTTCGAGACCTTTGCCAAGGACGAGCTGATCGCCACCGACGGCAGCGACGAGATCCGCGCGCCGTGCGACGACTGCACCGTGCTGATGCCGGCGCGTGTGCCCATCGTCGGCCGCGAAGGTGTGTACCTGGCGCAGCCGCTGCACTGAACCCCAAGGAGCCCGCGATGACGCTGGACGAGTACACGCGCCACGACGCGCTGGGTCTGGCCGCCCTGGTGGCACGCGGCGAGGTCACGCCGCGCGAGCTGGCCGCGCTGGCGGCGCAAGCCATCGCGCGCGTCAACCCCGCGGTCAACGCGGTGGTCGAGACCTACGGCGACCGCATCGACGGCCTGGACGAGTCCACGCTGGGCAGCGGCCCCTTCCGCGGCGTGCCGTTCCTGATGAAGGACGTGTTCGGCCACGAGGCCGGCCGCCGCATCGAATTCGGCAGCCGCCTGTGCGCGGGCATGGTGGCGCAGCAGGACTCGGTCTACTGCCAGCTGCTGAAGGCCTCGGGCCTGAATCTGCTGGGCCGCTCGGCAGCGCCCGAATATTCGATGGCCGGCACCACCGAGACCGCGCTCTACGGCCACACCAGCACGCCCTGGAAGGCCGGCCACAGCGCCGGCGGCTCCAGCGGCGGCGCCATGGCCGCGGTGATGTCGGGCATGGTGCCGATCGCCATGGGCACCGACATCGCCGGCTCCATCCGCATGCCGGCCAGCTTCTGCGGCGGCGTGGGGCTGAAACCCTCGCGCGGGCGCATCAGCTTCGCGCCGATGCTCGACGAAAACGGCTACGGCCTCGGCCAGAACTTCGTGCAGACCAAGACCGTGCGCGACGCCGCCGCGATGCTCGACTGCCTGGCCGTGCCGCAGCCCGGCGACCCCTTCCTGATCCCGCGCCCGGCCGAGGCCTGGGCGCAAGTAGCGCGCCACGCGCCGCCGCGGCTGCGCGTGGGCTTCAGCACCGCGCCGCTGATGGGCGTGACCGCCGACACCGAGGTGGCGCAGGCCGTGCGGCGCACCGCACAGCACCTGGCCGACCTGGGCCACGGCGTCAAGGAAGTCGACCCGGTCTTCGACGGCGGCGCGGCGCTGCGCGCGATGATGGACCTGTGGTTCTTCGGCTTCGACACCCGGCTGGCCGGCTACGCGCAGCGCAGCGGCCACGCGGTGAGCCCGCAGACGCTGGAACCCGTGACCTGGCAGATCCTGCAGCACGCGCGCACCCTGAGCGCGGCCGACTTCCTGGCCGCGATGGCGCGCCTGAACACCGCACGCCGGCAGCTGGGCGCCGTGTTCGCGCGCTGTGACGTCTGGATCACGCCGACCACGGCGCGCGTGGCCGAGCCCTGGGGCCGCTACCACCTGGGCCGCACCGACGTGGCGTTCGAGGCCATCGCCGACACCATCCTGGCGCCGGTGGTGCAGTACACGCTGCCGCACAACATCATGGGCACGCCGGCGATCTCGCTGCCCTTGGCCATGCACGGCAGCGGGCTGCCGATCGGCGTGCAACTGGCCGCAGCACCGGCGCAGGAGCACCTGCTGCTGCAGCTGGCCACGGCGCTGGAAGCCGCGCTGCCCTGGGGCCACCGCAGGCCGCCGCTGCACGCCGCGCACCCGGCCTGAGACCGGCGCTGCCGGCGCGCGCCGGCACGACCCGCCGCACGGCGGTGCGACACTGTCGCACCGCCGTTTTCCATGCGCGAAGAGACCTCGACGATGACCGCCATCCTGCAAAGCCACATCGCCGGCCGCTGGCTCGGCCAACAGCCTGGCACCATGCTCGCCAGCGCGATCCACGGCCGTCCGGTGGCCACCACGCACGCCGAGTCCATCGACTTCGCCGAGGCGCTGCAGCACGCGCGCCAGGTCGGCCTGCCGGCGCTGCTGGCGCTGGATTTCCAGCGCCGCGCCGCGATCCTGAAGGCGCTGGCCAGATACCTGAACGAACACAAGGAAACGCTCTACGCCTGGTCAGCCCACACCGGCGCCACGGGCGCCGACGGCTGGGTCGACATCGAAGGCGGCACCGGCACGCTGTTCGCGTATGCCGGTTTCGGCAGCGGCGAGCTGCCCTCGGGCAACCTGGTGCACGAAGGGCCGGTGCTGCAGCTCGGCAGACAAGGCGGCTTCGCCGGCACGCACATCCTGGTGCCGCGGCGCGGCGTGGCGGTGCACATCAACGCCTTCAACTTCCCGGTGTGGGGGCTGCTGGAGAAGTTCGCGCCCAGCTTCCTGGCCGGCATGCCCTGCATCGCCAAGCCGGCCACTGCCACCAGCTACCTGACCGAAGCCGCGGTGCGGCTGATCGACCAGAGCGGCCTGCTGCCGCCGGGCGCGTTGCAGCTGGTGATCGGCCCCACCGGCGACCTGCTCGACCGACTGGAAGAGCCCGACGTCGTGACCTTCACCGGCAGCGCCGACACCGCCGCCAAGCTGCGCACGCACCCGAACCTGGTGCGCCGCTCGGTCCCGTTCAACGCCGAGGCCGACAGCCTGAACTGCGCCATCCTGGCGCCCGACGTGGACCCCGACGACGAGGAGTTCGAGCTCTTCGTCAAGGAGGTGGCGCGCGAGATGACGGCCAAGGCCGGCCAGAAGTGCACCGCGATCCGCCGCGCCATCGTGCCGCGCCGGCACCTGGACGCCGTGGCGAGCCGGCTGCGCGCACGGCTGGCCAAGGTGGTGGTGGGCGACCCCGCGCTGGAGGCCGTGCGCATGGGCGCGCTGGCCAGCCACGCGCAGCAGGCCGACGTGGCCGAGCGCGTGGCGCTGCTGTCGCAGGGCAACGAGCTGGTCTTCGGCGCGCGCGACGGCTTCGCGCCGCAGGGCGAGGGTGTCGAAGGCGGCGCCTTCTTCGCACCCACGCTGCTGCTGTGCCGGCAACCCCTGCAGCACGCCAGCGTGCACGAGGTCGAGGCCTTCGGCCCGGTGAGCACGCTGATGCCGTACGACGGCATCGACGAAGCCCTGGCGCTGGCCGCGCGCGGCCGCGGCAGCCTCGTGGGCACGCTGGTCACGCGCAGCCCGACGATCGCCGCGCACGCCGTGCCGCACGCGGCCGCGCACCACGGTCGGCTGCTGGTGCTGGACCGCGTGGCCGCCGCCGAGTCCACCGGCCACGGCTCGCCGCTGCCGGGCCTGAAACACGGCGGCCCGGGCCGTGCCGGCGGCGGCGAGGAGCTGGGCGGCCTGCGCGCCGTCAAGCACTACCTGCAGCGCACGGCGGTGCAGGGCTCGCCGGCGATGCTGGCGGCCATCACCGGCGAGCACGTGCGCGGCGCACCGGTGATCGAGACCGAGGTGCACCCCTTCCGCCGCCACTTCGAGGACCTGCGCATCGGCGAAAGCCTGCTGACGCACCGCCGCACCGTGAGCGAAGCCGACATCGTGGCCTTCGGCGGCATCAGCGGCGACTACTTCTACATGCACTTCGACGCCGTCGCGGCGGCCGCGTCGCCCTTCGGCCAGCGCATCGCCCACGGCTACTTCGTGCTCAGCGCCGCGGCCGGCTTGTTCGTCAGCCCGGCGCCGGGGCCGGTGCTGGCCAACTACGGGCTGGACACGCTGCGCTTCGTCAAGCCGGTGGCCATCGGCGACACGATCCAGGCGCGGCTGACCTGCCAGCGCAAGACCGACCGCCAGCGTGTCGGCCCCGACGGCATCGGCCAGGGCGTCGTGGCCTGGGACGTGGAAGTGCGCAACCAGCACGGCGAGCTGGTGGCCAGCTACGACATCCTGACGCTGGTGGCCAAGCGCGCGGCCGCGGCCGCTGGAGGCGCCGGCACCGCAGGCGCGGCGTGAAGCGGCCGTCTTGAACTCGCGCACCGCGGTGGTGGTGGCGCTGGGCACGGCGCAGACGCTGGCCTGGGCCTCGTCGTTCTACCTGCCGGCGATGCTGGCTGCACCGATGGCGCGCGACCTGGGCGTGCTGCCCTCGCACGTGTATGCGGCGCTGTCGATGTCGCTGCTGATCGCGGCGCTCGTCAGCCCCTGGGCCGGGCGCCACATCGACCGCCTGGGCGGGCGGCGCCTGCTGCTGGCGTCGAGCGGGCTCTTTGCGCTGGCGCTGGTGATGCTGGGGCTGGCCCAGGGGCCCTGGTCGCTGGCGGCGGCCTGGGTGGTGATGGGGCTGGCGATGGGCTGCGGCCTGTACGACGCGGCCTTTGCCGCGCTGGTGCGGCTGTTCGGCAGCGACGCACGCCGCGCCATCACCGGCATCACGCTGATCGCCGGCTTTGCCAGCACCGTGGGCTGGCCGCTGTCGGCCTGGATGGAGACGGTCTGGGGCTGGCGCGGTGCGTGTGCCGGCTGGGCCGCGCTGCACCTGCTGGTGGGGCTGCCGCTGAACCTGCGGCTGCCGCGGGCGGCCGCGGCCGGGACGGTTTCCGGGGCCGCGGCAGCTGCGCCAGCAGCAGCCCCGGCCGGGCCACCCGCTGCAGCACCGCCAGCCGACGGCCCGCCGGCCGTGCCGTCTGTGCCGTCTGTGCCGAGGGGCCGCCTGGTGCTGGTGGCCACGCTGTTCACGCTGATGGGCTTCGTCAGCACCAGCATCGCCACCCACCTGCCCACGCTGCTGCAGGTGGCCGGGGCCACGCTGGCCGGCGCGGTGGCGCTGGCCGCGCTGGCCGGGCCGTCCCAGGTGGCGGCGCGGCTGATCGAGCTGGGCTTCCTGAGCCGCTTCTCGCCGCTGCTGGCCGCGCGACTGGCCACGCTCGGGCACCCGCTGGGCGCGGTGCTGCTGCTGATCGGCGGCGTGGGCTGGGCGCTGCCCTTCGTGGTGATCCACGGCCTGGGCAACGGCCTGTTGACCATCGTGCGCGGCACGCTGCCGCTGGCGCTGTTCGGCGCCGCAGGCTACGGCGCGCGGCAGGGCTGGATCTCGCTGCCGGGGCGGCTGCTGGGCGCGGTATCGCCGTGGCTGATGGGGCTGGCGATCGAACGTCTGGGCGCCGGGGCGCTGTGGCTGACCGCGGCCAGCGGCCTGGCGGCGCTGCTGACGCTGCTGCTGGTGCGCCTGCCCGCCGGCCCGGGCGCCGGCAGGGCCGCGCGGCCCATCCCGCCGGCGCGGCCGTGAACAAGCGCCGCCGGCGCGGGGGTACCGGCCCGTTCCTGCGTTGGCGGGCCGGCCCGGGCAGGGACAATCAGCCCCGACGATGAACGACCTGCGCCTGCTCGAACTGGCCGCCCACGTGGTGGCCTGGCACAACCGCCACCCGCTGGCGCGCCGCATCCGTGCGGAAGACGTGGACTCGATGGGCTACGTGGTGCTGCCGTTCGTCGGCCCGGCCCCGGAACCTGGATCGGGCACCGCCGGCGCCACCCCGGCGCCGGGCAGCCCGGCTGCCGCAGCGGGTGCGCCGGGCGGCCCTGCGCCTGCCCCGGCCCCGGCCCCGGCGTCGCTGCGCGAACGGGCGATGGCGCGCGCGCAGCAAGGCCCGGGGGCCCTGCCGCTGCCGGCCGATGGGGCCGCCGCGCCAGCCACCCCGGCCGCACCGCCGGCGCCGAGCGGCCGGGCGCTGAAGCGCGGCTTCGACGACGACTTCATCGCGCCGCTGTCGCCCCGCCGCGTGGCGCGCTGGGCGGCGCGCCACGGCGTGCCGACGCAGCCGCCGCGCCAGGAGGCGCCGGTGCGCCGCGTGGCCGCCGACTCCCGGCACGACGCCGCCCGCCTCACCGAACGCTGGGTGCTGACGGCCCAGGTGCAGGCCGGCAAGGCCCGCACGCGCGTGCTGGTGGGCGCAGGCACGGGCCCGGCGGTGCTGGGGCAGCGGCTGTGGAGCCCCGCGCGGGTGGGCGTGCTGGCCGCGCTGGTGGGCGCGGTGGTGGCCACGCTGGCGGCGCTGCAGGGCGCCGGGTCGCACGCACAGCCGGCAGCGATGGCACCGCTGGCGGCGGCTTCGGCGGCTTCGGCTGCGTCCGAGGTTGCTTCGGCTCCGGCTGCGGAACTGGCGGCGAACCCGGCCGACAGGTCCGCGTCGGCCCCGGCTCTGTCGGCGTCGCCCTGGGAACCCGCCGTGGCTGCGTCGGCGCCGGTTGTCGTCATCGCGCCCGCGCTGCCGGCGATGGAGCCGCCGGCCGGCGCGCCGGCCCCGGCCCGGGACGTCCCGGCCGGGCCCGCTTCGCAGGCCCCCGGCCCGGCCGCCGCCATGACGCCGGCAACGCCGGGCGCCCCGGTCGACGTCGAACCCACGCTCGGCCGCATCGAGATGCCCTCGCTCGGCCCGCTCGTCGACGAGCGGCGCCGCCAGCAGGCGCTGGCACGCCAGCGGGCTGCAGCCTCGGCTGCGGCGGCCCCAACGGCCCCACCGGCCACGACGGTCCAGGCCCCGCCCGCCACGGCCACGCCGGCCGCGCCGCCCACCTCGGCGACCTCACCCGCTGCGCCCGCCGCCGCCACCCGCGCGGCGCTGCCGCAGGGCAAGGCCTTCGCGGTGTCGTCGCGCCTGCTGCGCACACGGGCCGAAGGCGAGCAGGTGGCCGAGGCGATGCGTGCGCTGCTGGTGCCGCCCGGCAACACGCTGATGCACGTGGACCTGCTGCCGGCCGGCGCCGACTGGCGCGTCGTGGGCTGGCCCTACGCCAGCCGCGCGCAGGCCGACCAGGCGCGGGCGCTGCTCACCTCGCGCGGCATGCGCGTCGAGATCATCGATTTCTGACGCCAGCGCCTCGCGGCGTCAGAGCGCGTCGAACTGCGACGCGTTGCGCCCCTTCACCGGCGCGTAGAAGCGCTTGATCGTGGCCATGTCCGCGTCGACATCGCCGGTGGGCGTGAAGACCGGGCCCAGGCCGCTGCGCTTCTGGTGGTAGTCCATGAAGGCCAGCACGATCGGCACCCGGGCCTCGAGCGCGATGAAGTAGAAGCCGGTCTTCCAGTGCCGCGTCTTGCCGCGTGTGCCTTCGGGCGGCACGACCAGGTGCACGGGGCCGTCGGCCTCCACCAGGGCCCGCGCCGACGCGGCCACCAGGTTGTTGCTCTTGCTGCGGTCGACCGCGATGCCACCGAGCCAGCGCATCACCGGGCCGAAGGGCCAGCGGAAGATGCTGGCCTTGCCCATCCAGTACACGTTCAGGCGCATCGAGAAGGCCACCATCAACGTGTAGGGCAGGTCCCAGTTGCTGGTGTGCGGCGCGGCGATGACCACGCTCTTGCTCACCTCGGGCGGCATCTGACCCTCGATCGTCCAGCCGTTGAGGCGAAGAAAGGCGCGGGAGCCGGCGCGCAGCAGGGTGCTGACCACCGGGGTGTCGAAGATCGTTCTGTGCATGGGGGGACGGCTGGGCGCCGGCAGTGCCGGTGGCCGCGCGATTGTGGGTGCAGGTGCAACCGCTACGATGCACCCACCCATCCGGTCGAACCCCAAGCGAGCAGTGCCCATGACATCCGTCCCATCCGGCAAGATCCTCGTCGCCCAGGGCGGCGGCCCCACCGCGGTCATCAACCAGAGCCTGGCGGGCGTGGTGCTGGAGGCGCGGCGCCACCACGGCATCCAGCGTGTCTACGGCGCGCGCCACGGCGTGCGCGGCATCGTCAACGAGGACTTCGTCGACCTCACGCAGGAGACCAGCCAGAACATCGAGCTCGTGGCCGGCACGCCCGCCGCGGCGCTGGGCAGCACGCGCGACAAGCCCGACCTGGCCTACTGCCAGGAGATGTTCAAGGTGCTGCAGGCGCACCAGATCGAGCACTTCTTCAACATCGGCGGCAACGACAGCAGCGACACCGTGCGCATCGTCGCCGACGAGGCCGCCAAGGCCGGCTACCCGCTGCGCTGCATCCACATCCCAAAGACCATCGACAACGACCTCGTGCTCAACGACCACACGCCAGGCTTCCCCAGCGCGGCGCGTTTCGTGGCCCAGGCCTTTGCCGGCGCCAACCTCGACAACGCCGCGCTGCCCGGCGTGTACGTGGGCGTGGTGATGGGCCGGCACGCGGGCTTTCTCACCGCCGCCAGCGCTTTAGGCAAGAAGTTCCCCGACGACGGCCCGCACCTGATCTACGTGCCCGAACGCGTGTTCGAGATCGAGCGCTTCCTGGCCGACGTGAAAGCCGTGCACGACCGCTACGGCCGCTGCGTCGTGGCCGTCAGCGAGGGCATCCACGACGCGCAGGGCCGCCCGATGCTGAGCGTGCTGGCCAAGGACCTGGGCGGCGACCTGGAGCGCGACGCACACGGCAACGTGCAGCTCAGCGGCAGCGGCGCGCTGGCCGATCTGCTGTGCGAGGAGATCAAGCAGAAGCTGAAGATCAAGCGCGTGCGCGGCGACACCTTCGGCTACCTGCAGCGCAGCTTCGTGGGTTGTGTCAGCGACGTCGACCAGCGCGAGGCACGCGAGGTGGGCGAGAAGGCCGTGCAGTACGCGATGTGGGGCGACCGCAGCGGCTCGGTGGCCATCCAGCGCACCGGCTTCTACTCGGTGGACTACACGCTGCTGCCGCTGGAGGCCGTGGCCGGCAAGACCCGCACGATGGAAGACGAGTTCATCAGCGCCAGCGGCACCGACGTCACCGACGCGTTTCGCCTCTACCTGCGCCCGCTGCTGGGCTCGCGCATGCCGGACGCCTTCCGGCTGCGGCCCAACGCCGTGCCCAAGGTGCTGGGCCGGGGCGGCTGAGCCCGCCCCGGCTCGCGCAGGCCGGGCGCACCCGCGGGGCCCGCTTAACATGCGGTGCATGGCCTCCCGCACAACGAACCCTTCCTCATGCCGCTGAACGCCGAGCGCATCACCTACGGCGACCTCAGCTGCTTCGTCGCCGGCCAGGGCGCGCCGCTGCTGCTGGTGCACAGCGTCAACGCCGCCGCGTCGGCCTCCGAGGTGCGGCCGCTGTTCGAGCACTTCCGCGCCACGCGCACGGTGTTTGCGGTCGACCTGCCCGGCTACGGCTTCAGCGACCGCAGCGACCGTGACTACACGCCGCGGCTGATGACCGACGCGCTGCACGCCACCGTGGCCCAGATCCACGCCCGCTGCGGCCCGGCGCCGGTGGACGCGCTGGCGGTGTCGCTGGGCTGCGAATTCCTGGCCCGCGCGGCGGTGGAGCGGCCGGCGGACTTCCGGCGCCTCGCGCTCGTCAGCCCCACCGGCCTGAACGGCCTGGCGGCGCGCCGCGGCAAGCCCGGCGCCACGCGCGCCGTGCCCGGCCTGCATGCGGTGCTGAGCGCGCCGCTGTGGGGGGCGCCGCTGTTCCGCGCGCTCACACGCCCCGGCGTGGTGCGCTACTTCCTCGAGCGCACCTGGGGCAGCAAGGCCATCGACGAGGCGATGTGGGCCGACGCCGTGGCCACCGCCCGGGCGCCGGGCGCGCACCACGCGCCGCTGCACTTCCTGGGCGCGGGGCTCTTCAGCGCCGACGTGCTCAGCCTGTACGAGGCCCTCACCCAGCCGGTGTGGGCCAGCCACGGCGTGCGCGGCGATTTCACCGACTACCGCGGCAAGGTCCACCTGCAGGGGCGGCCCAACTGGCGCTTCACCCAATACGACAGCGGCGCGATGCCGTTCTTCGAACACACGCGGTCGTTCTGCACCGAGTTCGGGGCGTTCCTGAGCTGACCGCAGCACGCCCCGGGTTGCCACGTCCACCACGGTGATACCCGCCGTGGCACGATACCCACCCATGCCCACCCGCAAAGCCGCCACACCCGACCTGCTGGACGACCAGATCCTGCGTGCCATCGCCAGCCGCGGTGGCGTGCGCAGCTACGGCCCGCACACGGTGCTGGTGACCGAGGACGACCAGTCGGACGCGCTGTTCATCATCCTCAGCGGCCGCGTCAAGGCCTACGGTGCGGCCGACGACGGGCGCGAGGTCGTCTACGGCACCCACGGCGCCGGTGAGTACTTCGGCGAGATGACACTCGACGGCGGTCCGCGCTCGGCCAGCATCATGACGCTGGAGCCCACCACCTGCGCCGTGGTGCCCGGTGCCGACGTGCGCCAGTGCCTGGCCGAGCAGCCCGACTTTGCGCTGCACGTCATCAAGAAGCTGATCGGGCTGGCGCGCGCCTCCACCGAACACGTCAAGAGCCTGGCGCTGGACGATGTGTACGGCCGCGTCACCAAGCTGCTGAAAACGCTGGCGCAGGACGAGGACGGCGTGCTGATGGTGCCCGACAAGCTCACGCAGCAGGACATCGCCGAGCGCGTGGGTTCCTCGCGCGAGATGGTCAGCCGCGTCTTCAAGCCGCTGACCGAGGGCGGCTACGTGGAGATGCGCTCGGGCCGCATCGCGCTGCTGAAGAAGCTGCCCGCGCGCTGGTAGCGGGCCGGCCCTCGCCCCCGGCCTGCCCATGACCGACGCCCTGCTCGAGCAACTGACCCGCCTGGCCGCGCAGCTGAGCGAGCCGGAGCAGGTGCTGGCGCTGGCCTCGGCCGCGGTGGCGGCACTGCTGGTGATCGTCAGCGCCTTCGTGCGCACGATGATCCCGCTGCGCTGGCTGGCGGTGGCCAGCAACCTGGGCTTCATCGTCTACGGCCTCACGCACCCGGCGCCGCTGATGGTGGTGCTGCACGCGGTGCTGCTGCCGGTGAACCTGTGGCGGGTGTGGCAGATGACGCAGCTGACACGCCGCGTCAACGCCTCGGCCGCCGACGCGCAGCAGCTGCAGATCTGGCTGCGGCCCTACATGCGCAGCCGGCGCTACCGCGCCGGGCAGATCGTCTTTTCCAGCGGCGACCTGGCCGACCGGCTGTACTTCCTGGCCAACGGCGAGCTGGAGCTGCCCGAGGTGGGCCGCAAGCTGCAGGCCGGGCAGATGTTCGGCGAGATCGCGTTCTTCGCACCCGACCGCCGCCGCAGCAGCAGCGCCCGCTGCCTGAGCGCCTGCACGCTGCTGTCGATCGACGAAGACACCTTCAAGCAGCTGGTCTACCAGAACCCGGACTTCGGCCTCGAGGTGGTGCGGCTGATCGCGGGCCGGCTGACCGACGACGTGCGGCGGCTGCAGGAGCTGCCGGCAGCGCCAGCGCACGCGGCAGCCGAAACGTCCGCGGAACGGCCACAAACAGCCCCGGAAACGTCGCCCGGGACACCGCGCTGACCCTCGACCTGAGTACACTGCGGCGCGCTCCCGGCTGCTCCGCAGCGGGCCTTATCCACCCCGCACAGGTGATTCATGAAACCCCTCGTCTTTGCCTCCGCCCTCCTGCTGTCGGCTTCGGTCCTTGCGGCCGACGTCAAGACCAACTTCATGGATCACTCCAACGACACGCTGATCGACAAGGCGGCGGCCAAGGCGGTGATGGGCGAGGCCATTCCAGAAAAGGTCTGGAAGATCTACCCGGCCAGCCGCTTCGTCTTCCTGAGCCAGGTCGAAGGCGGCATCAACGCCTCGCGCACCTGCGTGGTGGCGGCCCGCGTGATGGTGCTGCCGCTGACCGGCACGGTGCGGGCGGTGCTGTTCAGGCCGCAGAAGACCGCCACCGCCTACGACGCCAAGACGGAATCGTCCAGCGAGCAGTGCCGCGCGCTGGCCAAGGAAAAGCTCAAGGAAGCGACGCAGGCCGTGGTCTCGTCGATCGTCAAGACCTGAGGTTCCGGCGGGCCGGCGGCGCCCCGTCCGGCGACGCCGTTCAGCCCTTGGCGTAGAGGCCGCGCTCGCGCGCCATCAGCCGCACCAGGCCCAGCAGCGCGTCGATGTTCGGCGTGGCCAGGCCCAGGTGGACGCCGATCTCGCGCACCGCGCCCACCAGCGCATCGATCTCCAGCGGCCGGCCGGCCTGCAGGTCCTGCAGCATGCTGGTCCTGAAGCTGCCGAGCTGGCGCGTCACGGCGTGCCGCGCCTCGGGGTCCTGCTCGATCGGGATGCCGAAGGCGGCGCCGATGGCCTGCGCCTCCACCATCACCGCGCTGCAGAAGCCGCGCACCAGCGGGTCGTCGAGGATGCGGTCCGACGGCGCACCGGTCAGCGCCGAGACCGGGTTCATGGTCATGTTGCCCCAGAGCTTGAACCAGACGTCGCGCTGGATGCGCTCGGACACCGTCACCACCAGGCCGGCCGCGCGCAGCAGGTCGGCCACCGCCTGCAGGTGCCGATCGGGCGCACCCACCGCGCGGCCCAGGATCAGGCCCTGGCCCTGGCCGTGGCGCACGCGGCCCGGCGCCGGGCTGCTGGCGCTGAGGTGCACCACGCCGCCCAGCACCTGGGCCGACGGCACCGCGGCGCGCGCCGCACCGCCGGGGTCCACGCTCTCCAGCGACAGGCCTTCGCAAGCGCCGGGCAGGCCGTCGAAGAACCACCACGGCACGCCGTTCATCGCCGTCAGCAGCTGGGTCTGCGGGCCCATCAGCACGGTCAGCGCCGGCAGCACGGCCGCCAGCGCGGGCCCTTTGACGGCCAGGATCACGAGGTCCTGCACGCCCAGCGCGGCGGCGTCGTCGCTGGCGTGCAGCAGCACCGATCGATCGCCTTCAGGCGCCTCCAGCACCAGGCCGTTGGCGTGCACCGCGGCCAGCGTGGCACCGCGCGCCAGCGCCGACAGCGTCACCGTGCCGGCAGGCAGCCGGGTGCCCATCCATGCCGCCATCAGGCCTCCGATGGCCCCGAGGCCGACGATGCAGACTTTCATGAGCGCTCCTCTGTTGAGGCGCGCAGTCTAGGGCTCGCGCCGACCGCGGCCGGCGAGGCCTGCTGGACCTGCGTCAGGGACGCTCAGGGCTTGAGCAGCCGCTGCCAGCCGTCGGCGCCCAGGCGTTCCAGCGTCTCGATGTTGCGCTCGTAGATCGCCTCGGCCTCGGGGAAGGCGGCCACCGCGCGCTCGATGCTGTCCTCGCGCAGCAGGTGCAGCGTGGGGTGGGGCGAGCGGTTGCTGGCGTTGGCGATGTCGTCGGGGTCGGCGTCGGCAAAGCAGTAGTCGGGGTGGAAGCTGGCGATCTGCAGCGTGCCGTCGAGCTCGAGCTCCTCCAGCGTGGCGTCGGCCACGTCGAGGAAGTCGTTGTAGTCCATGAAGTCCTGCAGCACCTGCGGGTGCACGATCAGCGTCGTGTCGATCTCGGCCGGGTCGGCCGCGGCCAGCAGCTGCAGCTCGTGCGCCAGCAGCTCGCGCAGCGCGGTCGCATCGGTGGTCTCGCTGAGCACCCAGCGGATCTGGCCCTTGGTGTGCACGGCCTTGGCAAAGGGGCAGAGGTTGAGGCCGATCACGGCACGCTCGAGCCAGCGGCGGGTGTCGCCGAGGGCGTCGTTCAGGGAATCGTCGAGCGGCGCCGTCATGGCCGCACCGCGGGGGTTTCGATCGGCAGGCCGGCCGCGCGTTGGTTCAAGTAGAGCTCCAGCGCCGTCAATTCGTCGCTGCCAAAAGCATAAGGCTCGGCGCGTACGCCGCTCATGCAGTGGCGCAGGCGGCGCTGCAACGAGCCCAGGCCCTGCCATTCCAGCCGGTAGATCGGGTAGCCGGTGGCGTGGCCCTGCGGGATGGTGCTGCCGCCGAGCCGGCCACCGGCGTGCTGGTCGTGGCACTGCGCGCAGGAGAAGTCGAGCTGGCCGATGCGCTGCGCATACAGGCGCGCGCCCTGCTGCACGAAGGGCGCCAGCCGCGGGTCGGCCGCCGCGGCGGTGGGCGATGCGACCGGCATGCCGCGCGAGGCGTTGGCGACGTAGGCCTCCAGGCTGAGCAGCGGTTCGCTCTCGGCGGCCAGCGGCGGGCCCTTGACGTGCTGCAGCTGGCACTGCTGGATGCGCGCCGACAGCGTGACCGGCCTGCCCAGCACCGCGTCGAAGGCCGGGTGGCGCGCCGCCACGCCGCGCAGGCTGGCGGTCGTGTGGCAGCGCGCGCAATCGGCACGGAAGCGCTGCTCGCCGCCCTTCACCCACAGGAAGCCGGGGTTCTGGGCGTCGTCGGTCTGCAGCGCCTGCGTGGCCGGGCTCATGAAGTCGAAGCCGGAACGGCGCGGGTCCGCTGTTGGCGTCTTTCCCGGCTCCTGCCCCTGCGCCACGCTCGCCACCGCGAGGGCGATGGCCGAGACCACCCGCCACAGCGGCTTCATGCGACGTGGATGCGGGCCGACTCGCTGTGCGCCACGCCGCCGTCGCCCTGCCAGCTGACCGTGAGCGTGCCGCTTCGGGGCACCCGCAGGTGAAAGGCCAGGTACGGGTTGGCAGCCACCGCCGCGTGCAGCTCGGCGGCAAACACCAGGTCGCCCTCGAAGCGGGCCTCCATGCGGCGCAGCAGGTCGCGCGGCAGCAACTGGCCCTCGGCGCTGCGGCGGTAGCCGGTTTCCATCGGGTGCTGTGCCAGCGCGCGGATCTCGATGACTTCGCCCGCGCGGGCGCTGGCCGGCACGGTGAGGATGGCGCGCAGCGTGGCCATGTTCAGCCGCCTTCCACGCAGGCGGCCAGCGTGACCACCACGTCCACACGCCGCTGCCAGAAGCTGCCGTCGCCCAGCTGCGCCATCGCCACCACGGTCTGCGAGGTGGCCAGCCGCAGGCGCGTGGCCACCTGCGCGCGGCCGCTCAGGCGGCTCAGCTCGAACACCGCCACCTCGGGCTGCGGGTTGCGCTCGGTGAAGAGCGCCAGCCGGCGCACGAAGTCGGTGTCGGTCATCGGGCTGTCCACAGCCACGGTCACCGGCACGGCGTTGCCGTTTTCCACCAGCGGCGAGATGTCCAGCCGCACCCGGCCGTCGCGCACCGGCGCGCCGCCGGTGAAACGGGCGATGGCGGTCTGCAGGGCTTCCGGCGTGGCCAGCGCTGGCCTGCACACCACGGTGGCGGCGGCCAGGCTCAGCAGTGTGCGGCGGTCGATCATTCAGGTCCGCCCGGCCGTTCCGAAGGGACTGAGCGCCACCCGGGGGGCAGCGAACGAAGTGAGCTTGGGGGTTTCATTTGAGCGTCTTCAGGTAGGCCACCACGTCCTCGACCTGCTGCGCGTCGAGCACCGGCCGGCCTTGCCACGCCGCACCCACGCGCTGCTGGCCGCCCACGCGGTGCAGCGCCGGCATCAGGCTGTCGGGGTTGAGGCGGCGGCTGTCGACGATGCGCAGCCGCAGCTGCGCCTCGTTCCATCGCGCGCCAGCGCCTTGCAGGCTGGGCGCCAGGTTGCCCTGCTGCCGTTCTTCTGGAAACGGCCCGCTGTGGCACAGCAGGCACAGGCCCTGCTGCCGGCTGGCCACGATGGCGCGCCCGCGCAGGGCGTCGCCAGGCGTGGCGGTCAGCGGCTGCGGCAAACCGTCGCCCACCACCAGGCCCGCGCTCAGCACCAGGCCCGCCAGCATGCCCATCGCCGGTCCGTCATGCGGCCATCAGGCCCGCAGGCTCTGGTTCTTGATCGGCAGCTCGCGGATGCGCTTGCCGGTGGCCGCGAAGATCGCGTTCAGCACCGCGGGCGCGGCCACCGCGATGGTGGGCTCGCCCACGCCGCCCCAGAAGCCGCCGCTGCCCATCACGATGGTCTCCACCTTCGGCATGCCGGCCATCTTCAGCACCGGGTAGGTGTCGAAGTTCTTCTGCTCGATGGCGCCGTCCTTCACCGTGCATTCGCCGAAGAGGGCTGCGCTCAGGCCGTAGACGAAGCTGCCCTCCACCTGCGCCTCGATCTGCTGCGGATTGACCGCGTAGCCGGGGTCGGTGGCGGCCACGATGCGGTGCACCTTGAGCGCGCCGTCCTTGCTGACCGAAACCTCGGCGCAGGCCGCGACAAAGGCGCCGAAGCCGTGCGTCTGGCACAGGCCGCGGAAGACCTTCTGGCCGTTGACGTCGGGCGCGGGCTGGCCCCAGCCGGCGCGCTCGGCCGCGGCGTTCAGCACGGCCAGGTGCTTGGGGTGGTTCTTCATCAGCTCGCGCCGCAGCGCCAGCGGGTCCTTGCCCGTGGCGTGCGCGATCTCGTCGATGAAACACTCCATGTAGACCGCGTTCTGGTTCAGGTTCACGCCGCGCCAGAAGCCGGGCGGCACGTGCGGGTTGCGCATCGCGTGGTCGATCAGCAGCGCCGGAAAGCTGTAGCCGATCATGGCCTCGCCGCCGCCGTTGTTGAGGCCCTGGAAGACCACCGGGTCGAGGCCGTTGCGCACGTTCTGCGGGAAGATGCCGGCCAGGATGCTCTGCCCCGAGATGCGCATGTGCAGCCCGGTCACGTTGCCCTGCGCGTCCAGCCCCGCGGTCATCTTGCACTGCGTGATGGGGTGGTAGAGGCCGTGGGTCATGTCCTCTTCACGGCTCCACAGCAGCTTGACGGGCGTGCCGGGCATCTCTTTCGCGATGGCCACCGCCTGGCGCACCCAGTCGTGCACCGCGCCACGCCGGCCGAAACCGCCGCCGAGGTGGATCTTGTAGACCTCGCACTGTGCCGGCGGCAGGCCCGCGGCCTCGGCCGTGGCCGCGAGTGCGGCTTCGCCGTTCTGCGTCGGCGTCCAGACCTCGCAGCGCTCGGGCGTCCACTTGGCCGTGGCGTTCATCGGCTCCATCGTGGCGTGGTTCTGGTGCGGGTACGCATACACCGCCTCCACCTTGCGCACGGCGCTGTGCAGCGCCTGCTTGATGTCGCCGTTGCTGTTGCCCACCACCGCCTGCTCGGCGTCGAGCCCGGCCTTCAGCGTGGCGTTGACGGCGGCCTGCTGCACGCCGGCGTTCGGCCCCAGGTCCCAGTCGACCGGCAGCGCGGTGACGGCCTTGTGCGCGCGCCACCAGGTGTCGGCGATCACGGCCACCGCGTTGTCGCCGACCTTCACGACCTTCTTCACGCCGGGCATGCCGGCGACCTTGGCCGCGTCGAAGCCCTTCACCTTGCCGCCGAACACCGGGCACGCGCGGATGGACGCGTTGAGCATGCCAGGCAGCTGCAGGTCGGCGCCGTAGATCTGCGAGCCGTTGGTCTTTTCCGCGGTGTCCAGGCGCGCCATGCGCTTGCCCACCAGCTTCCAGTCCTTCGGGTCCTTCAAGGGCACGTCGGTGGGCGGCTGCAGCCTGGCAGCGGCGGCAGCCACCTTGCCGTAGCTGGTGCGCCGGTTGCTGGCCGCGTGCGTGATGACGCCGGCCGCGGCGCGGCATTCGGCCGCGGGCACCTTCCATTCATCGGCCGCGGCCTGCACCAGCATCATGCGGGCGGCGGCGCCGCCCTTGCGCACGTACTCCTGGCTTTCGCGGATGCCGCGGCTGCCGCCGGTGCTGAAGTTGCCCCACACGCGCTTGCGCGCCAGGTTCTGGCCCGGCGTGGGGTACTCGGTGGTCACGCGCGCCCAGTCGCATTCCAGCTCTTCGGCGACCATCTGCGCCAGGCCGGTGAGCGTGCCCTGCCCCATCTCGCTGCGCGCGATGCGGATGATGACCTTCTCGTCGGGCTGCACCACGACCCAGGCGTTGACCTCGGGCGTGACGCCCTGCGCGGCGGCGGTGGTGGCGAAGCCGAAGACCAGCGAGCCCGTGGCGACGGTGGCGGCGCCGGCGGCCGTGGTGCCGAGGAACTGGCGGCGGTTGACGGTGGCGGTCATCAGACGCTCCTCACGACGTGCACGATGTCCAGGCCCGCGGACTTGATCTCGCCGGCGGCCTGCTTGATGGCCGCGCGCACGCGGTTGTAGGTGCCGCAGCGGCAGATGTTGGTCATGGCCGCGTCGATGTCGGCGTCCGTCGGCCGCGGCTTGTCCTTCAGCAGCGCGGCGGCGGCCATCAGCATGCCGCTCTGGCAATAGCCGCACTGCGGCACGTCGTTGTCGATCCAGGCTTTCTGCAGCGCGTGCATGCCCTTGGGGTGCAGGCCTTCGATGGTGGTGATCTTCTGGCTCGGCTGCACCGCCGACACCGGCAGCACGCAGCTGCGCACCGGTGCGCCGTCGATGTGGACCGTGCACGAGCCGCACTGCGCCACGCCGCAGCCGTACTTGGTGCCGGTCAGGCCGAGTTGTTCACGCAGCACCCACAGCAGCGGGGTGTCGGGTTCGGCGTTGTGCTCGCGCGCGCGGCCGTTGACGTTGAGTCGTGCCAAGAGTGCTCTCCTGCGGGTGATCGGTGGCTGGGTCGGACTGTCGATGATGTGGCGGCCCGGGCGCACGCGGCATCCGGGATAGCGCTAGCCTTCATGGGGCTTTGCGCGGCGCCAATGAAGCCCAATGCGGCAAGGCCTCGGCCAGCCATCCGGGCGCCGGTTGGTCGAGCAGGCGCGCCGCCGCCAGCGCGCCCATGGCCGCGCTGGTCTGGATGCCGTAGCCGCCTTGCGCGGCGAGCCAGAAGAAGCCTTCGGTGGCCGGGTCGAAGCCGCCCACCAGATCGCCGTCGGCCACGAAGGAACGCAGCCCCGCCCAGGTGCGGCGCGGGCGGCGGATCTGCAGCGTGGTCGCGGCTTCGATGCGCGCGATGCCGGTGGCGATGTCCAGCTCCTCGGGCAGCACGTCGTGCGGCGGCACCGGGTCGGCGTTGGCCGGCGAGCCCAGCAGCAGGCCGGCGTCGGGCTTGAAGTAGAAGCTCTCGTCGACATCGGCCACGCACGGCCAGCCGTGCGTGGCCACGCCGGCGGGCGGCTCGAAGACAAAGGCCGAGCGGCGCCGCGGCTCGATGCCGATGGGCTCCACAAAGGCCCGCGCGGCCAGTTCGTCGACCCAGGCGCCGGCGGCGTTGACCACCTGGCGGGCGCGGTGCGGACCTGCGGCGGTGTCGATGTGCCACAGCCCGCCTTCGCGCCGCATCTGCAGCACCTCGGCCCCGCACACCAGCCGCGCGCCCCCGGCCCGCGCCCCGCGCAGGAAGCCCTGGTGCACCGCATGCACGTCCAGGTCGGCGGCCAGCGGGTCCAGCACCGCCATCGCCACGGCCTCGGGGCGCAGCACGGGCACCAGCGCCAGCGCCTCGGCCGTGCACAGGCACGCGGCCGGGCAGCCTTCGGCCTGCAGCGCGGCATGCAGCGCCTGCAGCGCCGGCACCTGCGCGGCGCTGCCGATGTAGAGCGCCCCGCGCGGCGCCATCAGCGGTGTGTCGGCAAAGCCCGGCGGCGGCTCGGCCAGGAAGGGGCGGCTGGCGCGCGTGAGCGCACGCACCTGCGGCGACCCATAGCTTTCCATGAACAGGGCCGCGCTGCGGCCGGTGCTGTGCATCGCGGGCTGGTCCTCGCGTTCCAGCAGCAGCACACGCGCGCCGCCGGCGGCGGCGAAGTAGGCCAGCGAGACGCCGGCAATGCCGGCGCCGACGATGGCGATGTCGAAGGGCTGCGTGCCGTTCACCGCGGTGTGCGATCGGTGGTCATGGGGCGGAAGCATAGACCCGCGCCTGCCGTCAGCGCGGCTGCAGGCGCTCGGTCAGCAGCTGCGCCAGCAGCGCGCCGGCCTGCTCCAGCAGCGGGCCGCGCGGCCGCTGCGCCGAGGTGGCGATGTACAGCGTGGTGACCAGCGGCTGCCCCGTGGCCAGGCGGATCGGCCGCGCGGTGAAGTCGGCCTCGCGCGCGCTGCCGCGCACCGCCGACAACGCCAGCACCGCATGCAGCGCGTGGCGCTGCACCAGGTCCAGCATCGCCGGCACGCTGTCGATCTCCAGCGCCACGCGCGGCTTCAGGCCGGCTTCGGCCAGCGCGGTCTCCAGCCGCATGCGGATGGCATGCGGCCGGCTCGGGATGACGAGCTCACGGGCGGCCATCAGCGCCAGCGCCAGCGGCGGCCCGACGAGCCGGCCGCTGCTGCCGCGTGCCGACAGCAGGTGCAGCCCCTCCTGCAGCACCGGCTGCAGATCCACCGCCGCGGTGGGCACCGCGTTGTAGACCACCGCACAGTCGATGCGGCCCTGCGTCAGCCACTCCAGCGTGTAGGTCGACAGCCCCTCCACCACACTGAGCGTGGCGCGCGGAAAGCGCGCGCGGAAGGCCTCCACCAGCGGCGCGGTGAGCATGCGGCTCACGCTCGGCGGCAGGCCGATGCTGAGCAGGCCGGTGGCGGCGCCGCGCTGGTCTTCCAGGTCCTGCCGGGCCCGCTCGACCTGCTGCAGGATGCCGCGGCCGTGCGCCAGCAGCCGGCTGCCGGCGGCGGTGAGCGTGACGCCGCGGCCGTTGCGGTCGAAGAGCGGCTGGCGCAACTCCACCTCGAGGCTGCGCACCTGGCGGCTCAGCGCCGGCTGCGCCACGCGCAGCACGCTGGCGGCGCGCGTGAAGCTGCCGAGCTCGGCCACCTGCACGAAGTATTCGATCTGCTTCAGGTCCACGGTCGGCATGGTATGCCGTTTCGGCCTATCAGCTAGTCGGGAAATCGCGTTGATGACAGGGCTCGGGCCGGCAAGAATGGGCGCCATGAGCAGCACCGCAGCGCCGATCAAGGGCATCTCCTCCATGGCCACCCGCGCCGTGCTGGCCGAGCTGGCCGCGGCCTGGCAGGCGCGCAGCGGCATGGCCGTGGCCATCGAGTCCGTGGGCGGCGTGGATGCCGCCCGGCGTGTGATGGCCGGGGAGGCCTTCGATGTGGTGCTGCTGGCGTCCGACGCGATCGACAAGCTCGTGGCCGCAGGCTCGGTGCAGGCCGGCAGCCGGGTCGATCTCGTGCGCTCGGCGGTGGCCATTGCGGTGCAGGCCGGTGCGCCGCAGCCCGATGTGTCGAGCGAAGCCGCCCTGCAGCAGGCCGTGCTGGCCGCGCCCAGCCTCAGTTATTCCACCGGGCCCAGCGGCACCTACCTGATGCAGCTCTTCGAACGCTGGGGCATCGCCGAACGGATCCGGCCGCGCCTGGTGCAGGCCCCGCCCGGCGTGCCGGTGGGCACGCTGGTGGCGCGCGGCGACGTGGCGCTGGGCTTCCAGCAGCTGAGCGAGCTGATGCACCTGCCCGGCATCACCGTGCTGGGCACGCTGCCGCCGGGCATCGACCACATCACCACCTTCTCGGGCGCGCTGCCGGCCACCGGCCAGCACCACGGCGCCGTGCGCGCGATGCTGGCCTGGATGGCCTCGCCCGAGACCGCCGAGGTCAAGCGCCGCCACGGCATGGAACCGGCCTGAGGCCCCCTCATTCAAAGACCGTTCAAGGACGCACCCATGATCATCGACTGCCACGGCCACTACACCACCGCGCCCAAGGCGCTGGAGAACTGGCGCAACGCGCAGATCGCCGGCATCAAGGACCCGGCCGCCAGGCCCCAGGTGGCCGATCTGAAGATCAGCGACGACGAGCTGCGCGAGACCATCGAGGCCAACCAGCTGCGCCTGATGAAGGAGCGCGGCAGCGACCTCACGATCTTCAGCCCGCGCGCCAGCTTCATGGCGCACCACATCGGCGACTTCAACGTCAGCAGCACCTGGGCCGCGATCTGCAACGAGCTGTGCTTCCGCGTGGCGCAGCTCTTTCCCGACCACTTCATCCCGGCCGCGATGCTGCCGCAGAGCCCGGGCGTGGACCCGGCCACCTGCATCCCCGAGCTGGTGAAGTGCGTCGAGCAGTACGGCAACGTGGCCATCAACCTGAACCCCGATCCAACGGGCGGCCACTGGACCAGCCCGCCGCTGAGCGACCGCGCCTGGTACCCCATCTACGAGAAGATGGTGGAGTACGACATCCCGGCCATGATCCACGTCAGCACCAGCTGCAACGCGTGTTTCCACACCACCGGCGCGCACTACCTGAATGCCGACACCACGGCCTTCATGCAGTGCCTGACGAGCGACCTGTTCACCGACTTCCCGACGCTGAAGTTCGTCATCCCGCACGGCGGCGGTGCGGTGCCCTACCACTGGGGGCGCTTCCGCGGTCTGGCGCAGGAGCTGAAGAAGCCGCTGCTGAAGGACCACCTGCTGAAGAACATCTTCTTCGACACCTGCGTCTACCACCAGCCGGGCATCGACCTGCTGACCAAGGTGATCCCCGTCGACAACATCCTGTTCGCCAGCGAGATGATCGGCGCGGTGCGCGGCATCGACCCCGAGACCGGGCACTACTACGACGACACCAAGCGCTACATCGAGGCCAGCACCATCGTCGTGGGCGACGACCGCCACAAGATCTACGAAGGCAACGCGCGCCGCGTGTACCCGCGGCTCGATGCCGCACTCAAAGCCAAGGGACTCTGACCATGTTCGATCTGGGCGTCGTCAAACGCAACATCACCCGCGCCGACCGCGTGGCCGCCGACGGCCTGGCCGCGCTGGGCAGCGCCACCGTGCACGAGGCCATGGGCCGCGTGGGCCTGCTGCACACGTACATGCGGCCCATCTACCCCGGCGCGCAGGTCAGCGGCACGGCCATCACCGTGCTGCTGCAGCCGGGCGACAACTGGATGATGCACGTGGCCGCCGAGCAGATCCAGCCCGGCGACATCGTCGTCGCCGCGGTCACCGCGCCCTGCACCGACGGCTACTTCGGCGACCTGCTGGCGACCAGCTTCATGGCCCGCGGCGCGCGTGCGCTGGTCATCGACGCCGGCGTGCGCGACGTGAAGACGCTGCAGCAGATGGGCTTTCCGGTGTGGAGCAAGGCCATCAGCAGCAAGGGCACGATCAAGGCCACGCTGGGCTCGGTCAACATTCCCATCGTGTGTGCCGGCATGCTGGTGACACCGGGCGACGTGATCGTGGCCGACGACGACGGCGTCGTCGTGGTGCCCGCAGCCCGTGCCGCGGCCACGCTGGACGCCGCGCAGAAGCGCGAGGCGCTGGAGGCCGACAAGCGCGCGAAGCTCGCCGCCGGCGTGCTGGGGCTGGACATGTACAAGATGCGCGAGCCGCTGGAAAAGGCCGGCCTGCGCTACATCGATTGAGCCCCATGCAGATTGCACTCATCGGCTATGGCGAGGTCGGCAAGATCCTGGCCGAAGACCTGCGCGCGCAGGGCCAGGCCGTGACGGTGCACGACCGCCTGCTGCTGCAGGACGGCGCTGCCGCCGCCGCGATGCGCAGCCACGCCGCGCAGCACGGCGTGGTGCTGGCGATGTCGCACGCCGACGCGGTGCGCGGCGCGGACCTGGTGATCTCCGCCGTCACCGCCAGCCAGACCGGCGCCGTGGCGCAGGCCTGCGCACCGGCCATCGGCGGCGCGTTCTATCTCGACTTCAACTCCGCATCGCCCGGCGCCAAGGCCGAAGCCGCGGCCTTCATCGACGGTGCGGGTGGCCGCTACGTCGAAGGCGCGGTGATGACGCTGATCGGCGGCTACCGCATTCGCGTGCCGCTGCTGCTGGGCGGGCCGCACGCCGCGGCGCTGCTGCCGCTGATCACGCCGCTGGGTTTTGCGGCGCGCGTGGCGAGCGAGCAGCTCGGCGTGGCCAGCGCCACCAAGCTCAGCCGCAGCATCATGATCAAGGGCCTGGAGGTCATGCTGATCGAGAGCCTCACCACCGCACGCCATTACGGCGTGGAAGACGCGGTGATCGCGTCGCTGCAGGAGACCTACCCCGGCGTGGACTGGCAGAAGCAGGCCACGTATGCGTTCCAGCGTGTCATCGAACACGGCCGCCGCCGCGGCGAGGAGATGCAGGAAGCCGCGCGCACCGTGCGCGACGCCGGCCTGCAGCCGCTCAGCGCCGCCGGCACCGCGGCACGCGACGCCTGGATCGCCGAGCAGGGCGACGCCGGTGTCTTCGGCACCCGCGGCGCGCCGGGTTTTGCGCGCAGCGACGACTGGCGCGTGGAGGCCGACCGCCTGCTCGCCAGCCTCAAGAAAGCACCCGATGGCCTTTGAAAAAACACCCGGCTGGCTGGACTGGTACGCCGGCCCGAGCCGCCCCCGCTTCCAGCTGCCTGCGGGCAGCGTGGACGCCCACTGCCACGTCTTCGGCCCCGGCGAGACCTTCCCGTTTGCGCCCGAGCGCAAGTACACGCCCTGCGATGCCTCGGCGCAGCAGCTCTTTGCGCTGCGTGACCACCTGGGCTTTGCGCGCAACGTCATCGTGCAGGCCACCTGCCACGGCGCCGACAACCGCGCCATGGCTGAGGCCTGCCGCACCAGCGGCGGCAAGGCGCGCGGCGTGGCCACCGTCAAGCGCAGCGTGAGCGACGCCGAGCTGCAGGCGCTGCACGCGGCCGGTGTGCGCGGCGTGCGCTTCAACTTCGTCAAGCGGCTGGTGGACTTCACGCCCAAGGACGAGCTGCTGGAGATCGCCACGCGCATCAAGGCGCTGGGCTGGCACGTGGTGATCTACTTCGAGGCGGTGGACCTGCCCGAGCTGTGGGACTTCTTCCACGCCGTGCACGACGACGTGGGCAGCACCGTGGTGGTGGACCACATGGGCCGGCCCGACGTGGGCAAGCCGGTGGACGGCCCGGAGTTCGAGCTCTTCGTGCGCTTCATGCACGAACACGCCAACGTCTGGAGCAAGGTCAGCTGCCCCGAGCGGCTCAGCCTCAGCGGCCCGCGGGCCCTGCACGGCGAGCAGGCGGCCTACCGCGACGTGGTGCCCTTCGCACGCCGCATCGTCGAGACCTTTCCCGACCGCGTGCTCTGGGGCACCGACTGGCCGCACCCCAACCTGAAGGACCACATGCCCGACGACGGGCTGCTGGTCGACTTCATTCCCCACATCGCCGTCACGGCCGAGCTTCAGCGCAAACTGCTGGTGAGCAACCCGATGCGCCTGTACTGGCCCGAGGAGTTCCAGAATGCCGCTTGAAAAACCCTACCTCGACGTGCCCGGCACGACGATCTTCGACGCCGAACAAAGCCGCAAGGGCTACCACCTCAACCAGTTCTGCATGAGCCTGATGAAGGCCGCCAACCGCGAGCGCTTCAAGGCCGACCAACGGGCCTACCTGGACGAGTGGCCGATGACCGAGGAGCAGAAGCAGGCGGTGCTGGCGCGCGACCTGAACCGCTGCATCGCCGCCGGCGGCAACATCTACTTCCTGGCCAAGATCGGTGCCACGCTGGGCAAGAGCTTCCAGCAGATGGCCGGCAGCATGACCGGCATGAGCGAGGACGAGTACCGCACGATGATGATCAACGGCGGCCGCTCGGTCGAGGGCAACCGCTTCAAAGGCGAAAACGGCAGCGCCCAGCCGCAGAACCAGCCGCAAGGCACTGGCACGGGGAGCCTTTGACATGGCCCGCATCACCGCCAGCGTCTACACCAGCCACGTGCCCGCCATCGGCGCCGCGCTCGACCTGGGCAAGCACACCGAGCCGTACTGGCAGCCGGTGTTCAAGGGCTACGAGTTCTCCAAGCAGTGGCTGAAGGAGAACAAGCCCGACGTCATCTTCCTGGTCTTCAACGACCACGCCACGGCCTTCAGTCTGGAGATGATCCCGACCTTCGCCATCGGCACCGCGGCGCAGTTCCAGCCCGCCGACGAAGGCTGGGGCCCGCGGCCGGTGCCCACCGTGATCGGCCACCCCGAACTCGCCAGCCACATCGCGCAGAGCGTGATCCAGGACGACTTCGACCTCACCATCGTCAACAAGATGGACGTCGACCATGGCCTCACGGTGCCGCTGAGCCTGATGTGCGGGCAACCGCCGCAGGACCACTTCTCGTGGCCCTGCCCGGTGATCCCGTTTGCGGTGAACGTGGTGCAGTACCCGGTGCCCTCGGGCCGCCGCTGCTACAACCTCGGCAAGGCCATCCGCAAGGCGGTCGAGAGCTACGACGAGGACCTGAACGTGCAGATCTGGGGCACCGGCGGCATGAGCCACCAGCTGCAGGGGCCGCGCGCCGGGCTCATCAACGCCGAGTGGGACAACCGCTTCCTGGACCGGCTGATCGCCGAGCCCGATGAACTGTCGAAGCTGCCGCACATCGACTACGTGCGCGAGGCCGGCAGCGAGGGCATCGAGCTCGTGATGTGGCTGATTGCCCGCGGCGCCATGGGCGACAGGCCGCCGCGCGTGGCGCACCGCTTCTATCACGTGCCGGCGTCGAACACGGCCGTGGGTCACCTGATCCTGGAGAACACATGACGATCAAAGTTGCACTCGCCGGCGCCGGCGCCTTCGGCATCAAGCACCTGGATGCTTGTCGGCTGATCGACGGCGTGGAGGTCGTGAGCCTCGTCAGCCGCGACCTGGCCAAGACACGGGAAGTGGCCAGCCGCTATGGCATCGGGCACGTCACCACCGACCTGGCCGACAGCCTGGCGATGAAGGACGTGGACGCCGTCATCTTGTGCACGCCGACGCAGATGCACGCATCGCAGGCCGTGGCCTGCATGAAGGCGGGCAAACACGTGCAGGTGGAGATTCCGCTGGCCGACAGCCTGCGCGACGCCTACCGCGTGGTGCAGATGCAGGAGAACACGGGCCTGGTGGCCATGTGCGGCCACACGCGGCGCTTCAACCCGAGCCACCAGTGGGTGCGGCAGCGCATCACCGCCGGCGAGTTCGCGATCCAGCAGATGGACGTCCAGACCTACTTCTTCCGCCGCAGCAACATGAACGCGCTGGGCCAGGCGCGCAGCTGGACCGACCACCTGCTGTGGCACCACGCGGCGCACACGGTCGACCTCTTTGCCTACCAGGCGCAGAGCCCGATCGTGAAGGCCAACGCCCTGCAGGGCCCGATCCACCCGACGCTGGGCATCGCGATGGACATGAGCATCCAGCTCAAGGCCGCCAGCGGCGCGATCTGCACGCTCAGCCTGAGCTTCAACAACGACGGCCCGCTGGGCACCTATTTCCGCTACATCGGCGACACCGGCACCTACCTCGCGCGCTACGACGACCTCTACAACGGCAAGGACGAGAAGATCGACGTCAGCGGCGTGGCCGTGTCGATGAACGGCATCGAGCTGCAGGACCGCGAGTTCTTCGCCGCCATCCGCGAAGGCCGCCAGCCCAACGGCGCGGTGGCCCAGGTGCTGCCGTGCTACGAGGTGCTGCACGACCTGGAGCGGCAGCTGGCATGAAGACCGCCGCGCCGCGCCGCATCGGCCCCTTCAGCGTGCCGCCCATCGGCCTGGGCTGCATGAACCTGAGCCACGCCTACGGCGCGCCGCCGTCGGCCGAGGCGGGTGAACGCCTGCTGCTGGACGCGCTGGACCGCGGCGTCACGCTGTTCGACACCGCGGCGCTATATGGCTTCGGCGCCAACGAGACACTGGTGGGCCGTGTGCTGAAGGCGCATCGCCACAAGATCGTGCTGTGCAGCAAGGGCGGCATGGCCGGCGAGCCGCAAGCAGACGGCAGCCTGGCGCGGGTCATCGACGGCCGGCCCCAGACCCTCCGCCGCCACTGCGAAGACAGCCTGCGCCGGCTACAGACCGAGGTCATCGACGTCTACTACCTGCACCGCTGGCACAAGCTGGGCGCCGACGCGGTACCCATCGAAGACAGCGTGGGTGAGATGGCGCGCCTGGTGAAGGACGGCAAGGTGCGCGCGCTGGGGCTGAGCGAGGTCTCCGCGGCCACGCTGCTGAAGGCCCACGCGGTGCACCCGATCGCCGCGGTGCAGACCGAATATTCGCTGTGGACACGCAACCCCGAGATCGCCGTGCTGCAGGCCTGCCGCGACATCGGTGCCGCCTTCGTGGCCTTCAGCCCGGTGGCGCGCGGCTTCCTGAGCGACACGCCGCCCGACATCGAAGCCTTCGACGCCAAGGACATCCGCCGCAGCATGCCGCGCTTCACGGCCGCGCACTGGGCCGCCAACCTGGCGCTGCTGGACGGCGTGCGCGCGGTGGCGGCGCAAGCCGGCTGCAGCACCGCGCAGCTGGCGCTGGCCTGGCTGCTGGCACGCGGCGAGCACGTGATCCCGATTCCCGGCACCACGAACCCGGAGCACCTGCACGAGAACCTGGGAGCCGTGGATGTCACGCTGTCGGCAGCGCACATCGAGCGGCTGGACACGCTGATCAACGCCCGCACGGTATCGGGCCGGCGCTACAGCGCGCAATCCGACGCCGAGGTCGACACCGAGAACTTCAGCGACACGTCGGCCACCGGCTGAGCCGCCGGGTGATGGCCTGCGTCGGGCGGCGGCACCGGGTAGTCGGTGGAACAGCGCCGGCCCGGCCGTGCATTTCCTCGCTTGGCGGGGCCACGCGGCAGCCACACTCGTTGCGATCTTTTTTCGCCCCGGCGCGCGCTGCCGCCCTTGCCCCATGACACACCACCCGTCCCGCCGCCTGTTCCTGGCCCTGAGCCTGACCCCTGCCCTGCTGGCCGCACCCGCACGCGCGGCCGACGCGCCCAAGGGCAAGGTCGTGCTCAGCCTCACCGGCCTGATCGGCAAGCCCAACGCCGAGGGCCGGGTCGACTTCGACATGGACCAGCTCGCCGCGCTGCCGCAGCAGAGCTTCACCACCCGCACGCCCTGGTTCAAGGAGCCGGTGAAGTTCACCGGCCCGCTGCTGCGCGACGTGCTGGCCGCGGCCGGTGCCAACACCGGCACCACGCTCACCGCGGTGGCGCTGAACAAGTACAAGGTCGACATCCCGGCCGAGGACGCCCGGCTTCACCGCATGCTGCTGGCGCGCCTGCTCAACGACAAGCCGATGGCGGTGCGCGAGAAGGGCCCGCTGTTCATCGTCTACCCCTTCGACGACAACCCCGCCCTGCAGTCCGAGCGCTACTTCAACCGCTCGGCCTGGCAACTGCGCACACTCGAGGTCCGATGAACCTGGCTGTGGCCACACGCGCCACGGCGGGCTGGTGGGGCGGGCGGCGGGCGCTGCAGGCCATCGGCGCGGCGCTGCTGGCGGCCTTTGTCGCGGTGGGCTGGGTGCAGTACCGGCAGGTGGTGCTGCTCAGCGGCTCGATACGCTTCGACAGCGACTACCTCGTGTGGGCCTTCTACCAGCTCGACACCGAGATGCTGGAGCTGCGCCGCCTGCTCGGCGACACGCTGCGCGGCGTGCCCGACGCCAACGCCGAGGCGCTGCGCCAGCGCTACGAGATCTTCGCCAGCCGGCTGCCGCTGGTGGACGAGTCGCGCACCGGCAAGGCCTTCGACCTGGGGCCCACGCACGCGCCCACGCTGGCGGCGCTGCAGTCCTTCATCCAGGAGGCCGACCCCTGGCTGGCCGAGTCGTCCACCGCCCCGCTGGGCCGGCCCGAACTGGCCGGCCTGCTCGACCGCCTGGCCACGCTGCAGGACCCGGTGCACAACCTCGTGCTGCGCGCCAACCAGGTCAACGCCGAGCTGGTGGGGCAGCGCAACGACGCGGTCCACCAGCAGATCCGGCTGGGCATCGGCCTCACGGCCTTCCTGTGCCTGCTGACGCTGGTGTTTGCTCTGGCCAGCGCGCACCAGATGCGCCAGCTGGCGCGGCGCCGCGGCGAGCTGGAGACGCTGAACCACCGCCTGCTCGAGGCGCGCACGCAGGCCGAGTCGGCCAACCAGGCCAAGAGCGCCTTCCTGGCCAACATGAGCCACGAACTGCGCACGCCCTTCAACGGCATGCTGGGCATGCTGGCGCTGCTGGAAGGCGGCCGGCTCGACGCCGAGCAGACCGACCAGGTGCGCACCGCGCGCGACTCGGCGCTGCACCTGCTGAGCCTGCTGGACGACATCCTCGACATCAGCAAGCTCGAATCGGGCCGGCTCGAGGTGCTGCCCGAGCCGGTGCAGCTGCAGCGCCTGATCGGCGAGGTCGACGCGCTGATGCAGGGCCAGGCCTCGGCCAAGGGCCTGGTGCTGCAGACGACGCTGGCACCCGGGCTGCCGGCCTGGGTGATGGCCGACGGCAAGCGCCTGAAGCAGATCCTGTTCAACCTGCTGTCCAACGCCGTCAAGTTCACCGATCGGGGCAAGGTTCGCCTGCGGGTGCACCTGGCCCCGGTCCATGGCGGGGCCACGGCCGCCGTCCAGGGCGGCGCGCACGTGTCGCTGCGGCTGGAGGTCAGCGACAGCGGCATCGGCATGGATGCAGCGACGCTACGGCGCCTGTTCCAGCGCTTCGTGCAGGGCGACGGCGGCATCACGCGGCGTTACGGCGGCAGCGGCCTCGGGCTTGAGATCTCGCGCAACCTGGCGCGCCTGATGGGCGGCGACATCACCGCCACCAGCACCCCCGGCCAGGGTTCGGTCTTCACCGTTGCACTGGCGCTGCGCGTGGCCCAGGCCCTGCCCGAGGCCGCCAGCCCGGTGCCCTTGCAGGGCGTGCCGGCACTGGACCTGCTGGTGGTGGACGACCAGCCCGTCAACCGCAAGTTCCTCGGCACGCTGCTGCGGCGCATGGGCCACCAGGTGCGTTTTGCCGAAGACGGCGCGCAGGCGGTGGCGGCGGTGCAGCAGCAGACGCCGCAGCTGATCTTCATGGACCTGCACATGCCGGTGCTCGACGGCCTGCAGGCCACGCAGGCCATCCGCGCCCGCGCGGGGCCGCAGCCCGTGGTGGTGGCGCTGACGGCCGACGCCTTCGTGGAAACGCGCGAGCGCCTGCTGCGCGGCGGCATGGACGCCTTCCTGGCCAAGCCGGTGCGCCCCGACGAGGTGGAGGCGCTGCTGGCCGAGCGCTTCCAGGGCCACGCGGGCACGGCGGTGGCGCCGGTGGCCGAGCCACAAACCCCGCTGCCCGCACTGCCCGCACTGCCCACGAGCCCCGGCACGGTGGCAGACCGTGCGCCGTCCACGCCGACCGCAGCGACCCCGGCCGCGCCCGCAGCCCCGGCCGCGCCGGCGCCGCGACGTCGGCGCTTCCGCCCGGCCGACGTGTCCGACAACCTGGACATGGCCCAGATCGGCGAGGTCTGCATCGGCGTCGGCCTGGACGGCCTGCGTGGCCTGCTGCAGGGCCTGCTGGCCGACGAGGCCGGCGCCCAGGCCGCCCTGCTGCTGGCGCTGGACGAAGGCCGCCTGCAGGACCTCAAGCCGCTGGCGCACGCCGTCAAGGGCAGCATGGCCAGCATGGGGCTGAAGCGGCTGCAGGCACTGGCCCGGCAGGCCGAGCTGGAACACGGCGACTGGGACGCCGCGGCCTGCGCCACGCACGCCGCGGCGCTGCGCGAGGCGCACGACACCGCGCAGGCGCTGTGCCGTCGCATGGGCTTCGTCTGACGGCAGGCCTGAAGCGCGGCGCCACAATGGCCCCATGCAATCCCCGAACCGACTGCTGCCGCTGCAGGGCGCCAGCAACTTCCGCGACCTCGGCGGCTACACCGGGCACGACGGCCGCACCGTGCGCTGGCGCCGCCTGTTCCGCAGCGACCACCTGGGCGGCCTGACCGCCGACGACCACGCCGCGATCCAGGCGCTGGGCATCCGCCGCGCGTTCGACTTCCGTGGTGTCGAAGAACGCCAGGCGCAGCCCTACGAGGTGCCCGGCCTGGTGCAGCACCCGCTGTCCATCGAGCCCACGGTGGCGCAGCACATGCTGGCGCTGGCCGAAGCGCGGCTGCCGCTGACGGCCGAGCGCATGGTCACGCTGATGGAAGACCTGTACCTGCGCCTGGTGGACGTGGAGTCGGCGCGTTTTGCCCAGTGGTTCGAGCACCTGTTGGGCGACGACACGCCGCAGGTCATCCACTGCACGGCCGGCAAGGACCGCACCGGCCTGGCCGCCGCGCTGCTGCTGCGTGCGCTGGGTGTGCCGCAACACGTGGTGGAGGCCGACTACCTGCTCACCAACACCCACTACCGCCGCCCGGCGGCGCCCGACCGGCGCGTGCCCGACGAGGCGCTGGCCGTGCTGTGGAGCGTGCGCCCGAGCTTCCTGCACGCTGCACTCGACCGCATCGACACCCATCACGGCGGGCTCGACGCCTACCTGCAGCAGCGCCTGCACCTCGGCGCGCCGGAGCGTGCGCGGCTGGCAGCGCTGTACCTCGAACCCGCCTGAGCCGGCCCCATGCAGCCCACCCTCGTCTTCCAGGGCCGGACGATCCCGCCCGAGCAGTTCATGCAGCGCCTGCTGCGCTCCGCCGCCGCCTTGCAGGCCGCGGGCGTGGGCGACGGCGACGTGGTGGCGCTGCTGATGCGCAACAGCCCCGAGGCGCTGGAGCTGATGCTCGCCGCGCGCCACCTGGGCGCGCAGTGGTGCCCGATCAACTGGCACTTCAAGCTGGACGAGGTGCAGCACGTGCTGGCCAACAGCGGCGCACGGGTGCTGGTGGCCGACGCCGCGCTGATCGACGCGCTGCCGGGCCTGGACACCGGCACCGCGCGCGTGTGGACCACGCGCGGCACGAGCCCGGGCCTGCCCGCGTGGGAGCCGCTGCGCGACGCCACCGAGCCGCTGGCCACACCCGCCGCAGCGCCGCGCGGCGCGATGTTCTACACCTCGGGCACCACGGGCCGGCCCAAGGGCATCCGCCGCCAGCCCTTCACGCCGCAGCAGGCCACCGCCAACACCGCGATGCGCCGCACCGCCTACGGCGTGATGCCGGGCATGCGCGCGCTGCTCAGCGCGCCCTGGTACCACAGCGCACCCAACAGCTACGCGCTCGGCATCCTGCAGGACAGCGGCACGCTGTTCGTCGAGGAGCGCTTCGACGCCGAGCGCACGCTGCAGCTGATCCACGAACACCGCCTCACGCACGCCTACCTGGTGCCCACGATGTACGTGCGCCTGCTGGCGCTGCCCGCCGCGGTGCGGGCCCGCTACGACGTGAGCTCGATGCGCTTCGTCTCGTCCACCGGCAGCCCGTGTGCGCCGGAAGTGAAGCGCGCGATGATCGACTGGTGGGGCCCCGTGATCCACGAGTGTTACGGCGCCAGCGAACTCGGCTACATGACGCTGCTGACGCCCGAGCAGGCGCTGCGCAAGCCCGGCTCGGCCGGCCCGCCGCTGCCGGGCGTGACGTTGAAGATCCTGGACGAACAAGGCACCGAGCAGCCCGCGGGCACCGCCGGCCTGATCTACATCGACCAGCCCGCCACGCCCGACTTCGGCTACGTCGGCAACGACGCGGCGCGCGCCGCGATGGAACGCGACGGCCTGAAGACCATGGGCGACGTGGGCTACCTGGACGAGGACGGCTTCCTCTTCATCGTCGACCGCCAGGCCGACATGGTGATCAGCGGCGGCGTGAACATCTACCCGGTGGAGATCGAGCACGCGCTGCAGGCCATGCCCGGCGTGGCCGACTGCGCCGTGTTCGGCATCCCCGACGACGAGTTCGGCGAGGCGCTGGCCGCCGCGGTGCAGCCCGCGCCAGGCGCCACGCTCGATGCCGACGCGGTGCGCGCCTGGCTGCAGGCACGCCTGGCCGGCTACAAGGTGCCGAAGGTGGTGACGCTGCACGAGCAGCTGCCGCGCGAGGACACCGGCAAGATCTTCAAGCGCCGGCTGCGCGAGCCCTACTGGGCCGGACGCACGCGGCGGGTCTGAGCGGGCCTTGTGCGTCGCAGCCCGGGCCTGCGGTGCAGGGACCTGGACGACGAGGCCCGACCCGCCGCTTCAGCGGGCAACCGGCAACGGCGCCTGCAGGATGAGGTGGCGGGCCATCTCGTAGGGCGACGCACCCGATGCCGCCATCAGGCCCGGCAGTTCACCCGCTCGGCCGAGGAACCCCGCCACCGCATAGCGGCCCGTGTCGGGTGCCACCACCGTGCGCAGCCGCACGAAGAAGCTGCGGGCGATGTCGAAGTCGGCCGGGCTGAACGAGTGCATCCAGGCCAGCGCAAAGACGTCGGCCAGGGCTTCGTCCTCGCGCGTGGCGTGCTGCCGGGTCGGCTTACCGGGCACGGCGGCGCGGGCAGGCGAGTCGCCCGCCAGGCGCTGCAGGCAGTGGCTGTATTCGTGCGCCCACACCGCCACCACGATCACCCGCCGCTCGTGTTCGTCCGCGCCCAGCCCGGTCAGCAGGCCGCCCATGGGGTTGCCGCGCACGGCGGTGACGAAGAGGCATTCGCGCTGGGGCTCGAGAAAGGCCATGAAGGCGGGTGACTGGCCGCGGCGGGCGTCCGAAATCGTCGCCGCGCGTGCCGCGATACCCACCGACTGGGCGTCCTTCAGGATCGCCGCCAGCCCGTTGACCCACAGCCTCTCTTCGGCCGTCAAGTCCTGGGCCTGACCCAGCAGGCACCACAGGCCGAGGCCGAGGGCCAGGGCCAGCTCACGCAGCATCTTCAAAGGGGGGGCGTCCTTGCGGGCCACGCGACCCCAGGGCCTGGCTATCGGCCACTGGGGCGCAGGACTTGAACACCAGGCCCTTGGCCGCCGGCTCGCCCGCAACGGACGGCCGGTCTTAGCATCGCTCGCATGGACATCTCCCGACTGCCGACCCGCCGCGCCAGCCTGCTGGCGCTGGTGGCCGCCACACTGAGCCCGAGGCTGCAGGCCCAGAGCCGCTTCCCCGAGCGCCCGATCTCGCTGCTGGTGCCCTTCGCCCCTGGCGGCATTGCCGACCTCACGGCACGCGCCGTGGCCGAGCACATGGGCCGGAGCCTGGGCCAGCCGGTGGTGGTGGAGAACAAACCCAGCGCGGGCAGCATCGTGGCCAGCCAGGCGGTGGCCACGGCCCGGCCCGACGGCCACACGCTGCTGCTGATGAGCAACGGCCACGCCGTCAGCCCGGGCCTGTTCAGGAAGCTGCCCTTCGACGCGCAGAAGGACTTTGCCTTCATCAGCACGCTGGGTTTTTTCGACATCGGCATCTTCGTGGCCGCCAACTCCCGCTTCGCGACCCTGAAGGACGCCTTGGCCTTTGCCAAGGCCCACCCCGGCAAGCTCAACGTGGGCACCATCGCGCCGGGCAGCACGCAGCACCTCAGCGCCAAGCTCTTCGAGACCGTGGCCGGGGTGGACATGCTCGTGGTGCCTTACAAGGGCAGCCCGGCGGTGCTGACCGCGCTGCGCTCGGGCGAGATCGACATCGCCTTCGAGGTGGCCGGCCCGATGGTGCCGCAGGTGGGTGCCGGCGTCGTCAAGGCGCTGGCGGTGTCGTCGGACCGCCGCAACCCGGCGCTGCCGGACGTGCCCACCGTGCAGCAGGCCGGCGTGCCCGGCTACAACGTGGCAAGCTGGAACGCGCTGGCCGCGCCCGCCGGCGCACCGCCCGAGGTGATCGAGCGCCTGGGCCGCGCCGCGCGCGAGGCCGTGGCCTCGGCCGAGGTGCAGGCCCGGCTGGGCAAGCTTGGCATGCGGCTGCAGGGCAGCACGCCGGCCGAACTGCAGGCGCTGCTGGCCAGCGAAACCCGGCGCTGGGGCGACGTGATCCGCGCCGCCCGGATCGAGCCCGAGTGAGCCCCCGCGCGGCGAGGCCGCCGCCGCAGCCCTCAGAATCGGGCGCATGAGAGCCCCACCCCGCCTGCAGACCCTGATCGACGAAGGCCTGATCGACACCGTCGTGCGCCAGCTGATGAGCGGCAAGGAAGCCGAGGTCTACGTGGTGCGCCGCGGCGACGACACGCTGTGCGCCAAGGTCTACAAGGACGCCACCAACCGCAGCTTCCGCCAGGCGGTGGACTACACCGAAAACCGCAAGGTCAAGAACAGCCGCGAGGCGCGTGCCATGGCCAAGGGCACGCGCTTCGGCCGCCAGGTGCAGGAGGCCGCCTGGCAAAGCGCCGAGGTCGACGCGCTGTACCGCCTGGCCGCCGCCGGCGTGCGCGTGCCCAAGCCGCACAACTTCTTGGAAGGCGTGCTGCTGATGGAGCTGGTGGCCGCCGCCGACGGCGACGCCGCGCCGCGCCTGAACGACAGCGTCTTCACCGAGGAAGAAGCCACCAGGCACCACGCCACGCTGATCCAGGAGGTGGTGCGCATGCTGTGCGCCGGCGTGATCCACGGCGACCTGTCGGAGTTCAACATCCTGCTGGCGGCCGACGGCCCGGTCATCATCGACCTGCCGCAGGCCGTGGACGCCGCCGGCAACAACCACGCCCAGCGCATGCTGCTGCGCGACGTGGACAACCTGCGCGACTTCTTCGGCCGCAGCGCGCCGGCGCTGCTGGCCACCGCCTACGGCCCCGAGATCTGGGCGCTGTTTGAAAAGGGCCTGCTGCGCACCGACACCGCGCTCACCGGCCAGTTTGCCGCGCCCAAGGGCCCCGTGGACCTGGGCAGCGTGGTGCGCGAGATCGACGATGCCAAGGCCGAAGACGCCGCCCGCCGGCTGCGGCAGCAAAATCCCGGGTTCTGAGACCCGGCGACCGGGCCCGGAGAGCCCGACCCCCCGGGCTCGCGGCCAGGCCTTGAATCCCCGGCTTCCAGCCCCCATGTCCTTGCCGCGCCCCGGGGCTCACCCGGCCGGCAACCCCTTTTCCTTGAACGAACCGCCACCCGAACGACCATGGACAAACAAACCCTGTCATTCCAGGCCGAGGTCAAGCAGATCCTGCACCTCGTCACCCATTCGCTGTACTCCAACAAGGAAATCTTCCTGCGCGAGCTGGTCAGCAACGCGTCGGACGCCTGCGACAAGCTGCGCTTCGAGGCGCTGGACAACAACGCGCTGTTCGAGGACGCCCCGAACCTGGAAGTGCGGGTGTGGTTCGACGAGAAGGCCAAGACCATCACCATCCGCGACAACGGCATCGGCATGAGCGCCGACGAAGCCGTGGCGCACCTGGGCACCATCGCCAAGAGCGGCACGCGCGAGTTCATGGCCAAGCTCGAAGGCGAGCAGAAGAAGGACGCCAACCTGATCGGCCAGTTCGGCGTGGGCTTCTACAGCGGCTTCATCGTCGCCGACCGCATGACGGTGGAAACCCGCCGCGCCGGCGCCGCCGCCAGCAAAGGCGTACGCTGGAGCAGCGAAGGCACGGGCGACTTCGAGGTCGAGACCATCGACCGCCCGCAGCGCGGCACCGACGTCATCCTGCACCTGCGCGACGGCGAGGAAGAGTTCCTCAGCACCTGGAAGCTGAAGTCCATCATCAGCAAGTACAGCGACCACATCAGCCTGCCGGTGCTGATGCCCAAGCAGACCTGGGACGAGGAGAAGAAGGAGCAGGTCACCACCGACGAATGGGAACCGGTGAACAAGGCCGCTGCGCTGTGGACGCGCCCCAAGAGCGAGATCACCGACCAGCAGTACCAGGACTTCTACAAGCAGATCAGCTACGACCAGGAAGCGCCGCTGGCCTACACGCACAACCGCGTGGAAGGCCGCAGCGAATACACGCAGCTGCTGTACGTGCCGGCCAAGGCCCCCTTCGACCTGTGGAACCGCGACAAGCGCGGCGGCGTCAAGCTGTACGTGAAGCGCGTCTTCATCATGGACGACGCCGAGGCGCTGATGCCGGTGTACCTGCGCTTCGTGAAGGGCGTGATCGACAGCGCCGACCTGCCGCTGAACGTGAGCCGCGAGCTGTTGCAGGAAAGCCGCGACGTGAAGGCCATCCGCGAGGGCAGCACGAAGAAGGTGCTGTCGATGCTGGAGGACGTGGCCGAGAACCAGAAGGACAAGTACGCCGCGTTCTGGGAGCAGTTCGGCCAGGTGCTGAAAGAAGGCATCGGCGAGGACCACGCCAACCGCGAGCGCCTGGCCAAGCTCTTCCGCTTTGCCAGCACGCACGCCGACAGCGGCGTGAGCTTCGAGGACTACGTGGGCCGCATGAAGGAAGGCCAGGACACGATCTACTACGTCACGGCCGACAACCTCACCACCGCCAAGAGCAGCCCGCAGCTGGAGATCTTCCGCAAGAAGGGCATCGAGGTGCTGCTGCTGACCGACCGCGTCGACGAGTGGATGCTGAGCCACTTGTACGAGTTCGACGGCAAGGCCCTCACCAGCGTGGCCAAGGGCGGCGTGGACCTGGGCAACCTGCAGGACGAAGAAGAGAAGAAGGCCGCCGAGGCCACCGCCGAAGCGCTGAAGCCGCTGCTCGACCGCCTGAAGACCACGCTGAAGGACCGCGCCAAGGACGTGCGCACGACCACGCGCCTGGTCGATTCACCGGCCTGCGTGGTGGTGGACGAGGGCGACATGAGCTCGCACCTGGCGCGCATGCTCAAGCAGGCCGGGCAGGACGCGCCCAAGAGCCAGCCGATCCTGGAGATCAACCCCGAGCACGCGCTGGTGAAGCGGCTGGACTCGGTGGAGGCGGGCGACCAGTTCGAGAACCTGGCGCACATCCTGTTCGACCAGGCGCTGCTGGCCGAGGGCGGGCATCTGGAAGATCCGGCCGGGTACGTGCGGCGGGTGAATGCCTTGCTGACGGCTTGATGGGCTGCTGCTGAGGGAGATACCCTTGGTCTGATGGCAGAGCGGGCCCTTGGGGTCCGCTTTGTTTTTTGGCGTTTGGCGTTTGGCGTTTGACGTTTGACATGCTGGGTTCAACGCGGCAAAGGCGGGTCCGGGCAGGCCGTGGCGCTTCACTGTGGCGGTCTCCGCTTCGCTCCGACTCCGCTGCGGTGCTCGGCCCGAGGTCGCGTCGCGGAACTCGCTCCGCGGCCTGTGGCCGCTGCGCTCAAACAGCCGCGCCGAGTCAGTTGACGAAGCGCGCTGAAGCGCGCCGACCTCGGGCCTGCGCTCCTCGCCGCCCCAGAGGC